>Ga0307508_10000430_pt1 | contig 49980 bp, 44 predicted proteins | sample 9_EM_MG_FD_203089 | JGI IMG/M metagenome (GOLD analysis project Ga0307508, IMG submission 203089) | Populus trichocarpa ectomycorrhiza microbial communities from riparian zone in the Pacific Northwest, United States - 9_EM | ecosystem: Host-associated > Plants > Roots > Unclassified | place... | reverse complement strand
TCGGCCAGGTCGGCCAGCGGCCGTTCGAGATGGGCTACAAGACGATGAACGCCCTCAACGCCATGGCCAACGGCAAGGCGCCGCCGGCGGACCCGACCTACACGGGCCTGGACGTCTGCACGCCCGAGACGGCGGCGACCTGCATCGCGAAGTAGCCGACAGGCTGTAGACACGGGTGGGGCCGTGCCCCACCCGCCACCTTGCCGCGCCGCGCGGCGCGGCAGACAACTTTTCGAAAGCCATTCAGATGACGATCAGATTCGGCGTGATCGGCGCCGGCCGCATCGGCAAGGTCCATGCGAAGACCATCGCCCACAACCCGAAGGCCACCCTGGCCTACATCGCCGATGCCTTGCCCAAGGCGGCGCAAGACCTCGCCGACCGGCACGGTGCCAAGGTCGCCTCGGTCGACGAGATCATGAAGGCGACGGACGTGGACGCCGTGCTCATCGGTTCGCCCACGGGCTTCCATGCCGAGCAGATCCAGGCCGCGTCGAACGCCGGCAAGGCCATCATGTGCGAGAAGCCGGTGTCGCTGTCGGTCGAGTCGATCCACGAGACGCTGAAGGTGGTGGCGGCGAACAAGTCGATTTTGATGATCGGCTTCAACCGCCGCTTCGACCCCAACTTTGCCGAGGTCGAGAGGCGTGTCCGCCGCGGCGACATCGGCGCCGTCGAGATCGTGACCATCGTCAGCCGCGATCCGGGGCCGCCGCCGGCCGAGTACCTCAAGGGCTCGGGCGGGCTGTTCCGCGACATGATGATCCACGACGTCGACCTGGCCCGCTTCATGATGGGCGAAGAGTTCGTCGTGGTCCATGCGCTGGGCTCGGCGCTGGTCGACGCGGCGATCGGCAAGGCGGGCGACGTGGACACGGCCGCGGTGCAGATGCAGACCGCGAGCGGCCGCATCGCCGTCATCACCAACTCGCGCCGCGCCACCTACGGCTACGACCAGCGCGTGGAGGTGCACGGCTCGAAGGGCATGGTCCATGCCAAGAACGTGCACAACACGACGGTCGAGCTGCTGAGCCAGGCGGGCTACCAGGCCGACCCGATCCAGAACTTCTTCCTCGAGCGCTACGAGGCCGCCTACGCGAACGAACTCAACACGTTCATCGACGCCGTCGAGGCCGGCAACCGGGACCCGCGGCCGAATGGCTTCGATGGCTTGCAGGCGCAGAAGCTCGCCGACGCCGCCACCGAGAGCTGGAAGACCGGCAAGCCGGTGAAGGTCTAGGGCCTGGCGATGACGACGAAGAAGGTCCGCTACGCGGTCATCGGCGCGGGCTGGATCAGCCAGGAAGCGTTCCTCCCCGCCGTCGAACAGACCGGGAACTCGGAGGTCGTGGCGATCGTCAGCGGCCACCTCGACAAGGCGAAGCAGCTGGCCGCCTTCTACGGCATCGAGGGCGTCTACTCCTACGATCAGTTCGACGCGCTCGCGCGCAGCGGCGACCTCGATGCGGTCTACATCGCCACACCCAACTCGAGCCATGCCCGCTTCGCCGTTCAAGCGGCGCAGCATCGGCTGCATATCCTGGTCGAGAAGCCGCTCGCGCTGAGCCTCGCAGAGGCCGAATCGATGCGCGCGGCGGCAGACGAAGCCGGCGTCTACCTGACCACGGCCTACCGGCTGCACAACGACCCCGGCACGCTGCAGGCCATGGAGATGATCCGCAGCGGCGCCATCGGCGACCCGCGGTACTTCGGCAGCGCCTTCTGCTTTCAGATCGCTGCGGGCAACCACCGCCTGCACAAAGACCATTGGGGCGGGCCGCTGCAGGACGTCGGCGTCTACTGCCTCAACGCGGCACGCCATGTGTTCGGCGGCGAGCCGGTCGAGGCCCATGCCGTGGCGGGCAGCGACGCCAGCGATCCGCGCTTCGCCGAAGTCGACGCGGGCATCTCCGCGACGCTGCGCTTCGAAGGCGGCCGCATCGCGAGCTTCTATGCCGGCTTCGGCGCCGACCCGGTCGACCATTTTCAGGTGCTGGGGACAAAGGGTTCGCTCGAGTTCCAGCACGCCTACCTGTTCGGCACCGGCCGCACGATCGTGCTGCGGCGCGGCGATGCGGTCGAGCGCATCGACGTGGCGGAGACCGACAACTTCAGCGGCATGATCGCCTACTTCTCGGACTGCATCCTGCAGGGCAAGCGGCCCGCGGTCGACAGCGGCGAGGGCCTGGAGGACATGCGCGCGCTGCTGGCCATCGACGAGGCGGCGGCCCGCGGCGCGCCGGTGCGGCTCGCGAGCTCTCGGCCATTCACGCCCTTGCAGCCTTCGATGCTGCGGCGCTTCCCGCCCGCGCGCCGCAAGCTGCTGCTGCCATGACGATCAGAGTCGCGGTGATCGGCGCCGGGATCATGGGGGCGGACCATGCCCGGATCATCGCGACCGAACTGCCCGGCGCCGAGCTTCGATGGATCTGCGACGCCGACGAGGCCCGGGCGCGCAGCGTCGCCGATGCCACGGGTGCCCGCCAGGTCTCGAAGGATCCGCTCGCCACCATCGCGGCCGATGACGTGGATGCCGTGCTCATCGCCAGCCCCGACCTCACCCACGCGGAGCTGACGCTGGCCTGTCTGCGGGCCAGGAAGCCGGTGCTGTGCGAAAAGCCGCTCGCCCCAAGCTCGGCCGAATGCCTGCGCGTGCTGCAGGCCGAGAGCGCGCTGGGCAAGCAGCTGGTCCAGGTGGGCTACATGCGCCGCTTCGATCCAGCGTATGTGGAGATGAAGGCCCGGAGCACGCAAAGCGGGATCGGCGCGCCGATCATGATGCACAACTTCCATCGCAACGTGAGCGTGCCGACGTATTTCACGGGGCAGATGGCGGTCACGAATTCGGCGCCGCACGAGTTCGACATCGCGCGCTTCGTGCTCGGCACCGAGTACTCGGCCGTCAGCGCATTCCAGCCGACGAGATCTGTGCCCGGCCAGGGCGTCGGCCCGGTCTTCATGGTTCTGCGCACCGCGGCGGGGCAACTCGTCAACATCGAGATCAACAACAACGCCGGCTATGGCTACGACGTGCGATGCGAGCTCGTGTGCGAGCGCGGTGCGATTGCGCTGCGCGCACCCGCGCACACCGAAACGCATCTGAACCTCGGCGCCACCACCGGCTACGCCCCCGATTGGCGGCCGCGGTTCGAGCAGGCCTATCGCATACAGGATCTCGCCTGGCTGCGCTCGATCGAGTCCGGTGTGCCGGCGGGCGCGAACGCCTGGGACGGGTACGTCTCGTCGCATACCGCCGAACGCGCGGTCGAGGCCTTGCAGGGCGGCCGCGAAGTCGAGATTCGCTGTGCGGAGCAGCCGGCGATCTATCGCAGACAGGACGCTGTCGGGGCTTTGTGACGGGTACTCGCCGGGCGAGTCGGGATGCCCGGCAACACCGCCTGGCGCATGCGATGACTGCTGAAAAGCACCATTGACACAACAAATATTGCATCTATCATTCAATGCAAGATACGTTGCGGAAATGACCCCATGACTGTCTGACTCATCACATTCATCCACCGGAGACAACATGAGACAAGCGACTCGAAACATCACCGCCGCGGCCGTGCTGGCAGCCATCGGCACCGCCGCCGTGGCGCAGGACAAGGTGTTCTTCCTTCTCCCCAACACCACGACGACCCGATTCGAAAGTCGCGACGCGCCGTTCTTCGTCGAAGCGATGAAGAAGAATGCACCGAGCGCCAAGGTCATCGTGCAGAACGCGCAAGGCGATCCGGCACGCCAGCAACGGCTGGTCGAGGATGCCATCGCGCAGGGCGCGAAAGTGATCGTCTACACGGCAGCCGATGCGAACCTCGCAGCCGGCAGCCTTGCAGCCGCCGAGGCCGCCAAGGTGCCCGTGGTGCTCTATGACCACGACGCCGTGGGCGGCAAGGCTGCCGCGCACGTGGTGTTCGACTCGCTGTCCGTCGGGCGCGCACAGGGCAAGCGAGCGGCCGAACTGATCGCCAAGATGAGCAAGTCGCCGGTCAAGGTGGCGCGCGTCAAGGGCAACCAGGGCGAATACGGCACGGGCCAATACGAGGCCGGGCAAAACGAATTCCTGAAGCCGCTGATCGACTCCGGCAAGGTCAAGGTCGTTTGCGAGCAGTACACGCAGAACTGGGATCCGGTCAAAGCCCAGACCTTCGCCGAGGACTGCCTGACGCGCAACGGAGGCGACGTCGACGTGTTCCTCGGGATGAACGACGGCACCACCGGCGGCTCCGTGGCCGCGCTGATCGGTCGTGGCATGAAGCCGGGCCAAAAGCTCGTCACCGGCGGGCAGGACGCCACCGTCGAAGCCCTTCGCTACATCGCGCAAGGCTGGCAGGACAACTCCGTTCTCAAGGATCTCAAGGTCGAGGCCAACCGCACCGCCGACGTCGTGGCGGCCATCCTCCAGGGCAAGGGGGTGCCGGCGAGTCTGATCAACGGCAAGGTGAACAACAAGTTCATGGACGTGCCGGCGGTCTTCCTGCCCGTCTCCAACATCACGATCGACAACCTGGCGGACGTGGTGAAGGCCGGGGTCTGGACCTGGCCTCAAATCTGCCAGGGCATCGAATCGACCCCGATCTGCCAGAAGAACAAGTAAGGCGGCTGCTCGACAACGCGGGCGGCCGCCACGGCTGCCCGCCCTTCCCTTCTACTTGTCAAATCAATGGTGATCGACATGCCAGACCAGAGCACAACCGAGATGGCCTCGACGGCGCGTTCGCGCTCGAAGTCGCTGATCTCGATGCGAAACATCAAGAAGTCCTTCGGGTCGGTGCTCGCGCTGCGCGGTGCCTCGCTCGAGGTTCACGCCGGCGAGGTGGTGGCGCTTGTCGGCGACAACGGCGCCGGCAAGTCCACCCTGGTCAAGGTCATGGCGGGCGTTCTCGGTTTCGATTCGGGCGACTACGAGATCGACGGTGTGCCGGCCAAGATCAACAGCCCTTCCGATGCAACGGGCTACGGCATCCAGACCGTCTATCAGGACCTGTCGTTGTGCAACAACCTCGACGCCGTCCAGAACCTGTTTCTCGGGCGTGAACTCACCGGCCCCGGCTGGTTCGGGCGCCGGATCAAGCGGGCAGAGTGCGAGGTGCGCGCCCGCGAGGTCATGGCGCGCATGCGGCTCGGCAATCTGTCGCTGACCCGCCCGGTCGGCGCGATGTCCGGCGGGCAGCGGCAGAACATCGCCATTGCGCGTTCCATCCTCTGGACGCCAAAGATCGTGATCCTCGACGAACCGACTGCCGCACTGAGCCACTCGGCCGCGCAGCAGGTGGCCACCCTGATTCGGACGCTGGCCGATGAAGGCCTGGGCATCGTCGTCGTGAGCCACGACATCCATCACTTCGTCGTCAACTCGACCGACCGGATCGAGGTCATGCGCCTCGGTGCCAATGTAGCCTCCTTCAACTCGAAGGACGTGACCGGTGAACAGGTCGTCAACGCGATGGTGGGTGGAAATGAGAGCGTCAATCTTGCCGGCTGAGGTCCTTCACATGTCTTCCACCATCATCAACAAGGCGCCCGACGTGGTTTCGAGCGCCACCCCTCCGGCACGCAAACGGTCCCTCGGCGAACTGCTCGCCACCGACCTGCGCGCGCTGCCGGTGGTCATCGGCCTGATCGCGCTCTGGATCTTCTTCTCGTTCCAAAGCGATGTCTTCCTCACGCCGCAGAACCTTTCGAACATGCTGGTCCAGAGCACGGTGGTCGGCATCATGGCGCTCGGCCTGATGTTCGTGCTGCTGGTCAAGGAAATCGACCTGTCGATTGCCGCCATCAACGGCATCACCGCCGTTCTGATGGCCAAGCTGATCGTCGAATTCGGCTTCTCGCCCTGGGTCGCGGTCGGCGTGGCGGTCGCGACGGGCGGCGCGATCGGCGCCTTGTCGGCGCGATGGACGACGTACATCGGGGTCCCCTCGTTCGTCGTCACGCTCGGCCTGAGCCTGGCCCTCAACGGGGGCCAACTTCTCCTGTTGCCTCAGACCGCGCGCTACGGCCTGATGGGCACGGGCATCGAGAAGATCGCGGGCATCAAGATCGTCGGCGCCTGGTCGTGGATCGTGCTCGCCATCGGGCTCTTGCTGTACGTCGTGCTGACGCTGTCAAGCGCGGCGCGGCGGCGGCGGGTCGGCCTGGCCGTCCCTCTGATGACCGGCCTGGTGCTGCCGCTGGCCGTGGGCACCCTCTTTGGCGTCGTGCTCATTGCGGTGCTCGACAGCTACCAGGGCATCCCGCTCATGGTGCTGATCTTCGCCGCCATGCTGGGGCTGGGCGGATACGTCCTTCGCGAGACGCAGTTCGGACTCTATCTCTACGCCGTCGGCAACAACGAAGAGGCGGCACGCCGCGCAGGCGTGCGGGTCGGCAGGATCAAGATGGCGGCATTTGCGATCGCGGGCGCGGTGGCTGCGATCGCCGGCATTCTGGCGGCGTCCCGGACCTTGGGGGTCGGCGTCTTCTCGGGCGGCGGCGTGGGCGGCGGCACCCTGCTGCTCGAATCGATCGCGGCAGCAGTCATCGGCGGCGTCAGCCTGTTCGGCGGCCGGGGGTCGATCCACGCCGCGCTGTTGGGCGCGCTGGTCATCGGCGCCGTCCAGAACGGCTTGAACCTGATGGGCGTCGAGAACGAAGTTCGCCTGATGGTGACTGGCCTGCTGCTGGTTCTGGCCGTGTCGATCGACAAGCTGATCGAGAAGGCCACCGGACAACAGTCGTTCTGAAGTTCGTCGATCGAACGAGGTCGTCGGAGACTCGGCGGCACAAACGATGAGAGACCCTGCGGCTGTCGTGACGGCGCCGCAGGGTCTCTTCACATTCACACACTCACACCGCGTGTGGCGTGACGGTGCTTCCGCCGGCTTGTGCACTGTCCACGACCGCGTCGACGAATGCGACACCTTTGAGGCCATCGTAGACGCCCGGTATGTTCCGTCCGATGGGCGCTGGGTCGCGCCCGTCGCGGCGCGCGCGGATCGCCTCGGCGAAGCCGGCGTACAGATTGGCGAACGCTTCGAGATAGCCCTCGGGGTGACCCGGCGGGGTGCGCGTGCGAGCCTTCGCTGCTGGCGACAAGTCTTCCGCACCTCGCTTGATGCGCTCGACACGCCCGAACAGCTTCGTGAACTCCAGTTCGTTGGGCTGCTCCTGGAACCAGCTCAGAGAACCCTTTTCGCCGAACACGCGCAGCCGCACGCCGTTCGAGCAGCCGATCGCAACCTGCGAAGACCAGAGCAAGCCACGCGCGCCGCCTTCGTAGCGCAGCATGACATGGGCGTTGTCGTCGAGCGTGCGCCCCGCCACGAAGGTGGCGAGATCGGCACTGAGCGACTCGAGCTTGAGGCCGGTGACGAACCCTGCGAGATGGTAGGCGTGCGTGCCGATGTCGCCGATCGACCCGCCGCGGCCGGACTTCTTCGGGTCGGTCCGCCAGGCTGCCTGCACGTTGCCCTGGCTCTCGATGGCGGTGGCCATCCACTCGAGCGGATACTCGACCTGGACCACCCGAATCGCGCCGAGTTGCCCGGCTGCCACCATCTCGCGGGCCTCGTGGACCATCGGGTAGCCCGAGTAGGTGTAGGTCACGCCCATGAAGCGCTTCGACTTCTTCACCGCCGCTTCGAGCGCGATGGCGTCCTCGAGCGTCGTGGTCAAGGGCTTCTCGCAAATCACGTCGAAGCCGGCGTCCAGACAGGCCTGTGCGATCTGGAAGTGCGTGTGGTTCGGCGTGCAGATGGCCACCGCGTCGACGCGGTCGTCGCGGCGGCTTTCTGCGTCGAGCATGGCGCGGTAGTCGCCATACGAGCGGCTGTCTTCGATGCCGAGGGTCGCCGCGAATCGCCGGCCGCGGTCGGCGTCGATGTCGAAGGCGCCGGCGACGAGTTGAAAGCCGTTGTCGAGCCGCGCGGAGATGCGATGGATGTTGCCGATGTAGGCGCCTTCGCCGCCGCCCACCATGGCCAGGCGCAGCGGCGCAAGCGATGCAGTATTTGCCGTCATGTCATTGATCCTTGCGCGAGACCCAGCATCTGCCGGTTCGCCGCCTTGTCGGCGCCCGACTTCACGAAATCGTCGAAGGCACGGTCCGCCACGCGGATGATGTGCTTGCGGATGAATTCGGCACCCTCGGCCGCACCGTCTTCCGGGTGCTTGAGGAAGCACTCCCACTCGAGCACGGCCCAGCCGTCGAAATCATAGGTAGCGAGCTTCGAAAAGATCGCGCCGAAGTCGACTTGCCCATCGCCGAGCGAGCGGAACCTCCCTGCCCGGTTCTTCCACGGCTGGAAGCCTCCGTAGGCCCCGGTCTTGCCGTTCGGCCGGAACTCGGCGTCCTTGACGTGGAACATCTTGATGCGCTCGTGGTAGTGGTCGATGAAGGCCAGGTAGTCGAGCGCCTGCAGCACGAAGTGGCTCGGGTCGTAGAGGATGTTGCAGCGGCGGTGGTTGTCCACGCGCTCGAGGAACATTTCGAACGTGAGCCCGTCGTGCACATCCTCGCAGGGGTGGACCTCGAAGCAGAGGTCGACGCCTTGCTCGTCGAACTGATCCAGGATCGGGCGCCAGCGCGCGGCGAGCTCATCAAAGGCCTCGTCGATGAGGCCTTCGGGCCACTGCGGATAAGGGTACAGATAAGGCCAAAGCAGCGAGCCGGTGAACGAGACGTGCCTATCGAGACCGAGGTTGCGCGAGGCCCGCGCGCAGTAGCCCATCTGCTCGACGGCCCAGCGCTGCCGCGCGGTCGTGTTGCCCCGCACCGCCTCGGGAGCGAAGGCATCCATGATGCGATCATGGGCCGGGTGCACCGCGACGAGTTGCCCGGTGATGTGCGACGCGAGCTCGGTGATCTGCACGCCCTTGGCACTCAGCATGCCGACGACGTCGTCGCAATAGGCCTTGCTTTCGGCCGCGCGCTTCAGGTCGAACAGGCGCGTGTCCCAGGTCGGAATCTGCACGCCCGCGAAGCCCTTGTCGGCGGCCCACTGGCCGATGCTGTCCAGGGTGTTGTGCGGCGGCGTGTCGGCCGCGAATTGGGCCAGGTAGACACCCGGCCCTTTGATGGTACGCATGGAAGGAGTCCTTTCGGGTGGCAGTCAGGCGGCGAGTGCAGCAGCGGGGGTCGGCGGGGCAGCGTCATACGCCCCCCATACCGATTGATCGAACTGCACCACCGAGCCCGTCATCATGCCGCTGTCGTCGCTGGCAAGGAAGGCCACCGCGCGGGCGACCTCCTCCGGCGCCAGGAGCCGGCCGAAGGGCTGCGCTGCCGCGGCCTTGACGAGCCAGTCCGGGTCGGCCCCGTGGTACTCGCGCTGCACGCGGTCTTCACCGTCGGAGGCCATCCAGCCGATGTCGAGCTGGTTCACGCGGATGCGATTGCGCATCAGCGCGTAACCGCTGTTGCGCGTCAACGTGGCGAGCGCCCCCTTGGACGCCGAGTACGGCGAGATGAACGGTTGCCCCGCGCGCCCCGACGTCGAGCCGATGTTGACGATGGCCCCGGCGATCTTGTCGCGGATCATCAGCTTGGTCGCTTCCTGCATCAGGAAGAACGGCCCGCGCACGTTGATCGCGAACATGCGGTCGAACAGTTCTTCCGAGGTGTTGAGCAGGTTGCCGCGGTCGGTCAGGCCCGCAGCGTTGACCAGGATGTCGACGCGGCCGAAGGCCTTGTCGGCTTGCGCGATCACGCGGCGGCAGTCGGCGACGGACTCGAGGTCGGCCACGACGAACTCAACGCGCACGCCCGTCTCCGCGCGAACCCGCTCGGCCACTGCGCGGCCCTTGTCCGCACTGCGCCCGCAGGCGACGATGCCGGCGGCGCCCGCCAGCGCCAGCTGCTTCACGACGGCCGCTCCCAGCCCCTGCGTGCCGCCCGTGACCACGGCCACTTTGCCGTCAACTCTGTTCATCTGTTTCTCCGTTCGTTGGTGTGTGTTTCTTGAATTCGGTCAAACGCCGGTGCGCTGCTTGCGGCGAATGGCGAGCTGCGATTCGCGCGCCTCCTGGACCGACTTGCGATCGCTCACCTCCGGCACGCCGACATCCCAATCCGCATCGCCCGGCACCCACGCGAAGGCATCGGTCTCGATCGTGATCACGGTCGTGCGGTCGGTGCCTTGGGCCCAGCTCATGGCCTCTGCGAGGTCGGCCAATGTGCCGCAGCGCCGCGCGAGTGCGCCCATGGATTCCGCGTGCTTCACGAAGTCGACCGGGAACGGCGACTTGACGCGGCAGTCCTTCAGCAGGTTGTTGAAGCCGGGAACGCCCTTGAAGGTCTGCAGACGATTGATAACCGCGTAGCCCGCGTTGTCGCAGACCACGACGATCATCTTGTGGCCGGACAGCACCGACGAGTAGATGTCCGAGTTCATCATCATGTACGTGCCGTCGCCGATCATGACGATGGGCGTGCCGTCACCGCCCATGGCCATCGCGTGGCCCCAACCGGCGGCGATCTCGTAGCCCATGCAGCTGAAGCCGAACTCGCAGTCGAAGGTGTTGGGCTTCTTGACGCGCCAGCCTTTCGTGACCTCGCCCGGAATGCCGCCCGCAGCGGCGATGAGCGTGTCGTTGTCTTTGGCTGCGCGGTTGACGATCTCGACGACCTGGGCGTAGGTCGGTGTCTTCGCGCCGGTGTCCTTCTTGTAGCCATCGAGCAAGGACTCCCATTCCGAGAACAGCACGCGTGCCCTGGCGGTCCAGCCCACCGGGGCCTTCCAGTCATCGAGCGCGTGCCCGATCTCGGCGACGGTCTCCAGCGCATCGCCGACCACGGCCAGGGCGCGATGTTTGGTGGCGTCCCAGCGCGCGGTGTTCACCGAGATGAAGCGGGCATCGTGGTTGAACGCGGTCCAGGAGCCGGTGGTGAAATCTTGAAGGCGCGTGCCGATGGCGAGAATCACGTCGGCGTCGGCGGCCAGCGCGTTGGCGGATGTCGAGCCGACGATCCCGATCGGGCCGGCATGGGCCGGGTGCGTGTGCGTCACCGCGCCCTTGCCGGCGATCGTCTCGACCAGCGGGATCCCATGATCGAGCGCGAACTGGGCCACTGATTCTTCGGCCAGCGAGTAGCGCACGCCCCCGCCCGAAATGATCAATGGCTTGCGGGCCGAGCGCAGCAGGGCGATGGCTTCGTCGACCTTGCGCTTGTCGGCGCGCGGACGCGGGATAGCCCAGGTCGTGGGCTCGAAGAAGGCAGCCGGGTAGTCGAACGCCACTTCTTGCGTGTCCTGGCACAGGCCGATGAAGGCCGGCCCGCAGTCGGCCGGATCGAGCATCGCGGCGACGGCCTGCGGCAGCGATGTGATGATTTGCTCGGGCAGCGTGATGCGGTCCCAGTAGCGCGAGACGGCCTTGAAGCAGTCGTTGACGGTGGTGGTCGGATTGCCGTAGTGCTCGACCTGCTGCAGCACCGGGTCGGGCAACCGATTCGCGAAGGTGTCGCCGGCCAGCAGCAGCACCGGCAGGCGATTCGCATGGGCGACGCCGGCGGCCGTGACCATGTTCGCCGCACCCGGGCCGATCGATGAGGTGGCCACCATGATCTGGCGCCGCCGCTTCGCCTTCGCGAAGCCGATGGCCGCAAGCGCCATCGATTGCTCGTTCTGGCCGCGCCAGGTCGGGAGCTTGTCCTGCACGGCCTCGAGCGCCTCGGACAGGCAGGTCACGTTGCCGTGCCCAAAGATGCCGAAAACACCTGCGAACAAGGGCACCTTTTGTCCGTCGACTTCGGTGAACTGATTGCACAGGTAGCGCACGAGGGCCTGAGCCGTCGTCAATCGAAATGTCGTGTGAGCCATGGAGTCTCCAGCGTCTGAATAGCCGTTTGTGATTAGCCGTTCGAGCGAAAGTTCGCACGAAACATTGACAAGTCTACATGTCTGCAATTAAGGTTGCAAACACAGGAGGATCAAATGCTCAACATTGCAGTCTTGGGATGCGGTCGGATTGGCCAGATGCATGCCCGAAACATTGCCCGTCACCCACGGGCCCAACTTGCCAGCGTGTTCGACGTCGACGCCGGCGCCGCCGAGCGGCTTGGCAGCGCACTCAACGTCAAGGTCGCGGCATCCATCGACGCCATCTTGGCATCCGACGCGGTGGATGCGATTCTCATCGCGACCTCGACGAACACGCATGCCGATCTTCTCGAGCGTGCGGTCGCTGCCGGCAAGCCCGTGCTGTGCGAGAAGCCGATCGATCTGAGCCTGGCTCGAGTCAAGCGCTGCGCAGACGTGATTCGCGGCACGAAGGTGCCGATCATGCTCGGCTTCGTGCGCCGGTTCGACCCGGGCCATCGGGCCGCGCGCGATGCGGTGCGCAGCGGCGCCATCGGCGAGCTGCACCAGGTCGTGATCACGTCGCGCGACCCTGGCATGCCGCCGCTTGCCTACACCGAAGCATCGGGCGGCATCTTTCGCGACATGACGATCCACGACTTCGACATGGCGCGCTTCATCCTCGGCGAGGAGCCGGTCGATGTCTCGGCGCATGGCAGTCGCCTCGTCGATCCGGCATTGATGAATCGCCTCGGCGACTACGACACCGTCACGGTCGTGCTGCGCACCGCGTCCGGCAAGCAATGCGTGATCAACAACTCGCGCCAGGCCGTCTACGGCTACGACCAGCGCGTGGAGGCGCTCGGAACGCTGGGCTTGGCGCTGTCCGAGAACCGCAAGCCACACGAAGCGGTGGTCCACACCCGGACCTTCACCGGCAAGGCAGCGCCCTACCTCAACTTCTTCATCGAGCGCTATGCCGAGGCATTCAACGCCGAGATCGACGAGTTTGTCTCGGCGATCGAAGGCAAGCGCGCGCCGGAGGTGGGGTTCGACGACGGCCGGCTGGCGCTGCTGCTGGCCGAGGCCGCGATCAAGTCTGCGGCCGAGGGCCGCGTGGTCCGATTGACCGAGATGGAGTGACCGTGTACGACAAGTTTGGATTGTTCATCAACGGCGAATGGCGCCGTGCACGAGACGGCGCGAGCGCTGCAGTCTTGAGCCCGGTGACCGAACAGGCGCTTGGCGAAGTCCCGATGGCGACGACGGCCGACACCGAGGAAGCCATCGCCACCGCGGCCCTGGGCTTTGCGGCATGGCGCGCGAAGCAGGCCTTCGAGCGCGCCGACGCATTGCATGCGGTGGCCGACGAAATGATCCGCCGCCGACCCGAGGCGGCGCGCATGATCTCGTTGGAAACGGGCAAGCCGATCGCGCAGTCCGAGCGCGAATGGACGCTCTCGATCGACCAGTTCCGCTGGTTCGCCGAAGAAGCGCGCCGCATCTATGGCCGCGTGATCGAGAGCCGCGTGCCGAACGGGCGCTTCGACGTGAGCCACGAGCCCGTCGGCGTCGCGGCGGCATTCACGGCCTGGAACTTCCCCGCCGCATTGATCGCGCGCAAGGTGGCGCCGGCCCTCGCAGCCGGCTGCGCGACCATCGTCCGGCCGTCCAGCCAGACGCCCGGCGTTGCGATGGTGATGATCGACTGCATCCGCGCGGGCAAACTGCCGAACGGGGCGGTCAGCCTCGTCGTCGGTGCCACGGCGTCCACCTACTTGCCGATCATGGCGTCGCCGGTGGTGCGCAAGGTGTCGCTCACGGGCTCGACGCGCGTGGGCCAGCAGATGATTCGCGACGCCGCGCAGACGCTGAAGAAGGTGTCGATGGAACTCGGCGGCAACGCACCGCTGATCGTCTATGACGATGCCGACCTCGAGCTCGCGCTGAACGTGTCGGTGCCGACCAAGTTCGCCAACGCCGGCCAGGTGTGCGTGACGCCGGACCGGTTCTTCGTGCACGAGTCCATCCACGATGCGTTCGTGCGCGGCTTCGTCGAACGCACGGCCGCGCTCAAGCTGGGGGACGGGCTCGACCCTGCGACACAGATGGGCCCGCTCATCAATACCGGCCGCATGGCCGAGATCGAGGCGATCGTCGACGATGCGCTGACGCGCGGTGCGCGTGTGGCATGCGGCGGGCAGCGGGTCAGCGGCTTCGCGCAAGGCCACTTCTACGCCCCGACCGTGCTGACCGATGTGACCGACGACATGCGCGCTTTCGAGCAGGAGAACTTCGGCCCGATCGCAGCGATCACGCGTTTCGGCTCGGACGACGAGGCGCTCATGCGCGCGAACGCGTCGGACATGGGGCTCTCGGCCTATGCCTTCACGTCCAGCCCAAAGCGGGCGCGGCGCACCGTGGCCGAACTCAAGGCCGGCATGGTCGGCATCAACAGCTTCGCGCTCGCGGCGTCCGAGGCGCCCTTCGGGGGCACGAAGTACTCGGGCATGGGTCGGGAAGGCGGCAGCGAAGGCATTGCCGACTACCTCGATACCAAGCTGGCGCAAATCGTCTTTTAAGGGAAGCACCCGTGATCAAGAACAAGCTCAAGGCCCTCTGGGCCGAGGGACGGCCCACCCTCAATGGCTGGCTGTCGATCGGCAACCCGTTCACCGCCGAGATCATGGCCGCTCAGGGCTACGACAGCATCTGCATCGACGTGCAGCATGGCGCGCTCGACTACAACTCGGCGCTGCCGATGCTGCAGGCGATGCGCGCCTCGGGCGTGGTGCCGCTGGCGCGCGTGCCCTGGCTCGAACCCGGCATCGTGATGAAGGTCGTCGATGCCGGCGCCTATGGCGTGATCTGCCCGATGGTCAACACCGCACAGCAGGCCGCCGAGTTCGTCAGCTATCTGCGCTACCCGCCATTGGGGCAACGCAGTTTCGGGCCGACGCGGGCCAACTTCTCGGCCGGGGCGAACTACGCTGCCGAGGCCAATGGCGAGATCCTCGCCTTCGCGATGGTCGAGACCGCGGAGGCCATGAGCAATCTCGACGCGATCGCCGCAACCCCGGGCCTCGACGGGATCTACGTGGGGCCGGCCGACCTGACCTTCAGCCTCGCACAAGGGCGGCTTGCGCCGGCCTTCGACCGCGAGGAGCCGGAGATGATCGACGCGCTGAAGAAGATCATCGCGGCGTGCAAGAAGAACGGCATTCGATGCGCGCTGCATTGCGGCACGCCCGAATACGCTGCGCGCGCCATCGCGTGGGGCTTCGACATGACCACCGTCTCGGGCGACGCACGCCTTCTCGCCGCCGCGGCCCAGGCCAGCGTGAGCCGTTTTCGCGAACTCGCGAGCCAGGGTGCGGGCGGGCAGGCCGAACGCGCGGGAGGGTATTGATGCCACACGTCCTGGTCGCTGGAAAGCTGCACCGCAGCGGGATGGCCTTGCTCGAGTCTGCCAAGGGCGTGACCTTTGACTACGTCGAGGAGGTGTCGGAGGCAAGCTACGCGCCGCTGATCGACAAGGCCGACGGGTTGGTCATCCGCACGCAGCCGCTGTCCGCGGCCACCGTGGCGCTCGCCCAGAAGCTGAAGATCGTCTCGCGGCACGGTGTCGGGTACGACGCCGTTCACCTGCCGGCGCTGGTCGAGCGCGGCATCGCGCTCGCCGTGGTCGGCGACGTCAACTCGGTCTCTGTGGCGGAGCACAGCATGATGCTGCTGCTGGCCACCGTCAAACAAGCTTTGCGTGCGGATCGCTCGGTGCGCGCAGGCGACTGGACCTGGCGCAACCTGCTCCAGGCGCAGGAGGTCTCGGGCAAGTGCCTCTTGATCATCGGCTACGGTCGCATCGGGCGCAACCTGGCGCGCATGGCGGGCGGCTTCGGCATGCGCGTTCGCGCGCACGACCCGTTCCTCCAGAAGCAAGGCTGGCCGAGCGGCAGCGTCGAGCCGGTCGCTGATTTGCTCGAGGGGCTGGCCTGGGCCGATGCGGTGTCGGTCAATGTGCCCAAGGCCGACCGCCCGCTCCTGGGCGCCCGCGAATTCGAGGTCATGAAGCCGACTGCCGTCGTGATCAACACGGCCAGAGGCGGCATCGTCGACGAGTCGGCACTCGTGGCCGCGCTCTCGGCCGGAAAGCTTGCCGGCGCCGGCCTTGATGTCTTCGAAGCTGAGCCGCCACCACAAGGATCGCCGCTGCTGACGATGGACAACGTATTGCTGACTCCCCACATCGCCGGCCTGACGGCGGAGTGCGCCGAGCGCATGGCCGTGGGGTCGGTGCAGAACGTCCTGGACTTCTTCAATGGCCGCATCGATCCAAACCTGGTCGTCAATCGGGCGCAGCTGAACATGGCGCCTTCGTGAGGCCTTGACAGACGCGCATATCAAACGCATTCGTCGAAGACCGATGGATCAGGCTCACGGGCGGGCCATTGGTTGCGCCATGATCGCGGGCATCACACCCAATTGCCGGCGTCTCGATGAACACGAAACCTCAGTCGCTCGTCGACCAGTTTGTCACCTACGTGGGCCCATCGCGGCACCTCTTCGCGGTCGCTGTCGTCCTCCTGCTGGCGCTGCTGTTGGCATTGGCCGTCTTCTCGCAAGGAGGCCTCGCCACGGTTGGCCCGCGCGGTCTCTGGAAATTGGGACTCGAGCCGACATTGGTCGTCTACATCCTGGGAATTTATCCGTGGTTGCAAAGACGCTTTGCGCTGGCCATCGATACGCTGCGAGCCCTTTGCAACCAGCCCGAACTCGTCAGCGAGGTCTATGCCACCAAGAGGCGCGGCGAATTGATCGCGCTGCTGCTGGGCGCGGTCTTTTCTCTTTGGGTCACGGGTTCCTGGCGGATTGAAGGGACATGGATGTGGCTCTACCTCATCACTGCCAACGTCGTTCTATTCAGCCTGATGGCGCTTGCGATCTACGACGGTCTGGAGCGAACGCGGCTACTCGCCCGCATGGTGCGCGCCGGCCTGCAACTGGATCTTTTCGACCGCCAGCTGCTGGCGCCAACGGCGCGCTGGGGGCAGACCATTGCGCTTACTTTCGTCGGCGGCATTTGCCTGAGCCTGATCTTCCAGTCTTACGAGACCTTGCACTCGGTCCGCTCCCTCGTCATCTATTCGGTCTTGATCGTCGTTGCGCTGACGCTGTTCGTCACATCGGTGTGGAGCATCCACCAGGCCTTGATCGTGGCGCAGCAAAGTGAATTGGCCGTCGTCCACCAACATTGGTTGGCGGCCCGCAGCGAGCTGAAGAGAAAGCTCGCCGCAGGCGCACAAGACGATATCGCCGGCCTCTACAACCCGTTGGTCGTTCTCAGCACCTACGAGAGCCAGGTTCTCGCGGCGTCCACGTGGCCGTTCAACCCGAAGATCGTCAAAGAGGTTCTGGCATCTCTCGTCGCGCCATTCCTGATCTACGGGCTGAAGATTGCAATAGGCCGACTGTCGGGGAGCAACTGAACCGCGGGCCGCGCTTGACCAAACCGAACGTTCACCCGTCTCCTCCGCTTCCCTCAAGACCCATGCTCAAGTCAATCTCCCGATCGGCCATCGCCCTGCTCTGCGCGCAGTGGGCTGCGTCGGCTGGTGCCGCCGGTGATCCGAGCCCCGACCCGGCCAAGCAGACGCAGCAAGTGGTCGCGGCGACCACCGCGTTTCTGGAGTCTCTCGACGCTGCCGCTCGCGCCACGACCCAGTTCCCGTATTCGCCGCAGGCGCGCGCCGAGGCGCCCACGTTCAAGGGCGGCAAGGACGGCCGCATGGCGTTCGTCGGCGAGCAGTATGGGCAGGCGGTGTGGTCGAACTATCCCGTCAGCGACGTGCCGCGTCCCGGCCGGCAACTCGGCAGCCTGACCGCGCCGCAGCGAGACGCCGCGATGCGGCTGTTGCGCACACTGCTGAGCGCGCCGGGCTACCAGAAGGTGATCGAGATCATGGGGTCCGACGAGGCCCTCGCTAAGCAGGGCAACCCCTTCGCAGCCGGCGCCGGTGTCTACACGATCGGCGTGTTCGGAACACCGAGTGCCACGCAGCCGTGGATGGTGCAGTTCGGCGGTCACCACCTCGGCCTGAACGTGACGATCGCCGGCGCGCGCGGCGTGATCACGCCGACCCTGACGGGCGCGCAACCGGCCCTCTACACCGCGAACGGCAAGACAGTGCGAGCGCTGGCTCGCGAGAACGACAAGGCCTTCGACCTGTTGAATGCGCTGGATGACGCGCAGCGCCGACAGGCCGTGTTGAACTACCAGGTGAACGATCTGGTGCTCGGCCCGGGCCATGCGGGTCAGCGCATCCAGCCCGAGGGACTGAAGGCGTCAGCGCTGAACGGGCGGCAACGCGCACTGCTGGTCGATCTCATCTCGGAATGGGCCGGCATCGTCAACGACGCTTACGCGCAACCCCGCTTGGCCGAGATCAAGGCTGGCCTCGACGACACCTATTTCGCCTGGAGCGGGCCGCTCACGCACGCGCCGGGCCGCAACGGCAGCGCCTACTACCGGATCCAGGGCCCGAAGCTGCTGATCGAGTTCTCGCCGCAAGGCGTGGGCGGCGACTCGACCCAGCATGTCCACACGATGTACCGTGACCCGACGAACGACTACGGAACCGCGCTGAAGGCCGGACGATGAAAAGATTCCTCGCCCTCTTCGCTGCCGCTTGCTTCGTTGTTTCGGCGCCGGCCCAAGACCGACAGGCGAGCGCGACGGATCGCGTCGTCCGCTCCGCCGACTCGTTCCTTGCCACCCTGACGCAAGCTCAACGCCAGCAGGTGCTCTACGCTTTCGACGATCAGGCGCAGCGCACGCGCTGGTCCAACTTCCCGGCCGGCGTCGTCCGCCGCGGCGGCATCAGCCTCAAGCAGATGAGCCCGGCCCAACGCGAGGCTGCGATGCAGTTGCTCGCCGTCGTGCTCAGCCCGACGGGCCTGCAGAAGGTCAACGAGATCCGCCAGGCCGACGACGACTTCAAGGTGAACGGCTCGAAGCGCGGCCCACTCGGCAACGGCGGCCCGCCGGGCGGCCCCGGCGCATCGGGTAGCGCAGGCGGCAAGCCGGCGTTCTCGTCCGACGACCTCTTCGGCAGCGATCTCTACTACCTCTCGATCCTCGGCAAGCCTTCGGCGACGCAGCCGTGGATGCTTCAATTCGGGGGTCATCACCTGGCGCTGAACATCACGATCGCGGGCGATCAAGGCGTGCTCACGCCATCGCTCACCGGCGCGCAGCCGGCCGTCTTCACGCTGAACGGCAAGACCGTTCGCCCGCTCGGCCGCGAGAGCGACAAGGCACTCGCGCTGCTGCAGTCGTTGAACGAGGCGCAGCGCCGGCGCGCCGTGCTCGGCTACACCGTCGCCGACCTTGTGCTCGGGCCGGGGCAGGACGGCAAGTCGATCGTCCCCGACGGCCTGAAGGCCTCCGAGATGGACGCGGCACAGCGGGCGCTGCTGCTCGACGTGATCGCCGAATGGGCCGGCATCGTCAACGCGCCGTCAGCCGCGATCCGCATGGATCGGCTCAAGACCGAGCTGCGCGACACCTGGTTCGCCTGGAGCGGCCCGGTGACGGGCAAGGCCGGCGACAACATCATGGCGTACTACCGCATTCAGGGCCCGCACCTGGTCATCGAGTACGCACCACAGAGCGACGAACCCGGCAACCACGTGCACACGATCTATCGCGATCCGACCAACGACTACGGGCGAGCGTTGGTCAAACCGTGAGCTGGCTGCGAACGGCCGCGCTGGTCGCGGGTTGGTTGTCGTGCGCCGGAGCCGCCTCGGCGCACCGCATCGACGAGTACCTGCAGGCCACGCTGCTGTCGGTCGAATCGGAACGGGTGCAGGCCTCGATGCGGCTGGTCCCCGGCGAGGCCCTCGCCCCTTCGGTGATCGCCGGCATCGACAGCGATGGCGACGGTGTCTTCTCCGAAGCCGAGCAGCACGCCTATGCGCAACGCGTGCTGAATGATCTGTCGATCAACGTCGACGCGGTCGCCACACCGCCGACGCTTGTCTCCTGGCACTTCCCTGCGCCGGCGCAGATGCGCGAGGGCCTCGGCGAGGTGCTGATCGACTACATGGTCACGTTGCCGAAGCACGCGGGCGACAGAACCTTCGTTTTGGTGAACCGGCATCGGAGCGACCAGTCGGTCAATCTGGTCAACGTCCTTGCGCCCGGTGACGCGACGATCCGCATCCTCGACCAGAAGCGCAACCCGAACCAGTCGCGCTACGAACTGGACTTCCGGCAAGACACAGGCGCGGCGATGACCAACGACGCGCGATCAGCTGCGGAGCCGATGTGGTGGCAAGGGCTCGGGCTGGCTCGCCTCTTCCAGCTCGGCATGCACCACATCGCCGAAGGTACCGACCACCTGCTGTTCCTGCTCGCGCTGCTGCTGCCTGCGCCGCTCATCGTCTCCGGCAGCCGGTGGGGGCCACCGACCGGTGTTCGCCGCAGCCTGCTGCACGCGCTCGCGATCGTGACGGCCTTCACCGTCGGCCACTCGATCACGCTCACGCTGGCCGCGGTGGGAGGCTGGACGCTGCCTGCCCGTCCGGTGGAAGTGCTGATCGCGCTCTCGATCCTTGTCTCGGCCGTGCATGCGCTTCGGCCCATCTTTCCTGGCAGGGAGGCCGTTGTCGCAGCACTGTTCGGCCTCGTTCACGGCCTCGCCTTCGCAGCGACGCTCGATCGACTCGGTCTCGGGCTCTGGCCTCGCGTCGCAGGCACGCTGAGTTTCAATCTCGGGATCGAAGCGATGCAGTTGCTGGTGATCGCAGCGGTGCTCCCGTCACTGTGGCTGATGAGCCGGACGCCGGTCTATCGAGTGGTGCGGATCGGCGGTGCGCTGATTACCGGCGTGGCCGCGCTGTCGTGGACGGCCGAGAGACTGCTGGGCATCAACACGCCAATCGACTCGATTGCCGACCTGCTGACGCGGCACGCTCAAGAAGTGGCTGGGGCGTTCTTGCTTGTGGCCTTGGGATGCTTCGTCCGATAGCCGCGCGCGATCAGGCGGCGTCGCCGTCGGCTTCCGACAAGTTCGCGTAGATGCGTTCGAGCAGCGCGATCAGCTGCAGCCGCTCCTTCTCGCTGAAGCCGCTCAGCGCGCGCTCGCTGGCAGTGTCCATCACTGCCTTCCCCTTGGGCATCAATCGTGTTGCAGCGTCTGTCAGACGGATCGGCCGGCTGCGCCCGTCCTCGGGATGCGCCGAGCGCTCGACGAGTCCGTCCCGCTCCATGCGCGCCAGCAGCTGCGCCATGCTCGGCTGCTCGACCTGCGCGATACGCGCCAGATCCGCCTGAAGCAAGCCAGAGCGCCGCTTCAGCGCCACGAGCACCGGCAACTGCCCCATCGCAAAGCCCAGTTCCCTCAGCGGCGCGTCGACGACGCGCGCAAACGATCGATGGATCAGCCCGATCAGTTTCATCGGATGGGCCGGGTGTTCGGACGGATCGGGGTCTTGCATTTTCATAGGTGCCTATGATAATGTATATAGGCACCTATTTACAAAAGGAGTTCGATCCATGACCTCGCGCATCGCCGTTGTCGGCGCCGGCCCCGGCGGCCTCACGCTGGCCTGTCTGCTTGATCGGCAGGGTATCTCCTGTTCGGTGTTCGAGCGAGAACCCGACCCGCTGGCCCGGCCGCAAGGCGGTACCTTGGACCTGCACCGCGACTCGGGCCAGCGGGCACTCGCCGCCGCGGGCTTGATGGACGCGTTTCGGAGCGTCGCGCGCTACGAGGACCAGGGCGACCGCATGCTTGCAGCCGACGGTCGCGTCCTCTTCGAAGACGACGGTCAGGGCGCCGGCGACCGCCCCGAGGTCGACCGTACCGAGCTGCGCAAGTTGCTGCTCGATGCATTGCCGGCATCGAGCGTCCGGTGGGGACATTCTTTGCGCGAGGCGCGTCCGGTCGATGGCGCTCGGTGGGAGCTCGTGTTCGAGGACGGGCGTGTTGCCGGGCCCTTCGACCTGGTGGTCGGCGCCGACGGCGCCTGGTCGCGCTTGCGGCCACTGATCTCGCGGTACGTGCCGCAGTACAGCGGCTTGTCTTTCGTGGAGTTCGGCATCGACGACGTCGATCGCTCGCACCCGAACATCGCCGCCTTGGTTGGGCGCGGCAAGGTCGGGATCGAAGGCGATGGACGCGCCATCATCGCGCAACGCAATGGCCATGCACACGTGCGCGGCTACGCGATCTTCCGCGTGCCGCGCGACTGGGCGCAGCGGCGCTTCGATCTTGAATCGCCCGATGCGGTTCGGGCCGGGCTGCTGCAGGAGTTCGCGGGCTTCGCAGAAGAGGTGCGCGCGCTTTTTCGCGTCTGCAACGGCAGCTTTGTCGTGCGCCCGATCTGCGCCCTGCCCGTCGGCCACCATTGGCAGCATCGCGCCGGACTCACCTTGCTCGGGGACGCGGCTCACCTGATGTCGCCGTTCGGCGGCGAAGGCGTCAACGCGGCCATGCTGGACGCGTTGGAACTGGCGGACGCGCTCGGCCAATCGACCGATGCATCGCGCGCTGCAGCCGAGTACGAGCGCGGCATGTTCGAACGCGTGCGCGAGGCCGCTGAACAGTCGGCGGATGCAGCCGCCACGTTTCTGTCTCACGAAGGCGCGGAGGCGAAGGTGCGGGAGTATCTGCAGCACCGGGGGATGCACCTGAGCCACTGACCGCGATGCGCACTTGCGCGCCTGGCCGAGATTGCCCTGCCATGGCCATGGTTGTAATGCGAATCATTCGCATTACTGATACGCTCCATTCATGGATGGAGCGCACATGCATCAGCGAGGAAATCAGCGAGGCAGTTCGAAGAATGGTGTCTTTGATTTCATTGCCATCGGGCTCGGGCCGTTCAACCTGAGCCTGGCCTGCCTGGCCGAGCCCATCGCCGACCTGGACGGCGTGTTCCTCGAGCGCCATGCGGAGTTCAGCTGGCACCCCGGGATGCTGATCGACAACACGACGCTGCAGAACCCGTTCCTGGCCGACCTCGTCAGCCTGGCCGACCCCACGAGCCGCTTCAGCTTTCTGAATTACGCCAAGGAGCAAGGCAGCCTCTATTCGTATTACATCCGCGAGAACTTCTACCTGACGCGGGCCGAGTTCAATGCCTACTGCCGCTGGGCCGCGGAGCGGCTGAGCACGGTGCGCTTCGCGCACACGGTGCAGGAGATCGTGCACGATCGCGAGACCGGCTGCTACGTCGTGACGGGTGTGCAGGGGCCACAGCGCAAGCCATTCGTGATGCGGGGCCGCAAGCTGGTGTTGGGCGTGGGTGCCAAGCCGCTCTTTCCGCCCTGCTGCACACCGAGCGACGGGCACCGCCATCTGCACACGGCCGACTACCTGGCGCACAAGGCGCGGTTGCAGCAGCGGCGTTCCATCACCATCGTCGGCAGCGGGCAAAGCGCGGCGGAGGTCTACCACGACCTGCTGAAGGACGCCGATGCGCACGACTACAGCCTGACCTGGATCACCCGCGCGCCGCGCTTCTTCCAGATGGAGGCGACCAAGCTCACGCTGGAGATGTTCACGTCGGACTACATCGACTACTTCTACGGGCTGGATGCGCAGAAGAAGGAACACATCGTTCGCGCCCAGGCCTGCCTCTACAAGGGCATCAACGCCCGCCTGATCAACCAGATCTACGACCTGCTCGACGATCGGCGCCGGCAGGGGCGGCTGCGCACGCACCTCATCACCAACTGCGAGCTGCAGGGCTGCCGCCACGACGCGGCGAGCGATGAGTACGAGATCGAATTCCGCCACCTCGACCGCGACGCGCGCTACGCGCACCGCACCGAAGGCCTGATCTTCGCGACCGGCTACCGCGAGGACGTTCCGCCGTTCGTCGACGGCATCCGCGACCGCCTGCGCTGGGACGACAAGGGCCGCTACCAACTGGCGCGCAACTACGCCGCAGACTGCGAGGGCAACGAGATCTTCGTCCAGAACGCCGGCCCGCACACCCACGGCATGACGAACCCGGACCTGGGCATGAGCTGCTACCGCAACTCGTGGATCCTGCGCGAGCTGACCGGTGTCGAGCACTACAAGATCGAGCGGCGCGTCGCGATCCAGGACTTCGCGATTCCGGCGACGCCGGAATTCGTTCGGCTCTGAATGAGAGACGGCATGGGCCTGCGCTCTCACATCATCACGATGACGGTGCTGGCCGTCATCAGCGACGCGATCCTGATTCCGTTTTACCCGCAGTTCTTCAGCGCGCGCTACGGCATAGCCAGCGCCGTCCATGCGGGCGCCTACGTCGCCGCCATCTCGATCGCCGTGATGTGCACGTTGCCGATCTGGGCACGTGTGGCGCGGCGGGTCGAGCCGCTCCATCTGCTGGTCTACACGCAGTGTGCTGCCGGCAGCTTCAGCCTGATGAGCCACTGGGCACCCGACGTCGCGACCTACTGGGTGCTGTCGATGTTGATGTTCATGTGCAAGAGCAGCTACCTGCTCATGTACCCGTACCTGATGCGGCTGACGCCGAAGGAGCAGCATGCAGCGACCGTCGGTGTGCTGTCGGTGACGGTGCACTTCGGCGCCATCTTCGGTGCGGCGGTCGGCGGGTTCGTGCTCGAGGCCTGGGGGCCGCGCACCAGCATTCTGGCGATGGCCGCCGGCGACTTCTTCCAGATGGCGGTCTGCGCCTACCTGATCCGCAGCGGCCAGGTCGTGCGCGTCAACAGCGGCGCGCACGCGGATGCGCCGGTGCCCCGGCGCTTCGATCTGCGCGCGCACCTGCCGATCCTGCGACTGGCTCTCGTGATGCTGCTGTTCGACTTCAGCGCCTACCTGATTCGGCCGTTCTTCGCGGTCTACTGGCAGCAGGTCACGGGCCGTGACAGCGAGCTCCTCTCGGGCCTCGCCTTCGCCATTCCGGGCGTGGTGGCGATCGCGGCGTTGATGCTGCAGGCACGCATTCGGCAGCGCGGCGGGCGGCTGCCCGACCACACCGCCGGCAACCTGCTGCTGGGCATCGCCGGCTTGCTGCTGCACGCGGCGCCGCACCCCGCGCTGATCGTGCTGGGCCGCGTGCTCTACGGCTGGGCGCTGTTCCAGATCATCGTCAAGCTCGAGGTCAACCTGTACCGACTGTCGACGCCGCAGCGCTATGCGCACGACTACAGCATCACCAACTTCTTCCAGAACCTGGGCGTGCTGCTGTCGTCGTTCGCGGCCGGTCTCATCGTCGATCGATACGGCTTGCACGTGCCGTTCCTGCTGGCGGCCGGTGGCTTCGCGCTGACCGCGCTGCTGAACCGCTTGATCCTCAACGTGCCCAGTGCGGGCCATGTCGATCAAGCCACCGAGATAGGCACGCGGGAGGCACCGGCCCATGCGCAATGACACCATCCACCGCCGCGCCGACGCGGCGCCGTATCGCGACGCGGCCGGCTTCGTGTTCCGCCCGCTGCGCATCCCGGCCGACATCCCGACGCTGCACCGCTGGTTCACCCCAGAACGCGCAGCCTTCTGGCTGATGCGCGACAAGACCGAAGACGAGGTCGCGCACACCTACCAGGCCTTGATGGACTCCGGCCATGCGACCGCGTACATGGGCCTGCACGAGGGCCGGCCAGCGTTCCTGGCCGAGTGCTACGACCCGGCGCACGACCGCATCCGCGACTTCTATGCAGTGCGCTCCGGCGACCTCGGCATGCACGTCTTCGTTGGGCCGTCCGATGTGCGCATCGCCGGCTTCACGCGCGCCGTGTTCAGCGCGCTGATGCGCTTCATGTTCGCGCACCTGGGCGCGCTGCGCATCGTGGTGGAGCCCGACGCGAGCAACCAGCGCATCCATGCATTGAACCGGTCGGCAGGCTTCGTCTACGACCGCGATGTGGTCTTCACCGAAAAGATCGCCAGCCTCGCCTTCTGCACCCGGCGAGATTTTGAACAGGCCACGGCCACCCACCTGGAAGCAGCCCACCCATGAACCTCACTCTCGCGAATCGACTCACACAGCACCCGGCCGAAGCAGCCGAACACCTGACGCCGGAGGTCTGGGCGCAGGCCAATCGCCTGCTGCTGCGCAAAGCGATCGCCGAGTACGCGCATGAGCTGATCGTCGAGCCGGAGCTTCTCGAGCCACGCGAAGGCGGCTTTGCGCTCTACCAGCTGGCCTCGGACGACGGCAGCGCGCGCTACCGCTTCGAGGCGCAACGCCTGGCGCTGCGCCACTGGCACATCGAGCCGGCATCGATCCGCAAGTGGGTGGGCGACGCCGAGCAGCCGCTCGATGCCTTGCAGTTCGTCATCGAATGCCGCCAGCGCCTGGGTATTCGCGACGAGCTGCTGCCGATCTACCTCGACGAGATCAGCAGCACCTTGTTCAGCAGTGCCTTCAAGCGCAACAAGGCCGACGCCCTCAGCAGCGCGCAGCTCGCCGATGCGGCCGACTTCCAGGCCATCGAGACCGGCATGATCGAAGGCCACCCGGGCTTCGTCGCCAACAACGGGCGGCTGGGTTTCAACGCGGTCGACTACCGCGCCTACGCGCCCGAGGCCGGCTCGGACATCCGCATGATCTGGCTGGCCGTGCACAAGGACCATGCGGCGTTCTCCAGCGTCTCCACGCTCAGCTATGAGCAGTTGCTGACCGAGGAGCTGGGCGCGCCGACGTTGGCGCGATTCAAAGGCCAGCTGCGCGAGCTGAGCCTCGACACCGCCGACTACCTGTTCATGCCGGCCCATCCCTGGCAGTGGTTCAACAAGCTGTCGATCGCGTTTGCCGGCTACGTGGCCCAACGCAAGATCGTCTGCCTGGGTTACAGCGCGGACCACTACATCGCGCAGCAGTCGATCCGCACCTTCTTCAACACCAGCGACCGCGCCAAGCGCTATGTGAAGACCTCGCTGTCGATCCTGAACATGGGCTTCATGCGCGGCCTGTCGCCCTACTACATGTCGGGCACGCCGGCGATCAACGAGTTCATCAAGGCGCTGGTCACGGGCGACGAGTTCTTGCGCGCGAACGGCTTCACCATCCTGCAAGAAGTCGCGGCGATGGGCTTTCGGAATCACTACTACGAGGCGGCGATCCCGGTCGACACGCCGTACAAGAAGATGTTCTCGGCGCTGTGGCGCGAGAGCCCGTTGTCGCTTCTGCGGCCGGGCGAACGGCTGATGACGATGGCCGCGCTGCTGCATGTCGACAAGCACGGCGACGCGCTGCTGCCGGTGCTGATCCAACGGTCGGGCCTGAGCACCGCGGCCTGGCTGCGGCGCTATCTGCAGGCCTACCTGGCGCCGCTGTTGCACTGCTTCTACCGCCACGACCTGAGCTTCATGCCGCACGGCGAGAACCTGATCCTGGTGCTCGACCGCCATGTGCCGGTGCGCGCGATCATGAAGGACATCGCCGAGGAATGCGCCATCCTCGACATCGCGGCCAAGGCGCAGTTGCCGGAGCGCGTCGATCGCATCGCGGTCGACGTGCCCGACCACTTCAAGCTGCTCGGCATCTTCATCGACGTGTTCGACGGCGTGCTGCGCCATGTCAATCAGGTGCTGGTCGAGAACGCCTGCTGCAGCGAAGACGAGTTCTGGCGCGCCGTGGCCGAGTGCGTGCACGACTATCAAGACGCCCATCCCGAGCACGCCGACAAGTACGCGCGCTACGACATGTTCGCCCCCGAGTTCCTGCACTCGTGCCTGAACCGCCTGCAGCTGGGCAACAACGTACAGATGGTGAACCTGTCGGACCCGGCCTCCAGTTTGAAGATGGCCGGCATGCTTGTGAACCCGATCGCGCCGTTCCGCCGCGGTGCGGCGCCGTCGGCGCAAGTCGTGGCCGAAAGCGCGGTGTGATGGTTGAAATCTGCGCCGTGCCGGTACGCAATCTGCTGCCGCGGGCGCCGGACCCGGCGCTGGCGCGCGTGCTCGCGCTGGCGTCCCGTGTCGTCCCGGGCCTGCACGGCGAGTTGGATGGTGTGCCGCGGCCCCTTGCTTTGCGGCATGGCGCTGAGGCGGACGATGGCGCGCCGGCGCTGCAAGCCCTGTGTCGCCATTGGGCCGCTGCGCATCCCGAAGCCGGTGCGCACCATCTGGCCTTGCGCTGCTGGGGCCTGGCAATCTGGCAGCCGATCTACCTGAGCGTGATCGCTGCGCATCTGGACGCTTGCACGCCGCGCTTGGCCGGGTTCACGCAGCCGGTGGTCGATGGCTTTCCGCGCGGCTTTCAATTGCCCGACCATGCACCGCTCAGCGGCGACTTGTCGGCGCGGATGACGGCCGCCGCGATCGAGTTGCGCGTGCTCTGCGATGCGACGCGCGCGGCGCTGACGCCGCTGGTCGCGCTGCACCCGCGCGCGGCCGACCGTCTCCAGGCCGAGTGCGTGTTGGGTGCGCTGCTGCAGGTGCATCGCCATGCGCTCGCGTGGCGCGAGCACGAGGTCATCGCGCTGGGCGCCGACTGGCTCGCGCGGCTGGGCCTGACCGGGGGCTGCGGCTTCTTCGCCTACCGCGCGCGCGATGGCACGCCCGCGCTCGCACTCGATCGCCAGGTGTGCTGCCACCACTTTCGCCGCGCTGGCGGCGAGAAGTGCAGCACCTGCCCGAAGCTCCCGCTCGACACGCGCATCGCTCGCTTGCTGACCGATCCGCCGTAGTCGGGCCTTGCGCCCCACCCCCGATGAACAATGTCGCCCGCTTGACGCAGGTTCTGCCGTCGTCGCCCCAACTGCCCGTCGACGCGTACTTCGATGAGGCCTTGTTCGCGCGCGAACAGGACATGATCTTCAAGCACTGCGCCCGCTACGTCGGGCATGCGAAGGCCGTCCCGCAGGTCGGCGACTGGCGCCGGCTCGTGCACGAGGGCGGCGGCCGCGCGCTGGTGCGCAATGCCCAAGGCGTGGAGTTGATCTCCAACGTCTGCCGGCACCGCCAGGCGCTGATCCTCGGTGGTGAGACCGGCGACGTGCGCGGGCCCGCCAACCCCAGCGGCAACCTGCGCGCCGCGGGCGGCCACATCGTCTGCCCGCTGCACCGCTGGACCTACAACGATCGCGGCGAGTTGCTGGGCGCGCCGCAGTTCGAGCGCAAGCCCTGCAAGAACCTGGAGCGATTCCCGCTGCGCGATTGCCACGGCCTGCTGTTCGAGGGCGCACGCGACCCGGCGCAGGACATGGCGCCGCTGTTCGCCAGGCCCGAGTTCGACTTCTCCGACTATGTGCTCGACCACGTGGAAGTCCACGCCTGCCGCTACAACTGGAAGACCTTCATCGAGGTCTACCTCGAGGACTACCACGTGGGCCCGTTCCATCCGGGCCTCAGCCGCTTCGTCAGCTGCGACGACCTGTCGTGGGACTTCGCGGACTGGTACAGCATGCAGCGCGTCGGCATCCAGCAGGCGCTGAACCAGCCGGGCTCGGAGGTCTACCGCGCCTGGCACGACCGGCTGCTGGCCTACCGCAGCGGCCGCGCGCCCGAGTTCGGCGCCGTGTGGGTCACGTACTTCCCGACCCACATGATCGAGTTGTACCCGCACGTGCTGGTGCTCTCTACGCTGTACCCGGAAGGGCCGCAGCTCACCACGAACGTCGTGGAGTTCTATTACCCCGAAGAGATCCACAGCTTCGAGCGCGAGTTCGTCGAAGCGCACCAGGCCGCCTACATGGAGACCGTGCGCGAGGACGACGAAATCGCCGAACGCATGGACGCCGGCCGCCGCGCGCTGATGGCGCGCGGCGTGTCGGACACCGGGCCGTACCAGTCGCCGCTGGAGGACGGCATGCAGCACTTCCACGAGTGGTACCGCCGAACCATGCGGGCCACCGCCTCGGGCTGTGCCCGCAGCCCAGGCCAGCCGCGCCCCATTTTTTCCCAGTGATCGTTATCTTCATCCCACTCAAAAAGGTCAGAACGTGCCAATCAGAAGAACTCGAATTCAAAAAACCGCAGCAGCGCTGCTGACACTCGCCGCGGCCGGCACATGCGGGCGCGCCGTCGCGCAGGACGTCACGCTGCCCGCCGTGACCGTCAAGGGCAAGTCGCAGGACGACACCGCACAGCACCTGACCACCAAGGTCAGCAGCGGCGCGCTGGGTGCGCGCACCCAGCTCGACACGCCGTTCTCGACCACGGTCGTGAAGAGCGAGGATCTGGCGGAACGGCAGGTGTCGAAGCTGGGGGATGTGTTCGCGCTCGACGCATCCGTCTCCGACAACAGCGGCGCCTACAGCAGCTGGGCCAGCTACATCACGGTGCGCGGCTTGCCGCTGGACTGGCAGAACGCTTACCGCATCGACGGCAAGCCCTTCCTGAGCTACACCCTCACGCTGCCCTACGAGCACTTCGAACAGATCGAGCTGCTGAAGGGATCGTCCGGCTTCATGTACGGCTTCGGCTCGCCCGGCGGCATCGTCAACTACGTGACCAAGAAGCCGAGCGACACGCCGGTGCGCAGCATCGACATCGGCTACAAATCGAGCAGCCTGTGGAGCGAGCACGTCGACCTGGGCGGCCGCTTCGGTGACGAAGGACGCTTCGGCTACCGGCTCAATGCCACGCACGAAGACGGCAAGACCTTCAACGACGGCACCCTGCGCCGCGATTCGCTGTCGCTGGCGCTCGACGCGCGGCTCACGCGCGACCTGAGCTGGGACTTCAACGCGCTGTACCAGGACCGCAAGGCCACCGGCCAGACCCCGTCGATCTACCTCGGCAGCTACGTCGGCAGCAGCCTGCCGAGCGTGATCAGCGGCGCCAACCAGACCCTGCTCGGGCCGGGCCAACACCTGTCGAACAATCTCCAGCTCTATTCGACCGGGCTGCAATACCGGCTCACCCCCGACTGGACGCTGAGCACGAGCTACAGCCACAGCACGGCCACGCGCAGTCGCAACGAAGGCATCCTCTTCCTGAACGACGCGAGCGGCGACTACAACGACTACCGCTCCGACACCCGCGAGGGCCACCGCTTCGACCAGGCGCAAGTGCTGGCACAGGGCACGCTGCGCACCGGCGCGGTCGAACACCAGGTGGTGCTGGGCGCGTCGTGGCAGAAGCAGGGCAACGACTACAGCAGCAATGCCGTCTACCAGCAGATCGGCACCGGCAATCTCTACAGCCCCAACACCAACAGCTACTTCAGCACGACCGACTTTTCGCTGTACCGCGATAGCGACATCGTGCAGCGCGCGGTCTTCGCGAGCGACACCGTCAAGTTGTCCGAGCGGTGGTCGGTGCTGGCCGGCCTGCGCCACACCCACTACGACCAGACCGGCTACAACTACCTCACCGGTGCGCAGTCGTCGCAATACGCGAAGAACGGCGTCGTGACGCCGACGCTGGCGCTGATGTTCAAGCCGGCACCGGACACGACCGTCTACACGAGCTACGTCGAGTCGCTCGAACAGGGCGCGTCGGTCGGCATCACCTACGCCAACTACCGCGAGCAGCTGGCGCCGCTGAAGAGCAAGCAGTACGAGCTGGGCGTCAAGACCGAGCATGAGCGCTGGAGTGTCACGGCGGCCTTGTTCCGCATCGAGCGCGGTGCCGAATATGCGAACAGCGCGAACGTGCTGGTGCAGGACGGGCAGTCGATCTACCAGGGCCTGGAACTGGGCGCCACCACGCGATTGGGCTCGCAGTGGCAGCTGGGCGGCAACGTCATGGTCCTCGACACGTCCTACGAGCGCGGCAGCAGCTACCAGGGCAACCGGGTCGCGGGCGCGCCGGACTTTGTGGCCGCGACACAGCTGTCCTATGCCGTCGCCCAGGTGCCCGGGCTCAAGCTGTCGGCCGATGCCAAGTACACCGGTGCGACCATGCTGAACGCGTCGAACGGCCTGAAGCTGCCGGGCTACGCGCTCGCCAATGTCGGGGCGAGCTACACCACGCGCATCGGCGGCTACGACACGACCTGGCGCGTCGCGGTGAACAACCTGGCCAACAAGCGCTACTGGGAATTCCAGTACGAGAACTACATCAAGCCGGGCGACCCGCGCACCGTCAGCGTCAGTGCCAAGCTGGATTTTTAAACCGACCGACGCACCGATTGTCGATTCGGCGGGTCTTCGTTCGTCGTGAGGATGAGGCGGCGGAATCCTTCCGCCGCGCCACGACCAGGAGACCTGACCATGCGATTCCTTTCGATGATCCGGATCGACGAGACCACCGGCCAGGTGCCCAGCGAGCAGCTGATGGCCGACATGGGCCGGCTGATCGAAGAGCTCACCCGCACCGGCCAACTGGTGAGCACCGCCGGGCTGCGGCCCACTGCCGAAGGCGTGCGCGTGAAGCTGCACCGCGGCGGCAGGCTCACGGTGCTAGACGGCCCGTTCGCCGAGACCAAGGAGGTGATCGGCGGCTACGCCATCCTCGAGGCGCAGTCAAAGGCAGAGGCCATCGAACTGACGCGGCGCTTCCTCAAGGTACACGGCAGCGATTGGGACGTCGAGTGCGAAGTGCGCCAGCTCGACGGGCCGGAATTCGGCTGCAAGCCCTGATGCCGGCGAGGACTGAACCATGCTTGCTTTGACGAACGCGCTGCGTGCGCACTATCGCTGGATCATCGTGGCCGCGGGCGGCGTGCTCGGCTGCGTCGCGATCGGCGGGCTGTTTTCGCTGCCGGTGTTCCTGCGGCCGATCGCGCAGGACACGGGGTGGTCCACCACCGGGATCTCCACCGCGATGACGCTCGCCTTCGTGGCGCTCGCGGTCGGCAGCATCGGCTGGGGCGCCCTCTCCGACCGCGTCGGCCCACGCATCGTGGTCTTGGCCGGCGCCGTGCTGCTCACCACCGGTCTCGCGCTGGCCAGCCTGGCGACATCGCTCGTGGCGTTCCAGCTGTTGTTCGGCGTGGTCGTCGGCGTCGCCGCGGCAGCGATCTTTGCGCCGATGATGGCCTGCGTCACCGGGTGGTTCGACACGCGGCGCAGCCTGGCGGTATCGCTGGTGTCGGCCGGCATGGGCATGGCACCGATGACCATGTCGCCGCTGGCCGCGTGGCTGGTGCAAGGCCACGACTGGCGCACCTCGCTGCAGATCATCGCGGCCTTGGTGGCCATCATCATGCTGCCCGTGGCCTTGCTGGTGCGCCGCCCGCCCGCACTCGCGCAAGCCACGTCCGCCGCGGCACCGGGCGCGGCACACGAGCCGAGCTTGTCCGTCGGACAAGCCATGCGCTCTGCGCCGTTCCTGATCCTGGTGCTGACGAGCTTTCTGAGCTGCGCCACCCACTCGGGCCCTATCTTTCACACGGTGAGCTACGCCGTCACGTGCGGCATCCCGCTGATGGCCGCGGTGTCGATCTACAGCATGGAAGGGCTCGCGGGCATGGGCGGCCGCCTCGTGTTCGGGCTGCTGGGCGACCGCTTCGGGGCCGCGCGCATCTTGGTGCTGGCGCTGCTCGCCCAGGCGATCGTGGTGCTGGGCTACGTGGCCGCGCGCCAACTGGGGAGCTTCTACACCGTCGCCGCGTTGTTCGGCTTCACCTATGCCGGCGTGATGCCGCTGTTTGCCGTGATCGCGCGCGAGAATTTTCCGCTGCGCATGATGGGCACGGTGATCGGCGGCACGACGACGGCCAGCAGCCTCGGCATGGCGCTGGGGCCTGTGCTGGGCGGGCTGATCTACGACACGTTTTCGAGCTACGCGTGGCTCTTCATCGGCGCGTTCGCACTGGGCCTGGGGGCCTTCTTGGCGGCGCTTGCGTTCACGCGGCTGCCGCGCCGGCAAATGATGGCCGAGGCGGCCTGAGCACCAGTTGTCGATTCAGGCAGTTGCCGTTCGTCGTCATGGTGGAACGTTCACCCGCTCAGGACGCCACCCTCGCACAACCAAGGAAGCCCCATGACAAAGATGATTTTCGTCAGTCTCCCCGTCACCGACCTTCAAACCTCGATCACCTTCTACAAGGCGCTGGGGTTCCAGCAAAACCCGCAATTCAGCGACGCCACTGCCGCCTGCATGGTCTGGAGCGAGGCGATCTACGCGATGCTGCTCACGCACGCCAAGTGGCGCACGTTCACCGAGCGGCCGCTCCCGCCGTCCGGGACCAGCGGGGTGATGCTCTCGCTGGCCATGGACAGCCGCGACGCCGTCGATGCGATGAACCGTGCCGCTGCGGCCCACGGCGGGCAGGCCGATGTGAACCCGGTGCAGGAACTGGGCTTCATGTACAGCCGCGACCTCGCCGACCCCGACTGCCACCTGTGGGGCGCATTCTGGATGGACCCGGCGGCAGCGATGCCGCCCGCTGACCGGCAGAGCTGAGGCGCACGATGAAGCTCCTTCTCACGTCCGCGGGTGTCAAGAACCCGAGCATCCATGACGCGCTGGTCGGCCTCCTGGGCAAGCCCATCGCCGACTGCAATGCCCTGTGCATCCCGACCGCGTTGTATGGGCACCCGCAGGGCAGCCCCGGCGGCGCATGGCGGTTCATCGCGGGCCAATCCGGCTGTCCGATGTGCGAGCTGGGGTGGAAGTCCGTGGGCGTGCTGGAGCTCACCGCGCTGCCCAGCATCGCTGAAGAGCGCTGGGTGCCCTGGGTCCGGGAGGCGGATGTCCTGCTGGTGGAGGGCGGCGATGCCCTGTACCTGTGCCATTGGATGCGGCAGTCGGGGCTCGCGGCCCTGCTGCCGTCGCTGGATCGAATCGTCTGGGTCGGGCTGAGCGCCGGGAGCATGGTGATGACTCCCCGCGTGGGAGAAGACTTCGTCGCAACGAAGCCATCCATCACCGGTGACGACATGACGCTCGGGTTCGTCGACTTCTCGATCTTCCCGCACCTTGACTACCCGGGTTTCGCGCAGAACACAATGGCCTGCGCGGAACGATGGGCGGTCGACATCGGCGGCCCGGCCTATGCCATCGACGACGAAACCGCCATCAAGGTGGCCGATGGCAAGGTCGAGGTCGTCTCCGAGGGTCAGTGGCGGTATTTCGCCCGCTAGATTTTGACGAAGTTGGTCGCCGCAAGCGCACCAAACGGCAGCGACGCCAGCGGTCCGCCGATATCGAGCGGCCCGAGGTCCACCGCAAAGTAGCCGATCGCTTCGAGGATCTTGCGGACGTCGGCCTTCGCCGCGGCATCGTCGCCGGAGTAGAACTGAACGCGCTGGCCACCCGCCACTTCCGGCTGCGCCAGCACCTGAACGTCGAGGTGGTTGAATGCCTTGACGACGCGTGCGCCGGGAACGAACTCGCGGAAGACCTGACTCGAGTGCTTGCCGCCGAGATCGACTGCCTTGATGCCATAGGCCGCGAGCGGATTGGTCGGGTCTTTGGGCGCATCCGGGTCGAGGAATTCGACCGGGTTGGTGCCGTCGATGACGATGCGGCCGTTCCAGGCAGGCAAGCCCGTCAGCGCCTTGCCGATGTCGACCCAGCGCACGGCCACGAGGACGATGTCCGCGGCCGCCGCCTCTTGAACGGTGACCGCCTTGATGGAGGGACCGAGTTCCTTGACCAGCGGCACCAGGGACGCCGGCCCGCGGCGGTTGGAAATCGAGGCAGCGAGGCCCTTTCTGGCCAGCGCTCGCGCGACGTTGGAGCCGAGGGCGCCTGAACCAATGATGCCAATGCTCATTACTTAACTCCTGTTGGTACTGGGGCTTGGGAATTGAGAACCATCAGCGCCCCACATGGCTGGCGGTCTCGACGCGTCGGTCCGGTCCTGCGACAGAACAAATATAACTATGTCGATTACATAGCGACATTTAAGACGAAAAAAGAGCTCACCACTCGAGCGGCACGGTGAACTTGCCGAGCCGCGCCACCTCGGCGGCGATATCGGCAATCGTGGTCTTCGACAACTCGTTCTCCAGCGCCTTCCGTGCCCGAGTCAATGTCGGCCCTATCGCTTCAAGGATGTTGCCGCCGACCGCGCAATTTTCGCAAGGCGGGTTGCGGTGCGTAGAAAACAGCTCGGTGTCCTCGACCGCCTCGTAGACATCGAGCAGCCGTATCTTCTTCGCCGGCTTGGCCAACAAGGTGCCCCCGCCCGCCCCGAGCTGCGATCGTGTCAAGCCGGCATCGCTCAAGCGAGAAAGCAGCCCGCGGATCACCACCGGCCCGGTATTGGCCGAATAGGCGAGATCCTCGGAACGCAGAGGCTTGCCGCCGCTGACCGCGAGCGCGGCAAGTGCATGAACGGCGACGGCGAAGCGGGTACTGGTTGGCATGGCAATTCAGACTGTGTGTCGTCGATGCTATTACACACACTCGGCCCTGTCAACGCGCTCCTTCGGCCGAAACACCGCAACGCCGTCCTCGCACGGCTTCAAGTCGGACGCAGCGTGTGCCGCTTCAGCGGCAAGGTCCGGACACGCTGACCCGTCGCCGCGAACACCGCGTTGACGAGGGCCGGTGCCAGCGGCGGCAAGCCGGTCTCGCCGACGCCGCCCCAGCGCGCGCCATAGCGCTCGCCGCTGGGCATCAGGTGCGTCTCGATGCGCGGCGTCTCGTTGATGCGCAGCAGCGCGTAGTCGTGAAAGTTGCTCTGATCGACGCGGCCATCGGTGACCGTGATCTCGCCGGCCAGCGCGGCGCCCAGGCCCTGCACGATGCAGCCCTCCATCTGCGCGACGATGGTGTCCGCATGCACGACGTGGCCCGTGTCGACGACGCAGACCACCCGATGCACCTTGACCTCGCCGCCGGCCGAGACCGTGAGTTCGACGACCTGCGCGCACACCGAGTCGTCGAACTCGGCCACCGCGATACCTTGATGCACGCCGACCGGCGCGTGGCCCCAGTCCGCCCGCTTCGCTGCCTCGTCGAGCACCGCCAGCGTGCGCGGCGCGTGCGCCAGCAGGCCGCGGCGAAAGTGATACGGGTCCTGCCCGACGGCATGCGCCATCTCGTCGACGAAGGCCTCGCGGAAGAAGCTGTTCTGCGAGTAGTTCACGCCGCGCCAGAACCCGACCGGGATCGCGTTGTTGCGCATCACCGCGCCCACCTCGAGGTTAGCGACGCCGTAGAGCATGTCGCGCTCCAGGAAGCCGTTCATCATGCCAATGTCCTGCCCGTCGCGCAGCCACTGCGGCGCGAGCCTGGCCGTGATCGACGCGCCGCACACGCGCACCTTCCACGCCGTCAGTCGGCCCTCGCGATCGAAGCCTGCGCTCAGGCGTGCCGCGACCATCGGCCGGTAGAAGTCATGGGTGATGTCCTCTTGCCGGCTCCAGATCATCTTGACCGGCACTCCGGGAACCGCCCGCGCGATCAAGGCGGCCTGGCGCGCCCAGTCCTGCGACAAGCCGCGCCGCCCGAAGCCGCCGCCGAGATGGCACTTGTGCACGACGACCTTCGCCGGGGCCAGCCCCAGCGCCACCGCCACCGTGCTCAGCGTGCCCTCGCCGTTCTGCGTCGGTGCCCAGACCTCGGCGCGGTCGGCGGTGACAAGCGCGGTGCAGGTCTGCGGCTCCATCGTCGCGTGCGCCAGATACGGCACCTCGTAGTCGGCCGTGACGCGGCGCGCGGCCTGCGCCAGCGCCGCGTCGGCATCGCCGAGGCGGCGCCCGATCGCCACATCGCCGGCCGACAGGCCTTCGTGCAGCACCTTGGCGATGGCCGCGGTCGACAGGCCGGCGCCGCGGGTCTCGTCCCATGTGACTGGCAACTCATCGAGCGCCGACTTCGCCTGCCACCAGCGCTCGGCGACGACAGCAACCGCGTCGTCGCCGACCGCCACGACGTGACGCACGCCGGGCATCGTCATCGCCTTCGTGGCATCGTGGCTCGCGAGCTTGCCGCCGTGGGTCGGGCAGGCGCGAACCGCGGCGTAGAGCATGCCTGGCAGGCGCACGTCGATCGCATAAAGCGGCCTGCCGGTGACCTTGGCCGTCGTGTCGAACGGTGCCACCGGCGTGCCGAGCAGACGCCAGTCCTGCGGCCTCTTGAGCACGACCTCGCGCGGCACCGGCCGGCGCGACGCAGCGGCCGCGAGTTGGCCGTAGCGCAGCGCGCGACCGCTGGCCGCGTGCGTCACGACGCTGTCCTTGGTCGCGCATTCCTCGACCCCGCAGCCCCAGCGCGACGCGGCCTCGGCGATCAACATCGCGCGCGCCTGCGCGCCCGCCTTGCGCAGGTAGTCCTGCGACCCGCGGACCGAGACGCTGTCGGTCGTGACCATGCTGCCCCAGACACGGCCGCGCGCGAGATGCTCGGCGACCGGCGCGTATTCCGGCCGCACATGCGCCCAGGCACAGTCCAGCTCTTCGGCCACGAGCATGGGCAGCGCGGTGTAGATGCCCTGCCCCATCTCGGAACGCGCGACGCGGATCACGACGCTGTCGTCGGCACCGATCACGATCCAGGCCGTCAGCTCCGGTGCAACGTCTGGTGTCTCAGCCGGCGCCTGCGCTGACGAAACCGGCGCGAGCATCAGCCCGCCGGCCGCCGCGCTGATGCCGAAGACGAAGCCGCGGCGCGAGAGGCCATACGGCGCGGCGCTCATCGAGGTGCTGCCGCAGGCGCCATCGCCTTCGCGGCCTCGCGGATCGCGATGCGTATGCGCGGGTAGGTGCCGCAGCGGCACAGGTTGCCCGCCATCGCCTCGTCGATCTGCGGCTCGGTGGGCGCGGGGTTCTGCGTCAGCAGCGCCGCCGCCTGCATGATCTGGCCCGACTGGCAGTAGCCGCACTGCGGCACCGCATGCGCGATCCACGCCGACTGCAGCGGGTGCAGCCGCTCGGCGCTGCCCAGGCCTTCGATCGTGGTCACCGACGCGCCGGCCAGGCCGGCCATCGGCGTCACGCAGGAGCGGACCGCGTCGCGGCCGACCAGCACCGTGCAGCAGCCGCACAGGCCCGCGCCGCAGCCGAAGCGCGTGCCCGTCAGGCCGAGGTCGTCGCGAAGGACCCAGAGCAGCGGCGTGTCGGGGTCGCCTTCGAAGCGACGCCTGGATCCGTTGACCAGCAGTTCGATCATGACGCAGCACCTCTTTGCAAATTCGACGCGGTTGATGCTGCCGAGCAAATGTCGAGAAAGTTTGAAGGCCCTGCACCTGCCGAGGGTCGGTGTCTGCAGACCGGCGCGTGGGCACAATTCGGGCATGCGCCTCGGCATCACGACCCGGCTGTTCACCGCGATCCTCGCCACGGCCGCGCTCACGGTGCTGCTGGTGAGCGCCGCGTCGCGCTGGAACTTCGAACGCGGCTTCCTCGGCTACCTGAACGAGCTCGCCGTCGAGCGCATGGACACGGTGCTGCCGCGGCTCGTGCAAGCGTATGCGGAGCAGCGCGACTGGCGCTTCCTCGGCGATCCCGCGCGCCCTTGGTACAAGCTGCTGCGGCCATTGCCGGGCGAGCCGCTGCCGCCGGGCGGCATCGACGCGGCGCTGCCGCCCGACCTGACCGGCGCGCTGTCGCGGCTCGGCCTGCTCGACGACCGGCAGCACTGGGTCGCGGGCTACCGCAACATCTCGATGGCGATGCAGCACCGCGCCGTCGTCGTCGACGGGCGCACGGTGGGCTGGCTGGTGCTCGCGCCGTTCCAGAGCGTCGCCGATGGCGGCGACCAGCGCTTCGTCACCGGTCAGTGGCACACGACGCTGGCGGCGGCCGTGGTCGCGGTGTTGCTCGCGGCCCTGATCGCCTGGTGGGTCGCGCGCCGCCTGCTCGCGCCGGTGCGGCAGATCGCCGCGGCCACGCACCAGGTGATGAACGGGCGGCACGACGTGCGCGTGCCGGCTGAAGGCTCGGACGAAGTCGGCCAACTGGCGCGCGACTTCAACCGCATGGCGCAGACGCTCGCGCGCAACGAGGAGCTGCGACGCGCGTTCATCGCCGACGTGTCGCACGAGCTGCGCACGCCGCTGGCCGTGCTGCGCGGCGAACTCGAAGCGCTGGAAGACGGCATACGCCCGCTCGACCGCGCGGCGGTGGCATCGCTGCAAGGCGAGGTGCGCCAGCTCGGCAAGCTGGTCGACGATCTGTACGAGCTCGCGCTGTCGGATGTCGGCGCATTGAGCTATGTGATGGAACCGCTCGATCTCGGGTCGCTGCTCGGCCGCGTCTGCGGCACGCACCAGCCTGCGTTCGAGTCGGCCGGGCTGCGCTTCAGCGTCGCGCTGCCGCGCGAGCCCGTGATCGTCGAGGCCGATGCAATGCGTCTGCAGCAGCTCCTTGACAACCTGCTGGCGAACAGCCGGCGCCATACGCAGGCGCCGGGCGAGGTCAGGCTCGCACTGACGCAGGACGATCTGCATGCCCGCATCGATCTGCACGACAGCGCACCGGGCTTGCCGGACGCGCAACTGACGCGTCTGTTCGAGCGCTTCTTCCGCGCCGAGAGCTCGCGCAACCGCGCGACCGGCGGTGCCGGTCTGGGCCTGGCGATTGCGCGCAACATCGTCGTTGCACACGGCGGCGCCATCGCAGCACGCGCGTCGCCCTTGGGCGGCCTGCGGATCGAGGTGCAGCTCCCGCGCGCGCGGGCTTCGTCGTCATGAGCGATCGTCCGCACATCCTGATCGTCGAGGACGAGCCCAAGCTCGCGCAGCTGCTGGTCGACTATCTGCAGGCGGACGGGTACGCCTGCACGGTGGTGCGCGATGGCCACGGCGCGATTCCGGCGCTGCGCGAGCACGCGCCCGTGCTCGTGGTGCTGGACCTGATGCTGCCAGGCCGCGACGGCCTCTCGATCTGCCGCGAACTGCGCAGCTTCTCGACCGTGCCGGTGATCATGGTCACAGCGCGCATCAGCGAGGTCGATCGGCTGCTCGGGCTGGACAGCGGCGCCGACGACTACCTCTGCAAGCCCTACAGCCCGCGCGAGGTCGTGGCGCGCGTGCGAGCGCTGCTGCGCCGGGCGCGCTGGAGCGAGGCCGCGACACCGGCCGACGACCCCGCGTTGATCATCGACGACGCCGCGCTGCGGGCGACGCTGCGCGGGCAGGTGCTCGATCTGACGCCGGCCGAGTTCAAGCTGCTGCGCACGCTCGCCGCACATCCGGGGCGCGTCTTCTCGCGCAACGCGGTGCTCGATCAGTTGCACGCCGACGGTCGCTCGGTCACCGACCGCGCAGTCGACAGCCACGTGCGCAATCTGCGGCGTAAGCTGGCCGCCGCGATGGATGGTGTCGATCTCATCCGCTCGGTCTACGGGGTCGGCTATGCGCTGGAGTGGCCGCGGTGAGCAACGGCGAGGAGCAGGTCTTGCGAGAAGAGGTTCAATACAGTCGAGCGGTGGAGCTGCCTGGCCTTGTCTTGAGCACGGCCCGGTTCTCTGCGTTTCGCTTCGAGCCTCACTACCACCTGGACTGTCACATCGCACTCGTCGCCGATGGCGTACAGCGCCAGTCGTTTCGAGGCGAGTCGCTGCTGCTCACCCGTGGTGCGATTCAGCTGATGCCGCCGGGCGAGGTCCACGACGGAATTGCGGGCTCGGACGAGTCGTACACGCTGCAGACGTTTCGGCTCTCGCCTGCGCTGCTGAGGGGCTTGGGCGAGGAGATCACCGGCAAGCACCACTTTCCTTCGCAAGCCGCCGTGGTGCTGCGCGACAGCCACCTCGCGGACCAGTTGATCGGCATGCACGCGGCACTCCAGAACGCGACGGCCGATCCGCTGCTGAAGGAAGCACGCATCATGGAACTCTTCGAGTCCCTGTTTGCGCGGCTGCTGAAGCCATCGCCACAGGTCATCCCCGGCACGCTGCTGCCGCAGCAGCTTCTGCGCGTGCGCGACTTCATGGAGGCGCACCTGTGCGACAAGATCACCCTGGAGGACCTGGCCCTTCTCTTGGGTGTTGACCGGTTTCGATTTCTGAAGCTCTTCAAGCGCACCGTCGGCATGACGCCTCATGCCTGGTTGCTGCGCTTGCGGCTCGAGAGAGCGGTCGAGCTGATCAAGACGAAGCACGGCACATCGATCACCGACGTTGCGCACGCCGTCGGGTTCTTCGATCAGAGCCATTTCACACGTGCGTTCCGCGCTGCATACGGGGTGACCCCGGCCCGGTTCCAGCGGCCCAGCGTCAATTTTTTACAAGGCAATTTGGTCCCCGGTCGCTAGCCTTGGATGCCAGATGCTCACCCCCGTCCGGGGTGGGCCCGAATCCAACGGAACGGCACTGAATGAGCACCTTCAGCTTTCTTGACGACTACAGCGAGGGCGCGCACCCCCACATCCTGCACGCGCTCGCGGAGACGAACCTCGCACAGCAGGCAGCCTACGGGGACGATGCCTATTCCGCCGACGCGGCATCGAGGATTGAAGCCCACCTGGGGGAAGCGTTTCAAGGCGCGATCCACTTCGTCGCCAGCGGAACCATGGCCAACATCGTTTCGATTTCGAGTTGCCTTCGTCCTCATGAAGCCGTGATCGCTGTGGGTTCCGGCCACATCGTCGTTCGGGAAGCAGGAGCGATCGAGGCCACCGGCCACAAGCTCATCACTGTTCCTGCGGTCGACGGAAAGATCACGCCCGAGAAGATCGAGGAAGCGCTTGCGGCCAACTCGCACTTCCCGCACATGGCCAAGCCGCGCCTCATCTATCTTTCGAATGCGACGGAGACGGGCACCATCTATACCCTCGCCGAATTGCGCAAGATCTCGGCCCTGGCCAAACGACGGGGGCTCGTCCTGTTTCTTGACGGCGCCCGCCTGGCGGCTGCTTTGGCTTCGCACAAGAACGATGCGACGCTGGCCGACATCGCGGCGCTGGTCGACCTGTTCTGGATTGGCGGCACCAAGGTTGGCGCGCTGCTGGGCGAGGCGATCGTCGTGTGCAATCCCGCCCTCAAAGAGGATTTCGCTTTTCATCTCAAACAACGTGGCGGCATGCTGGCCAAGGGCCGGTTGCTCGGGATCCAGTTTCAGGCGTTGTTCGGCGACAGCCCGCTGTTCTCTTCCATGGCTCAGCATGCAAATGCCATGGCTGCGAAGCTGGCAGCCGGGATCGTCTCGGGCGGCTACGGGCTGGCTGCGCAGACCGAGACGAATCAGGTGTTCCCCATTCTCCCGAACAATGTCATCGCCGCGCTGCAGAAGGCCTTTGCGTTCTACGTGTGGGGCAAATCGGATCAGGAACATTCAGTGATTCGCCTCGTCACTTCATGGGCCACTGAACAAGGCCAGGTTGACGCCTTTTTGTCTCGCCTTGCCTTCGGCCAGCCAATCCAAGCGGTCCAATGACAGCAGAGGCTCGAGACCGACTCGAGACCCCTCCAGCCCATTTGCGTCGTGTGCAGCACGATCAGACTATTCCGCTCGAAACAGCTCTACGAGCAACGCGCGTACCCAGCGAGACATTGGCAAGTGCTCGTGCCGACGACTCCAATGAAGCGATACGGTGAAGTCCCGCAACGGCAGCCCAGGCTCCGTCAAACTGAAGCCCTCCGTCGGCTGGAACGTCATCGCAATCTCTCTCGGCATCAAGACAGCCAAGTCCGTGGACCGGACAATCGCCGGAAGGGCGAGAAAGTTCGACGCCACGAGGCGGACACGATTCTCGAGGTGCAGCGTCTGAAGGATCCGCATGGTCTCTCCGTGAGATCGCACCGCCACGAAGTCAAGATCGGCCAATCGATCTATTGAAGCTGGACTCTTGGCCGACTTGCGCGCGAAGGGGTGGCCGGCTCGGAGCAACAGCACGTAGCGGTCCGTGAGCAAGGCGAGGTTGGCCGTTTCTTGAACTGTCGGCAGGAAGGCGATCGCAAAGTGAAGCCGACCATCGTCCAGCGCCGGGACGATGTCGGCATGCTGCCAAGTCCTGGCGTGCACCTGCATGTGCGGCGCCCTTTCTCGAAGGGCTTCCATCAATCGTGGCAGGAAGCGCGCTTCGCCAATGTCGGTGAGATGCAAGCGCAGTTCCGCTGACGATGTTCGAGGATCAAACCTTTCGTCTTCCCCAAGACCTGCCTCCAGCAGTGCCAGGCCGCCTTGGACGGAGCGCGCCAGCCGATCGGCTCGCTCGGTGGGGCGCACACCGCCCGGCGCGCGCTGGAACAGGGGGTCGCGCAGCGCCAATCGCAGGCGCGTCAAGGCCTGGCTGGTGGCCGGCTGCGACAGACCAAGCTGGGAAGCCGCGCGGCTGATGTTGCGTGCCCGATAGATCGCGTCGAACAAGCGCAGCAGGTTCAGATCCAGGTGATCAACATGCGCCATATGGATGATGCTTAGTAGGTTCATATTATTGATCAATGGGCATGCAAGACTGAAACTGCGCCGCATCCCTCTACGCATGATCGTCATGACCTCTCCTTCCGCGATGGGCCGGCCTTCCTCCTCAACACAACCCACCGTGAGAGAAGCTGTGATGCAGTTCTTGCGCGACGTCGGCATCGACACGGTATTCGGCAATCCCGGGTCCACCGAGTTGCCGATGTTTCGGGAGTACCCGGCCGACTTTCGATACGTGCTGGGTCTGCAGGAATCCGTGGTCGTCGGAATGGCCGATGGCTATGCCCAAGCCACGCGCCATGTGGCGCTTGTCAATCTGCATTCAGCGGCAGGTGTGGGCCACGCGATGGGAAACATCTTCACGGCCTTCAAGAATCAGACCCCGCTGATCGTCACGGCAGGTCAACAGTCGCGGTCCATCTTGCCGTTCGACCCCTTCCTGAGCGCCACGCAGGCGACCGAACTGCCGCGGCCCTACGTGAAGTGGGCGTGCGAGCCTGCGCGAGCCCAGGATGTACCCCTGGCACTTGCTCGCGCCTATCGCATCGCGATGCAGCCGCCGCGTGGTCCGGTCTTCGTCTCTATTCCCGCCGATGATTGGGAGCGACCCAGTGAGTGGGTTCCACCTCGCCACCTCAGCAATGCGATCGCGCCGGATCCGGTGGCGATTGCACGGGTGTCAAGCGCACTGAACGCCGCCAGCAAGCCGGCCATCGTGGTCGGCGCAGGCGTGGACCGGGATGACGCCGTTGCCCAGGTGGTGGCGTTGGCCGAGTTGCACCAGGCGTCCGTCTATGTGGCGCCGATGAGTGCGCGGTGCAGCTTCCCCGAAAGGCATCGCTTGTTCGCGGGCTTCTTGCCGGCGCTGCGCGAGCCCATCGTTTCGACCTTGGAAGGCCACGATCTGATTCTGGTGCTGGGGGCACCCGCCTTCTGTTATCACGTCGAAGGAGCCGGGCCGCACATTCCCGCGGGCAGCCAGCTTTGGCAGATCGTGGACGACCCCCAAGTTGCGGCCGGCACTGCCCAGGGCGACAGCGTGGTCGCCAGCCTGCACTTGGCCGCAGACGCGTTGTTGGCGCAGAGCGCCGCCCCAGCTCGCCGCGAACCTGCCGGCCGAGCCGCTCGACCGCGGGCCGTGCCGAGTTCGCCAATGAGCGTTGCGTTCGCCCTGCGGACCTTGGACGGCCTGAGGCATCCCGACGACGTTGTCGTCGAAGAGGCGCCGGGCTCGCGAGGGGCGATGCAGGCGAATCTGCCGATGCCTGGAGCCAACAGCTTCTACACCATGGCCAGTGGCGGACTTGGTTACGGCATGCCGGCTGCGGTCGGCGTTGCGCTGGGCCGGCAGAAGCTGGGCCTGCCGGGTCGGGTCATTGCGCTGATTGGCGACGGCTCCAGCATGTATTCGATCCAGGCGCTCTACACCGCAGCGCAGCTGCGCTTGCCCATGACTTTCGTCATTCTGAACAACGGGCGCTATGCGGCGCTTCAAGACTTCGCCCCCGTCTTTGGCTACGCCCCAGGCGTGAAACCCGTGGGCACCGAACTGCCGCACCTGGACTTCGTTCGTCTGGCCGAAGGCCAGGGAATGCCTGGCAGCCGCGTGGACGATCCGAGCCAGTTGCACGCTTCCTTGAAGCACGCGCTGAGTTCGGCCGGTCCGTGCCTGCTCGAACTGGTTGTGGCCTAACCGCGGCTTATCCAAGAACAACTCGATTGCAGGAGAAATACGACATGGCAGCGATATCGATGCTGATCAACGGCGAGGCTGCGCAGGCCAGCAACGGCGCCACATTCACCCGCCGCAACCCGTTGGACAATGAAGTGGCCACCACGGCACCGGCCGCCTCGGCGCAAGATGCGGAGGCGGCTGTAGACGCTGCCGCAGCGGCATTTGCGAGCTGGTCACGCACTGGCCCAGGCGAACGTCGAGCGCTGCTGATGAAGGCCGCCACCGCCCTGGAGGCACGCGGCGCAGAATTCGCCTCTGCGATGGCTGCTGAGACCGGCGCGTCGGGCCTGTGGGCCGGTTTCAATGTCCACCTGGCTGCCGGCATGCTGTTGGAAGCAGCTTCGCTGACGACCCATATCACGGGCCAGATCATCCCTTCCGATGTTCCCGGCAATCTGGCCATGGCGACCCGTCAACCCGGTGGCGTCGTGGTGGGCATCGCACCATGGAATGCCCCGGTGATCCTGGGCGTGCGCGCTGTCGCGGTCCCCTTGGCCTGCGGAAATACGGTCGTGCTCAAGGGCAGTGAACTCTGCCCGGCTACGCACGGGTTGATTGCCCAGGCACTGCAGGACGCCGGTTTCCCAAAGGGCGTGGTGAACTTCGTGACAAACGCGCCAGCCGATGCTGGCGCTGTTGTCGAAGCGATGATCGCGCACCCCGCTGTCAAACGCGTGAACTTCACCGGCTCCACCCGTGTTGGCAAGATCATCGCCAGCACTTGCGCCAAGTACCTCAAGCCCGCAGTACTGGAGTTGGGTGGCAAAGCCCCGCTGCTGGTGCTGGATGACGCCGACCTCGACGCGGCAGTGAATGCCGCGATCTTCGGTGCGTTCGCCAACTCCGGACAAATCTGCATGTCGACCGAGCGCATCGTGGTCGACGCGAGAATCGCCGACGCCTTCGTTGCCAAGCTTGCGGCCAGAGCGCAGCGCCTTCCTCTGGGCGACCCACGAAAGGGTCCGGTCGTACTGGGCTCGGTGGTCGACATGGCGACGGTCGAGCGCTGCAACGCGCTCATCGACGATGCACTGACGCACGGCGCCAAGCTGGTTTGTGGCGGCAAGGCAGAGAACACCCTGATGCCAGCCACACTGCTGGACCACGTGACGCCAGCCATGAGGGTCTACAGCGACGAGACCTTTGGCCCGCTCAAGGCCATCGTGCGGGTGGACGGTGAGGAAGAGGCCATCGCCTGCGCCAACGACAACCCTTACGGCCTCGCCGCGGCGGTATTCACCAACGACACCGCCCGCGGCTGGCGCGTGGCGCAACGCATCGATTCAGGCATCTGCCATGTGAACGGCCCCACAGTTCATGACGAAGCCCAGATGCCCTTTGGCGGCGTGAAGGGCAGCGGCTACGGACGATTCGGCGGCCAGGCCGGCATCGACGCATTCAGCGAACAACGCTGGATCACTTTGCAGACCTCTGCGCGCCAGTACCCGTTCTGAGCACAGAGACCATGACCGAACCCCTTTCCAGCGGCGCCTGGCGGCACGCTGACCACCATGGCCTCTTCGGCCGGATGCTCTTGCTGAGTTGCAAGACTCTGGCCGTCGCGGGCGGGCTGCTCTTCGTCGCGCTGGTGGCCATGTCCATCGTTTCCATCGTCGGGCGCAAGCTGGCGTCCGCGCCAGTGCCGGGTGATGTGGAAGTGCTCCAAATGGTGGCCGCTGCCGCGTCTGCGAGCTTCTTCGCGTATTGCCATATGAATGAAGGCGACGTCAAGGTTGACTTCTTCACGGCAACGGCCTCATCGCGAACTGTCCATTTGCTGGACGCATTGGGATCGTTCCTGGTGGGCTGCTTCGGACTGCTGCTGAGCTGGCGCGCCGGCGCGGGCGCTGCTGCAACCTTGAGTTCCGGCGAAACCTCTGCGATTCTGGGTTGGCCAGTGGGCATGGCCCAGATGGCCATGTTGCCTGGATTCATCTTGCTGGCACTCGCGGGCTGGTACATGTCTGCTCGGCATGTCCGTCAAGCGCTAGCCGACACCGAGGGAGCAGCCTCGTGACCGGCATTGGAATCGGCCTGTCGATCTTTGCGTTTCTGCTCGTGCTGATGGTCCTGCGCGTGCCCATTGGCATCGCCATGTTCTTCGCCGGCACGAGTGGGTACATCTACCTGCTCGGCGGAACCGTCACGCCCTGGCTGAATCTGCTGAAGTCCTTGCCCTATGCAAGGCTCTCCAACTATGACCTGGTCGTGATCCCGCTGTTCCTGCTCATGGGACAGTTCGCCACGAACGGCGGCTTGAGCAGCAGTCTGTTTCGCTGCGTCAGCGCGTTCATGGGCCATCGCCGCGGCGGCGTGGCCATGGCCGCCATCGGCGCGTGCGCGGGCTTCGGCGCCATCTGCGGATCGTCGCTGGCCACGGCGGCCACCATGGGCCAGGTGGCTCTGCCGGAACTGCGCCGATACGGATACGCCGGAAGCCTGGCCACCGGCGCGCTGGCGGCGGGCGGGACGCTCGGCATCATGATCCCCCCTTCGGTCCCGCTGGTCATCTACGCCATCCTGACACAGGAGTCCATCGGCAAGCTCTTCATGGCGGCCGTGATTCCGGGGCTGATTGCCATGTCCGGCTACATGCTGGTCGTGCAGTTGCTGGTGCGCTGGCGGCCCGAGATGGGGCCAGCGGGCGCGCGCACGCCGTGGCCAGAACGCTTGAAGTCATTGCTGCAGGTCACGCCAGTGCTTCTGGTCTTCGGCGTCGTCATCGTAGGCATCTATGGCGGGTGGGCCAATCCGACCGAAGCGGCGGCAATCGGTGCGGCTGCATGCGGTGCCCTCGCCGTGATCTCCGGGCGCATGCGTCTCAAGGGCTTGCTGGAAAGCGCACTGGGCACGGCGCAAGCCACCGCCATGATTCTTCTGGTGCTGCTCGGTGCAGACATGTTGAACACAGCACTGGCCATCTCCCAGATGCCGGCGGAACTTGCCCAGTGGGTCAAGGGCAGCGGAATGCCGCCGCTGCTGGTGCTGAGCATGATCCTGGTGATCTACATCCTGCTCGGCTGCGTGATGGACTCGCTGGCCATGATTCTTCTGACCATTCCGATCTTCTACCCGATGGTCATGGGCCTGGACTTCTTCGGGCTGCCCGATGCCGACAAGTCCGTCTGGTTCGGAATCCTGGCGCTGATGGTCGTGGAGATCGGCCTGGTGCATCCCCCCGTCGGCATGAACGTCTACATCATCAATCGATTGGCGCGAGACGTGCCGCTGGTCGAGACCTTCAAGGGCGTTGTGCCCTTCCTGATCTCGGACCTGATACGCATCGTGCTCATGGTGCTGTTTCCGGCCATCTCGCTGGTCCTGATCCATCCGATCTGGGCGACGTGATTCGCCGTATCCGCACCCCTTCGATCACAACAACTTTACGGAGACAACGATGGACGACTTTCTGATCCGTGCCTCTCATTCATTGCGTGGCGTCTGCACTGCCTCGCTGCTTGCAGTGGCGACCCTGCTGGCGCCCACACAGGCCGCGGCCCAGCAAGTACTGCTGAGAGTGCATCACTTTCTGCCCTCAACCTCCAGCGCTCAAGTCAGACTGATCCAGCCCTGGTGCGACAAGGTGGCCAAGGAGTCCGGGGATCGGCTGAAGTGCCAGATCTACCCGGCCATGCAGTTGGGCGGCACACCGGCGCAGCTGTTCGACCAGGCACGCGACGGCGTTGCCGATATCGTCTGGACGGTGCCCACCTACGCAGCGGGACGATTCAGCAAGTCTGAAGTGTTCGAGCTGCCCTGGATGGCGTCCACGTCAAAGGCAGGTAGCCAGGCGCTGTGGACCTTCGTCGACCGGAATGCCGACGACGAGTTCAAAGGCGTCAAGCGCATCTTCATGCATGTGCACGACGGCGCACTCTTTCACTTCACGAGCAAGCAGCCCAAGACCCTGGAAGACATGAAAGGCCTGAAGGTACGCGCTGCAACCCGTGCCAATTCACGCATGCTGGCGGCGCTCGGTGCGACACCGGTGCAAATGCCGCTGCCCGCCGTTGCGGAGTCGCTGTCCAAAGGTGTGGTCGATGGCGCGGCAGTGCCATGGGAAGGAACGCCATCCATCAAGCTGGCCGAGATCGCGAAATACCACCTCGATGTTCCTCAAGGTGCGCCGCGAATCTCCAACACCATCTTCGTTTTCGCGATGAATCAGGCCAAGTACGACAGCCTGCCGTCAGACCTGAAGCGAGTCATCGATGCCAACGGTGGGCTGGCTGCGTCGGCATGGGCAGGAGAGGTCGGTTTTGATGCGGTGGTCGAGCCCTTCAAGAATGCGGCCAAGGCCGCCGGGGGCACGTTCTACTACCTCCCGGACGCGGAGTACCAGCG
>Ga0307508_10000429_pt1 | contig 49988 bp, 66 predicted proteins | sample 9_EM_MG_FD_203089 | JGI IMG/M metagenome (GOLD analysis project Ga0307508, IMG submission 203089) | Populus trichocarpa ectomycorrhiza microbial communities from riparian zone in the Pacific Northwest, United States - 9_EM | ecosystem: Host-associated > Plants > Roots > Unclassified | place... | reverse complement strand
CGCCCGCCCCCCCCCCCGCCCCGGCGCGCCGCCCCCCCCCCCCCGCCCCCCCCCCCCCCCCCCCCCCCCCCCCCCCCCCCCCGGGGTCGGGGAACACTTGCAGTTCTTCCCCACCCTCTGTAGTGGCTTCGGCTGGGGAGGGGTAGGGAGCGAGAAGGCGGTTTCTCTTGCTCTTTCTTTGGCTATTTCCTTGGTGCGTTCTCACATTTTGGGACGGCTAGGGCAGAGGGCATTAGGCAAGGGGAGCAACAATGAGCCGTAAGGACAGTGGGCGGAAATGGAAAAAGTGCTATCGCTATGACCTAGCGATTAGTGAATAAAAAAAACATAATGAGAGCAGGTGTTATTGCCATGACCTGGCAAGGTCGCATGCGATTAATGAAGCATCATAATGAGACCAAATAGACGTAGAAATCAAAAAGATAGAGCATAAGTAACGGAGACAAAAAACACACAAAGCATAGCCGACAACAAGGGATAAACACTTCTGTAGAAACAATCAAATAACGGACGACATCATGGCGCCAGCGCGCGGAAAGTACGCGGGCAGGTAAAGATCGTAGGAGATGCCGGTGTCGGGAAATGGGTAAGAGACTTGTGACATCGTAGGCCGTTGTGAGCGTAAGCTGTGCACACAGTTATTGCGGGGCCGATGGCTCGATCGTTAGAGCCGAATGGTAACTCGGTCACATGGGACGGCGTCGGGCTTGGGGCCGAGAACGCTTGACAGTTGTCTGCCGCCTAGCGATGCCGAAGGTGGCACTCTTCGAGGAGACTTCCATGTTAGCCTCGGACATAGCTGGAGGGCGATAAAAAGGATGGTGAGGTGGTGAGGTTCTCACTAGAGCAGTCTTGTAGCTGTTGGTCACCGCGGCCCCAGTACGCAACGGCGGAAGGAGTCCGGTACCAACGGCACAGCGAATTGGCGCATGCTTCCCCCGCGGCATCCAGTTGGCGATGGAGCTGCTCCAACGCCGCCCGTGTCAGCTGCGGAGCGGGGGTCTCTGGTCGGGCGCACGGCGCATCAGTATGTGCATGCTCTGGTTGGGCGCACGGTGCATCAGTATGTGCATGGCCTCGGAGGTAGCGGTTGTAGTGGACCGAGTGAATACGGAATAGGTGCGTAGCCCAGCAGTCCTAGTAGCTGGCTGCTGATGGGCGGATCGCTTACCGTCGTGTTGTGGCTGCCTCGGGTGAGTGGAGTTGGCCGCTCTGGTCACCATCTCGTACTGTAGTCCGGACGGTCGGATCGTCTGAGCGGAGCGGGGTGGGGCTGTTCGATGGAGATGCGGGAATATCGGTGTTGTACTGGGAGCCCTGTAGTGCGAGCACGTATCCAGCGGCGCGACAGCAAATCTCGCCAGAAGGGGGTGCGAAAGAGTCGGATCGGAGTGGTCGGGAGTGCGGTTGCTGGAAGGAAAGTGCGGTGGAGCGACGATTGGAGTGGAGTATGAAAACACAGATGCACAGAGGGGAAGAGGGAGATTTGGTATTTATACATTTTCAATCCCCTTTCCCACGGAGGCGGCCCGCCTCATATCGGACCGTCTTGTGGGCCGCGTGATGGCCTTCGTCACCAAAAAATCAACCCTCCGCCCCCCCCCGGTTTCCGACACTACACATCACTCGTTCCCCAACTTTGCTGCCTTTGGTTGATGGCCAATCGTGCGTTAAATTAAAAAAAGAAAGAGTAACACCCTGTCCACTGGCATCGTTGACGGCATTAAGCCTCGCTTGCGTTTTTCTTTTCTTTTTCTTGGGCAAGCTAGCCCAGAAAAATAAGTCGCTTGCAGCATTCTCCGAAAATACAGGGATTGCGCTACTGCCTCAAACGGAGAACTCCAGATAACCGCCGCACAAGCAGACCGCAGCCCACAACACCCCAGCAAGCCTCTTCACTCTTTCCGCTGTCAGGCAGATAGCCAACCAGGGCAGTGTCCATGACACCCTGCTCATTTTCTGCTGACGGGGGACTACATAAGCAAAACACAGTTCACAATACCCCATCAAGCCTCGTTGCGGAAAGTGGAGACCTGCAAGGGCTTCGTGAGCCCGTTCGAATTCAAATCCAGTGAGCATTGGCGGAGGAGATCTCGCCAGTGGTATCCACGAAGCGCTGACTCCGGATCACGCGAGAGGATAATACCGGTTTCCGTGGTAACCGTGAGCGTCCGAGTTGACTGTGCTGAATGGAAGCGCCCTGAGCCATAGACCGGAGCGCGGTCATCGTGCAGGAAGAGGGCTGCTCTCGATGGCCTGTTTATATGTAACAAACACTCCGATTGGCTGGTAGCCGTAACCCTCCCCGAAGCTACTTTTCTCGATGTATGGCGGCTCAACGGCGGCTCGACACAAGAACAGCCAAGAAATAGTGGAGATGCTTGGCGGCGGGGAGTCGAGGCGTGTTCCCGCAACCGGGTGGCCATGGATGTGTAACATGTAAGAAGTGTTTTTTTTTGTCGTGCGATGAAACGCGCATCTCTATCAGAGGTGATGGTGCTATGCAAACCATGCACCATGCGTCCCTGTTGGAAACCTCCGCGTACGGACTGTTGTCTACCAGAGCAGAGCCCACGACACCCCATCAAGCATCCTCACTCTGTCGGGTAACCAACCGGAGCAGAGTCCGCGATACCTCAGCAAGTCTCCCCCATCTCTTCTCTGTCGTGTAGTGAGCTCCCCGATTCTCGAGACGAAGAGATCCGATCCCCCCGTACAGTCACCCCCTCTCCAGGAGAATACATATGGTATTCGGTGTGATGGATTCTACTCTCTGGTGGTGTGTGGCTGGCGGGCCCGTCACCGTGGGCGTAGTGGACTTTCGCTGACGTGCTCTCCATATGGGGTGGTATGCTCTATCGTGATCACCTCTGCGTTCGCGACGGAATCAATCCTAGAGAACAAGGTATCGGAAAAGAGAAATAGAGATGCAAGAGGTTCGTAGTTCTCAGTCTCATGATGTGCGGTGGTGATGATGTACCTACGTACTTAGCGAGCAGAGCCGTAATCGACAGCCCCGATTTCTCATCCTCGACAGGGAATATGGTTGAATTTCCCGGATAAGAGTAGCGTATATGCGGAGGTTAGAATTTTGTTGGTGCCCTCAAAAAATGTGTTTTTATCAGTGTGACCGGCGTCCATAAATGGGGCAAAACAGCCGGCAGACACGCCCACCGCACCCGTCGCTGGATTGGTTTGGTGCACGGATGGATGGCGAGCAAATAGAAAGGAGGGATAGACAGTGCTGAAAATAGAGTATCAGGCATTATATTGGAAAACTACGGCCGTGCAGAAGTAGGGAAACGCGGTAGTACAATAGCGATCTGAAATATCTCGTTGTAAGATCCGGACGGAATACCGAGAGCGACTATCTTTTACCCTGCGTCTTGATCTCAAAATGCAGTACTCTGTTTCGGGGCATCCCTCCCTACCGTCGCCTGAGTTTCCGGCAACGGTGGAATGTGTTCTCTTCCGTGGTGATGCCGCTGCTGATGAGCCTGCTGCGACCGCAGCAGTAGCTGGGTCATCAGTGAAGGTTGCGAGCACTACCTATTCTACAGAAATGTTAGCTTTTTTGTCTACTAGTACGCCAGTAATTCAAGGGGAACCTGCCCAACGAGCACCACTGTTGAACGGAATGTGTGGGTGGTGCTAGTAGGGTCATGGTGGGTGGAGGGGGGAATGGAGTCATATTGCCTTACTTGTACGGGGGGTGAAGAAACCAACAGAGCGAAAGCACCAACAGCACCGATACACAGAAGTTGCAACGAGAAGCGCTCTCAACAGCCGCCAAATCGATTTCGGTGTGGTCTTATGATCATCAGAGGCTTCTACGGTAAATCAGGCTGGGATCTTCATCGCGGGGGGGAAGGGGGGGGGGCGAGATTTTCAAAGCGGCTTTCCCACGTATGCACTGTCTGGGGTGCTCGTCGCCACAAACCGTCATAAACGCCAGCGACAGCATAGCTGCCGCCCGTGCATGCTCTCCTGACACATTTGGAGTCAGCCGGCGGCAGACCATTGCAGTAGGCTGCTTCCATCCCGCTCGATCAACAATTTGCAGGTTTTGACGAGTTCGGGTGGGCGGTGGAAGGCCGGTTCAAGGCCCGTGTCGGGAGTTGTGTCGCCAAATCGGCGCTGTGGTTTGCATCGAGGTTACGATCGTGAATCTAAGCCGTGCGGCATGTCTCGCGCTCACCCCTCGGGAAGCTTGGCCCATCCCGGACAAAAGCCGTACACAAAAATATCCGTGGTCAACGGTGATCGATCAGGTGGCAGCACGGTGGTAGCACAGTGTATCGAACATACGGGTGAAGCCACGAGAGTAGAGACGGTAAAGGTACTGTGTAGTGATTGTGGGTGGAGCCAGTGCTGGTGGATTATCTGCTTGCCGGAGGAGTTCAATTGGCAGTCACGGTGATCACTCGTGTGAGACCCCCCCCACCTCCTGCCGCCACTAGCGTCTCAGCTGAATACAATCACGGCCCCACCTCCTCCTTCTTTTTTCCCCATCTTAGTGCACGGGCAATACGAGTCTCAGCGAGGGAATCAGTCCAGGAGCTTGTTTTGCTGGTTCAAAACTAAACCCTTTGACTGCTCCTGATAACTGCTTTGGCGGCGCCAGGGAATTTTTTTTTGCTAGGTCTAGGCTCACATGCAGTCACTCGCTCGATATGTTCATATGCGTAAGGGTAACAAACGTTTGATGAAGCCAAGGTCGCCGTAGTCCATATAGGCTGTATGTTAACTTAGATTGATGAATTAATCTGGTATATGGGACCAAACCAAACGCAGAAATTGACAAAAATAAAGGATAAGAGAGAAACAATGCAACACTAAGTATAGCCGACAAAGATGGGCACCAATGGCTTTCGTAGAAGCAATCAACGGCTGAAGCATGGCAACCGGCGCAGAAAGGGCCATCGGTAGTTTTCTGCCTAAACATGCCGAAGGCGGCACTCTCTGAACAGACGTCCTTGTCGGCCTCGGGCGCGGCTGGTCCGCGATAGAAATGAGGGTGGGGTCTCGTTGGAGCAGTACTGTAGCTGCTGGTCCCCGCGGTTCTAGTGCGCAATGCGGTAGGAGCTCGGTACCAACGGCACAGCGGATCGGCACACGCTGCCCCCGCAGCATCCAGTTGACGGTGGAGCTACTCCAACATCGCCGGTGTCAACTGTGGAGAGGGAGTCTCTGGCCGGGCGCACGTTGCATCAGCATGTGTACGGCCTCGGAGGTAGCGGTTGCAGTAGACGGAGTGGACACGTGGTATGCGTAATCGGTGCTCCCCCCAGCAGCCCTAGCCACCGCCCGCCGGTTGGTAGGTCACTTACCGACGTGTCGCGGCTGCCCTGGGTGAATAGAGTTGGCCGTTCCGTCACCATCTCGTACTGTAGTCCAAACGGTCGGATCGTCTGAGTGGTGCGGGACGGGGCTGTTCGATGGAAACGCAGGAATATCGGTGCCGTGCTGGAAGCCCTATAGTGTGAGCACGTTTCCAGCAGTGACAACAGCATAGATATCTCACCAGAAGGTAGTGTAAAAAGTCAGATTAGGGTGGTCGGGGGTGGTGGCGGCTGAAGCAAGTGCGGTAGAGCGACGATCGGAGTGAAGGACAAAGACACAGACCCACGGAGAGGAAGGGGGTGAATTTGGTAGCTGTGGGGATATGGCGAAGGGATCGGTTGCTCATAGCTATTCTCCACGGCGACGGGCGACAGTGATGAAACACACTCTTCATATGCTTTAACCCAGCCAACCCGGCAACCTATATTGCGCAGCATTGCGGTTATCCGTGAGAAGAAAATGTAGTGCACGCATGCACCAGTTGCGATTCAGTGCACAACTGCTCAGCCTCGCGGGGCGACGAGGCCCGGGATTTGGTGGGGCACTGTCTGCGATCGGGAAGAGGTTAGAGGAGGCGCTTGGATACGCAGGGAGAACGGAGGAGACATCCTGTTGGCCGCTCCGGAAAAGCTAGGGTCAGCCATAATAGTGGAGGAACAGAAAGAGGCAGAAGAGGAGGCGGAACGAGACAGGGCGGGGCTCACTATCTTCACGGATGGATCGAGGCTCAACAGCGGGGGGACAGGGTATGCGGTGGTCTGAAGAGCAAAGGCCAGTGGGCGGGCATCAAGACACACATGGGATACAACCAGGAGTCCTACGATGCAGAGTGTGCAACGCTGGCGGGGGCCTTGGGGATGGCAGGGCGGAGACGGACCGACCCGGAGGGGGTCACGGATGCGCAGGCCGCAGGCCGCAGTCAGAAGAATGGCATCGGAAGGCCCGGGCCCAAGCCAGCAGTGCGCCATACAGGCCGGAAAGTGGATAGCGAAGCTGAGGACAGCGAGGCCGAACATCTGGATTGAAATACGGTGGTGCCCGGCCCACGGTGGGGTGGCAGGCAACGAGAAAGCAGGTGAGTGAGCGGGGCAGGCGGCAGAGGAGCCAGATGCGCGGGGAGTTGGATGGCGGGCCATGGAGACCGGTATGAGGGGCGACGAATGTTCCTCCCCAGGTCGCTAGCTAATATCAAACGTGAAATTTCGGAGAAGAAATAGGAGGAAGCGTGGAACCGGTCAAAGGAAAGAGTCGACAGCGGGAAGTATAGAATGCCGGAGACTCAGCGCCCAAACGGAGCGGTGACCCGCGGATCAAAGCGACTGGCAGGGCGGTTCCATCAGCTCAGAACGGGGCACTGCTGCACCGGCCAGTACTTGGAATGGACAAAAAAACGCGGAAACGGCGTGCGGGTGGTGCCAGTACAGGACGCAGATACGAGAGTACCTCCTGAAGAACTGCAAACGATGGAAGCCGCAGCAGATGATTCTGTGGGCGAAGGTGCGGAGGGATACGGGAAGAGGGAAGAACCGTTTCAAGATCCGAGACCTACTCGCGGATGAACGGTGCACCCATTCGATTCTGGACTTCCTGCGCACCATGAGGATGGGGAGCAGAGTGGGACCGCGAGTAGCACTACCGAAACCAAGCGAGAACCGAACTGAGGACGGGGACGCGCACGAAGGAACCCAGGGCGAGGAGCGCAGATATGAGAATGGGGACGTGAGCCGAGGGGAGGGTGAGGAAGTGGAGGACGAGAAGGGCACGAAGGATGAAGAGGAGTAGGTGGGGAGAGTGAAGAGTTTTTCTTTGGGTCGATTACCTGTCGTTACTCTTTCATTCATTCATTCATTCCTTTTCTTGAGATCTTTTAGGGACAGGCCAGGCGGGGGCAGGGGGAGTTGCCACGGGCCGCCGGCGGACTGCGAAAGGTCGCGGCGGACGGCGGACGGGAAAGTGTACAGCATGCGATCAATGAATCATCAAGCACCATCTGTTCGGGCCTTGTCTGGTCACCTAATCCAATAATATTCCTCCCTATAATTATTACATACGTCGAACATCGTTCGTGCGATGCTGCGCGTCAACTTCTTGCTTCCCATTGGACATAGTCCCTGTCAACATCCGCAAACCGATTAGTGGCAAGACTCCCTGGCCGGTAGGCACGCGATGAAAAAGATCAATCTCGCTTGCTTAAGTTTTGCTTTTCTTGAGTTTGCCGCTAGGCTAGCGTTCTTAGAAATACGGTAGTTCCACCCGCAATAATCACCCCTCCGATATCAATTGCCCGTCCTCCGCAACCGATCACCTATGTTCCCTGCGCACCCAATCACCCACCCTCCAAAAATCGATCACCCGCCCTCCGCAACCGATCACCTACCTCCGCAACCAATCACCGCAAATTTTTTACAGTCCACGACATCCCAGCAAGCCTCCCCATCTTTCCCCTCTCGGGTAACCAACCAGAGCAGAGTGCACGACACCCTCCTCATCTTTCCCTGCTTTTGGGGAACCAATCAAAACAACCCCATCAAGCTGTTCAGGAATGAGGCAAAATAACACCCCATTAAGCTGTCGGAGAACCAAGAAGAACTCGGTCCAGACCCCGAGCAAGCCTCCGAGAAGGGAGAGAGTGTACTTCGCCGGTTACCTGCAGACCGGGGGAACGGGGGAAGGAGGTAGGAAGAGATGAAACAAAGTGGTCCGTTGCGCACCGGAGCAGGAGGAGACGAAAGCGCCGACCAAAGGAAACTAAAGAAAGGAAAAGAAAGGTTCTTGTGTTGTTCGTGTCTGTCTGTCTGTGTCCAGAGGAGAAAGGAAGAAGAGTTACAACAATACATAGGCAAAGGGGAGAAGGTGGAGGACAAGCGCTAGTGCCGACGGCGCTACCACAGTCGACTCCACTTCTCCGAACAAAAACATGCTAGCGGACGCCCTGCAAAATAATATCAGCACGGTCAAAATACGTGTTTTCCATGTCCTGATTGATACGATAGCAATATGCGCTCAGCGGGAAACAACGATTTTTTACCCCCCCTTGAGCTATACAACCAGAGCAGTCTGTGACACCTCAGCAAGCCTCTCAGTACTCTCATCTGTCGCGTAGTAAGCTCCCCAAGAACCACGGAGTCTTCTCGACGACGAGATCCGAACCAGAGTCTCAACAGCCCGACCGTCCCGTGGGCCAACGCCAGTACTAGTGGAATGAAATCTCATCGAGCGACTCCGCGAAGAACCGCAAGTCAACCGCCCGCACAGTACCTAAACATCGAGCCCGTTTACACACGACAAACAGCCAATTACGTACCCTATGGGCCACCCGATTCCGCTTACCCAAAACCCAGAAACCAAGAAATGGCCATAGGATTTCGCTTACAGTTCCACCATCTCTTCTCCGATCAACGGGATTTTTAGACGATCTTGATCCTCTACCCTTTCTGGCTCTTTCCTGTGTACGATTTTCTGTCCGTTGTTGTGGCCGTGACCTGGCTGTAGTCCAGAACACGGAAACGCACTCACCACCCAAGATATACTAAGACGCCAAGGGAACATAAGTTCTCACTCGTTTATCCGATCCGCCGGTCGTCCCAGTCCAGGCCAGCCGGGCTCCAAAAAGCCCGTTGGCCCGCAGGCTCGCTGGCCTGTTGAGGGCTGCTTCGGGTTTGTTATGCATATCTGATCGGAGGTGTAAGGTTGTTTTACTTGCTTAGAATTTGCGCGCTCTCTCACTCGAAAAAATGAAATACCGGAGTGTCAAGATGAGTCGACGCAGTCAATGCATAAGCATAAGACGGTGGCGTCAATGCATAAGACGATGGCGTCTATGCAGAGAGGCGCAGTCCATGCGGATGCGGTCTCGATCCTGCAAAGGTACCCGACACGGAGGAAGTCGGAGACGAGCATGTATATATGTATAGAGATGTCTCTGCCGACCAGAGAGAATCATCGTATCGAATCTACCATCTCTACCTATATCCATATCGTGACCTTTTGATACGGAGACCCATATAAAACGGGTGGTATCTTAGGCGATATCTACAAACCGGGAGGTGTGGGAGTCAATCACCGTTTAGATATTTGCCAAATAGAAAAGAAAATTTAGAAAAATCATCCACCTCTATTTCCGAATTAGCTACCGCCACAGCATAGCACACACATATTCTCCGACCAAACGGTACTCCATCCCTGGAGGATCACCCTCTTGCCTCCTGCCACATCAATCGGGTGCCCCCGACCCTAATTCATTAGTTGCCGACGAACATCTTTCACCCGCAATCAAATTTCCTCCACGCCGAGCCGCTCTTTCTACCGCCCATCCACTCATCGTACCGCTGGCTGAGGGCCTTCTGCTGGGGTCTTCAGGCCTTGCCGCCTTGCAATTCGAACAGATGTTCTCGTGGCTGCTTGCCACAGTGACACCACTAATACTCACCGTTGCCACATCTCTCAATCCACTTCGGCCACAGCGCGGTTAGAGCGTGTCTAGTCTTATATCTGCTAGATATCACGGAGTTCAGGTCACCGGATTGGTTTCCATAGTCGAGTGATGGGGAGTGATAATGGCTGAAGTTGTACCAGTATTACTAAAGACATCGTGATGTAATGAGGCGAAGCCACACTGTGGCCGTGCAACCGCACGGAATATTTGAAGCTGGATTGAATTTCGCTAGATGCCATACGTAAACTTAACACTAAAAAAAAGCCCATGATCCAGAACGCCACATCCGTCTACAACTCTTCCGACAGCGCCGAGCCACTCTTCTCGGACCACAACTTCGTGCTTCCGAGCTCCATCGCCAGTCCCAGCGTCAACTTCGCGTGCTGCAGCATGTGATCGAAGCTGAGGTACTCAATCTTATCCTCAGTGGTGTGGATGTGGTTGTCGCTGTCCTCGAACGCGCTCTCGATGACAAAAGCGCTGGGGTATCCTGCCTTGCTGGCGCTGGCGTGATCGGAGCACGCGTAACCGCATGCCGTCGCAGTCCACGGGATGTCGCAGTATTCGGTGATGACCTTCTTGATGAACTCCGTTAGGCCCGGGTCGACGTAGTCGGTGATGACACCGACAACCTCGGGCTTGCCGGCCTTGAGCGTCTTCTCAACGTAGCCGGTCATGTCTTGTTGCAGCATGGCGACGACATCGCGTCGCTCTTTCTCGTAGGAGCTGAAGATCGCTTGCGACCCGAGCAGGCCAAGCTCCTCGGCAGAGTACCAGTGGAACTCGACCGTCTGCTCCAGGGTCTCGCCGGTGTCGGCGAGGTGCTTGACGAACACACGGAACGCCTCGAGGATAGTCACGGTGCCCGAGCCATCGTCGTCCGCGCCCGGCGCTCCAAGAAGCGACGGTAGAAAGAGGTTGATGCTATCCTGGTGCGAACCGATGACGACCGTCTTCTGCGTGCGTCCTGGGATCTGCGCGATGATGCTGTTCTGCCCCCACGGATGGGGGAACGCCTTCACCTCAAGATTCTTGAAGCCGGCTGCTGTCTCCAGGACGCGGTTCTGCAGCCACTCGCTGGACTGTCGGCCGTAGTCGCTCTTCGCGTAGCGAGTGTAGAAGCTCGTGAACTTCTCAAGGTTGGCCTGGATCAAGGACTTGTCAAGGGTGGCGAGCAACGGCTTGATGGTTTTTTGGAAGGTGGGGGAGTCGGGAAACTTGACGGTCGGCTTCTGCGAGGTCGCTGCGAAAACCGCGTTCGCCAGGCCGAGAGAGGGGTGGTCGGTGATGTCCATGAAGTTGATTCCTTGCTGTTACGCGTCAGCGGGGGACCATCTCGAGAGATGGTACGAGCGAGACATACGCGTTTTAGTTCTAGCTTCTGGTCTTCGGTTACCCATCGCGTCTCAAAGGGGGATAGCTGAATCAGACGGAGCTCAGGATCGACCGACGGCGTCGTCGACAGTGCTGCGAACTGGCGGTCTTCGGTTGGAAGCACAAGGGCGGTGGAGAGCGCCGCAGCGGCGAGAATGGAAAACGGGATCAGAGACTTCATTACTGTATTCGCGATGGGTTGTTGGTGTCGTCGGCGTGGTGTGTGTGGATGAGGAAGGGGCGGGTGTGGATGGCGGAGCTCAGCCGATGAGCTGTCTTCAGGTATTCACAAGGGAGGTTGGTGTTCGGAGCTCGGCTGCCGCGTGACCAGCCACGCTAACTGCTTCGGATCTTGGCTCCGGGGTTGGCGTAGGTGGAGTTGAGCTAAGCTTTGAAGTGCAATTCAAAAGACGGCTGCAGACGTCAGGATCTTCGAATCGTGCTCGTGTATATCTATATAATCTGCTTCATGCACAGGTACATAGATAGGAGCGAGCTATACAACGTACCGCATGCGCCGCCACCCGTTTTCGACACTTTCTGCGCACTTCGAAATGTATAGGGCGGCAGCTTACGTGACGTCTTGGCACTGCTTGGTCAAGTGTGGGGAAGCTCTCCTTGCAGCCCAAGCTCATCCCATCTGCCCTCCCCCACCCAACTAAACAAGGCCATCGGAAAGCGGCTCCACGATGCACCTCCGTCACCACATACGTGGCCCCCTCATCATCCGCCGAAACCTCAATCTACACCATCTCGTCAAGGCCTGGCGCATCCAGCATCCCGGCGCCTTCTCTCGCGTCGGCAAGCCCACGTGGATGTGCGTGTCGCCGAAGAAGTGGGTAGAATGGCACTGGGAGTTCGAGATCCAGAACGGACGGGTCACGAAGAATCGGACACGGAGATGGGTTGACGGTGTTGAGGAGGACAAAAGGGAGTGCTTGAGCGGGGTTAAGGCCGGAATAAAGAGTGGGGACCATGATCGGAAGGTGGCTGACAGCGAGCGGGAGATCGATTTTATCACCATGAAGAGGAGGGTTCAGCCCAGGGATAGGGGCCCAGCGGTGATTGTCGATGAGCGGGGCTTTGAGAAAATGGCGCTGAAGGTCGGCAATCAGTTGGAGGACGCGTCCGAGATAGCACCGAAAGTTGGCAGTCACCCGGGGGACGCGTGCGGGATGCCACCGTCGCAGTCACTGGTGATCGGGAGGGCAACAGAAGATAGGGCTACCTTTCAGATGCCGCCGCCGCAGGACGAGCCAGCGGATACTGTGATCGCGATGCCCCCTCCGGGAACGGAGTCGACTGCCGTTCCCGGGACACCTGTGAACCCAGATGTCATCGCTAGACAGGAGCCAGTGCCAAAGCCAATGACTGAGCCGATGTCGGAGCCGATGCAACGGCCGGTGCCGGAGTTGAAGGGGACGAACACGAGTGGTCTTAACGCCGCCCCGCAGATGCCGCCTCCGCCACCTGGGCCCGTCCAGCCCATCACCCATAGGAAGGCACTCAATCCTGACATCGGCGTCCCGGAGCCGCGTGCAACAAAAACCGGTCTTTTCGTGCCACCGCCGAAAGTGGCGAGCTCTGAGGCCGCCGCCTGGACTTGGGAGCCCGTCAACGACCCGACGGGCACCAAAGCCGTTGACGAAGCGTGGCGCTCAACGGACAGTGTCACGGCCTCTGCGCCAGCTACACGCGTTGCACCTACCCCCTCCCTCCATCGATCCACCCTTCCTACCGAAGACGCAGACCTCGACGCCCTCCTCCCTCATCACATTCGTGCCTCGATGTCTCGCCACACGCCAAGCACGTACCCGCCTGTGTCCGCTTCCGCCGAAAGCGATGCGTGGACCGAGACCTTCGGCATCCCCTCAGAGCCTGTTAGCTACACAACCGTAACCCTCGAGCCCTTCACTCTCACCGCAAGCACTCACATGCCGCTCTCTCTCCTCCGCGCGCACACCTCGAGCTTTCTTTCCCTCGCCCCTCCATCCGCCAGCCCGAAAGCCACCTTCACGTCCGACCCAGAACAAGAGGCCGAATGGCTCGGCTTCGACCCGACCCCAGCGACCAGTGCTGAGTCCGTCTTCGTCTTCCTCCTCTACCCGGAGTCCTCGCGCCCGTCCTTTGCACTCGCCACACTCTCCGCATCCATCCCGGCACCCACGCAGGAGCTCCGGCCAACCGAGGCTCTAGCCCTCCTACAGCACTCGGGAATGTTTTTGCCCTATCTCCGTGCGGCGCGGGAGGCGGGCGGATCGCTGGTCCATACGAGCAGCCAAGGTGCCACTTGGGCGGTGACGGATCAGGGCATGGGTTGGAGAGTTGTCAACAAACTCGAGGCGGTGGGACGGACAGAGTTGTGGCCGACACCGCCGATCCAGGAAGTGCTGGCAGTGAAGAGTGAGGGCGCCAAGGGGGGGGGCAGCAGCGGGAAGGAGGAGACAGCAGCGGCCAAGGGGAGGGGGAGGAGCCTCGTCAAGAGGATGTTTTGGACGGGTGTATGGGTAGGAGGACTGACGGGGATGATGGGCTTCTTTGGGCAGGCTTAGTCAGTTTGTGTTGAATCTTGGTGCGGGTTTCTGGACAGAATCCGTACGGATCACTGATGAGGAGGTTTGTACTTGCTGTGTTCCTGTTCCCATCTTTTTTTCTTTTCTTCCCTTGGTTTTTTTTCTTCGGGTGTTGGCTCGGTTGAATGGTTGGAATCTGGGCGCTTTTGTCACTGGGCCCATATTTGTTAGCAATTTGAATGATATCTATTAGTGAAACACGCTGAATCCCGTGCCCGGAAAGTGCATAAGCCACACCTAAATCCTCTGGAACCGCAGTGATGTATCCCGGTTTGGGTTGATGGCGACTTCATCGCTGCAGTCAGCCGCGCCAGCTCAGCTAGCAGACAGACAGTCTGACCACTGCTCCGCAGCTTAAAGCTCGAGTCTTCGGATTGGACCGGTGCTTGACAGATCCACCGTCGCCTGGGCGTGCCGCAGACAAAACCACGAACAAGTATCGTGCAATATCACTCGCTGTTCTCACGTTGACATTTCAGAGAAGTAATTCGTACCCAGGATCCTCGGAGAAGAGGAAGAAGAGGAAGAAGTATAAGATGCCGGAAAAGTTGAGGCAACAGGCAGTGGTGGCGCGAGGCCCGAAAAGGCTGGCAGAGCAGTTTCGCCAGTTCAGAACGGGGCACTGCCGCACAGGGCAGTACCTGGAGTGGACGAAGAACTCGGATACGGCGGCCTGCGGGTGGTGCCAGTATAAGACACAGACCCGGGAGCACCTGCTCAAGCACTGCAGGAAGTGGAAGATGCAGCAGAAGACGCTGTGGGCAGAAGTTCGGAAGGCAACGGGAAGGGGCAAGGACCGTTTCACGGTCCGGGACCTGCTGGCAGACCAGCGATGCACCAGGGCAGTCCTAGACTTCCTACGCACCACGAAGGTGGGAAGCAGGGTGGGCCCGCGCGCAGTACCACCTAAGCCGGGTGAGGATGGAGAAGTAGCGCAGGAAGGAGCAGAGGAAATGGAGGCGGGCGGGCGGGCGTGAACTTTCTCCTATGTCTTTCCTTTCGAGGTCTCTCTCTCTTTCTTTCTCTTTCTCTTCGAGCCTTTCTGGTCTCTCTCTCTTTCTTTCTCTTTCTCTTCGAGACTTTCTCTCTTTCTTTCTTGGGACAGGCCGGGCGGGGGCAGAGGGAGTTGCCGCGAGCCGCTGACGGACTGCTCGAGGTCGCAGCGGACGGTGAACAGGAAAAGGATCATCATCGTACCCAGGATCCGTGGTGCTGCTAAACCTGCAGCACAAATATGGGACAGGTTGCATGCAGTCAATTAACAAACGCAAAAACAAATCTGCGACAACACGGTCACTGCCCCGGCCGACCGAGGCAGGCAACGAAGGTTTCTTTTTCTGGGGATTTGCCATGGTCGATGGGAGCTTGACCCTGATTCTCGTTCGCCCGCGGGATCACGCCTTCGAGTAGCTGCCGACTTGAATCCGTGGGGGAGACGTGCGGGCACCAGTACGCTGGACGCACGCCACCACGACATCCCCCCAACGGAGAGTGGTGAATAAATAGTTGATCTCGCACAGGGGGAGTCGACTGCGAGGCATCGAGGATGGATTGTCGGTGCGGTAGGGAAAACATCGTAGCGGGATGGTGATCGGAACTCATTGTCTAGGTAGGCTGATTGCGAATATGATTAGTTAAACAAAAAAAAATGGTGGTCGGGGCTGGGGGTGTCTAACCGAGAAGGGGAATGGAAAGACGTCCGAGGTCCCTCCTCTTCTGTCCGCCGCATCGAACCCTAGTTACCGCTCCCCAGCCACCGTGGCGGCAGCCTTAGCTTCTTCCTCCTCGATTCCGCCACACTTTGCCGATGGGCGGAATCGCGGGCTTGCTCCCTTCCAACCCAACGGACGACGCTCGTCGCCCAAGACAGCCGGAGGACGCAAGCCCGTCCCCTCCGTGCCGCGAAGAACTGGGAGGTGAGCCGGTCCGCGTGGGGAGGGGGACAAGAGACACCTGACACCCCTTCTTCTGTCTGGATATCGAATTACACCATCTATCTCCATACGCCGCCCCACTTCTTGCGTCGGAGGGGGCCGGTCAGAATGACCAGCTCGATCTCAAGTGGTCACTCGCGTGTGGCCGGTATGCAGGGGGAGTCGGTGAGGAAAAAAAGGAGGGATACATGAAGAGGAGAGGAATACATAGCCAGGCGATGGTTGCTGGATCTGCATCATGCCCTTGCAAGGAATTTCTGGTCACGTGGCGGCCTTAGACGGTGTCAGGGTTCCTTACCATGGCCAGGTAACCTACTTATCACATATATACCCCACTCTAGTCGCTACCCCGCACACCACCACAAGAAGTCATCACCATGCCTTCCTTCACCTACACCTTGCCCAAGTGCTTTGCCACCTTCGATACCAATAACAAACTCTAGTCTCACGTCACGGCGGCTCATCCGATAACTATGGCTATCAGCGGCGAGCCGGAGCGATCCGCCCCACACCGTTGCCAGAAGTGGCTGGCAGCGCGGCGGCAGCGCTGTCGCCCTAGGCGCGTCACCTCAGTGAGCACGACAAACGCCACACCCCGTGGTCGAGACAGGTGATCAGCGAGCGGCGCCGGAAGAGGCGGCGAAGGGGGCCCAGTAGCGGCCAACAGAGCGGGACCACGGACGAAGTGCGTATCGACTGCGGACCAACCCCGCCCCCGCCCCCCTCCCTCTGCATATCGAAGCTGACCTGAATCCGAAGGCCAGCTGGCAAGATAGACATGCAGGCGGCGAAGCCGCCTCCACACGAAGGCGGAGCCGACCCTCCCCCCCCACCCGAAGCCGCCCCGCCGTGTACGGCACTGCCCGAGATCGCCGTGCGCAATCCCGACTCGGCGCCCCGAAACTGTCTCTCCGGTAAACTTGATGCGTCTCGCATCAGCGCAGTGGCGGAGATGAGCCCCAAAGAAAACAAGCCGCCCAATTCCGGCGCCGCGAGAAGGACTAGGGCGTCGCCGCTGTCATGAAAAAATGGTCTGTGTGCCGGGCATTGAGATCAATTGTATGGCGGTTCTCTGACACCATTCTAGGGCACCCGCGGCAGCCACAGAATCGGAAGCAGGTGGGGCTGGATCCCGCATTCGACGAGGGGCGTGGGATGACGATGGGGGCCGCTCAATACGCCCGTTCATTCGACCGAGACGACGCCAGGATGTTCGAATTCGCCCAATCGCCGAGCATGAATCTGGCGCCCCTCGATGGCGAGCGGCGTAGGAACGCGGTGAAGGGCTAGCGGCAGTCAGCGTCCTGCAGAAGCACCAGCCACAGCAGCAGCGATTACACGCTGGACCTATGACTATTGCACAATGCACTACTGACTCTGCGGCGAGACACGTGAAGCAAGAGATGGGAAATGACCTACCCCCCCTTGCACCAGTAATGATGGTTTCCGCAACGAATGAGAACGAAGGTCGGCTGCGGCTGGTGTTGCAGCCCGCAACCAGACCTATCAGTGCCGAACAACTCACTGTGGGGAGTTAAGGAACCTACGCCGGCTTAATTGCGGAAGAATAGAAGTGCTGTGGGTGATGCGAAGCAACACCAAGCTGCCTTGGAGATGGACAGCAAGTTAAGGCTGAGTAAAGAGCAATGTAAGTACTGATTGATTATTTCTGTGCCGGTTAGGAAGTGCCGGTTAGGAAGTGCCGGTTAGGAACTGACATAATTCCAGGCAAGCATCAATAACCCTACATCGTACCTTGCTTCATGAGCATCACGATTTTCCCAAGCCTTACATGTTGAAAGTGTGCTATGATGCCGGTGTGAAGGCCGGCGAGTGGGAAGGCCGAGTGTACGGTAAAGCAGGGAAAGCGGGGAAATTGGGGTCGGATTTTGGTTTGCTTAGACGCGGAAGGGAGGACATATATAGGGCGAGCAGCAGTTCGCGCTCATATAATTTTTCATTACAGCGTCTGTCGGCAAGTCCCTCTTTAAAAGGACTCGCGCAGAAATACGCAGCCAGCCAGGATGTGGTGCCATGGGATCCACGGTTTTTTTGGAGCTGCTGCGCCATCGCCTACCTTACTCTTGGGAGCACTTCCATCTAACTGGCTTACTCTGCGGTGGTCCTGTTGTACGAAATATGCCCGCTTTCAAGGATATTTGGTCTGAGTGTTTGGGGGGCCTTCGGAGTTACAGGATGGCGGTGCACGACGGGGATGTCCGGCAGAGCAGCGGGGTTCTGGCACCAGCAGGGCAGCAGATAAGACGCCAGGCGCAGGCAGACTTTACCACGATCTTCCAATCCTGAGCGACGGTTGTGACGATAGAGATAGCGGCAGACACGACGGACGCCGTCGAGGCAAGCGCGGACAGCTTAGCCGCACCCCCGCCGAGGGGCCAAGGTCCAGGACGCCATCGACGAGGTACAAGTTTCAACGCACGGCTCTCTGTCACCGCGTATGTTGTGAATTGCGGGCATAGATGATACGAACTTACGAAGAGAGCAGGCGCAGAATCGATTGGTGTTGTCGCCAGTGAGCAGTGAAGTAAATATAATCGCATCGCCGCTGTAATATAGAGAGTAATCATAGCGTCGCCTACAAGAAATATTGACTAGGTGATCGGCACTCAGTCTTATTGGCTAGCCAATCAAAATAATTTTCGAAGTGAATGACCCTTTACCTCCCATCTTGTGTTTTCGCTTAGAAGTGCTGTCTTTTTTCGGATCTAAGACGCGATGCCATTGCTATGTATGTACGCTGTACGTTTTTTTTTCTTCACTGGCGCAGCACCATTTAATAGAGAGCGGCCAGCGGCGCGCAACGCCCACCCACCCTCCACGCGCCACTGCAGCACCTATCCCTCCAGCTCACAGTGCCACAACGTTAGTGTTCTACCTACAAATTTACACCCGCTCTCCCTGTTTATTTTTCGCTCCTATTGGTTGTATTGTTCCCTCTCTCTCCCTATTAAATATGTGCCCGTACCCCGCGACATAACGTGGGGTGGCTTGTACCCTGTCGATGGTATTCATGCTATTAAACCTTACCCCTGTTCTTTATGGTACGTATATATGTAGCGCCATTCATCGGAAGGCGAAGAGAGTGGAGAGGAGAAGGAAGACGCTAGCGGTTTCCTTTGGCTTTCCTTTATTTCCTTATGTCTCTCAACTGGGATAAGTTAGGCGGGGCCAGGATAATTCACTGTTGGCAGACTGACATCGAGGTCAGGGCGGACGACGGACGGGACCGGATTGGACATAATATCGCTGTGATCTGATAAGGTCGCTTTCGACCAATGAAACATCGCCAAACCGAACCCTCTCGTTATCCTCCGTCCACGAGGGCGCAAGGACTGCCAGCCGCACACGGATAAGCAGACGACAGTAGGAAATACCACCCTCCCCTGCCCGCCGGCGAGCTAAGAAGACTGTGGCCGGTATCGCCATAGATAAACCACCGTCGAATGCTCGCAATGACTGAGAGAGAGTTCCTCGCAGAGTATGTACAGAAATACGGCGAAAAAGAAGAGAATATATACATCCCGGAACAGATAGACGCCTGTCTGGTCAAGAACCAACTGGATACATCGCTTCCTTCTCTCCAGCGATCCAACTCCATACTGCAGTACCAGTCTTTGGACAGACCAAGCGCAAACACAAATCTGTAGTAATTCCAACCCGCCGGAATCCCGAGCACAAACGCCAGAAATTAAAAAAGGGAGATCTCCCACTCCGAAATGCCAAACAGCCTCCCATCTACAGCGCAGCCCATCCCGTACCATCCGGCTCCCCGTCGCCATAAGTCTCCCCGTCGCTATACGTCTCCCCGTTGCTATACGTCTCCCTCTACCCCCCAAAGCGCCTCAGCCCGCAGAGCGCTGCCGATCTTGGGGGCTCCGCAACATGAACCCTGCAACCTCTGGAGGCACAGAATCTGCAACCAGCCAGCAATGAAAAAAAAGACCAACTTGCACGAAAAATCAACCCCGGAAAAAATAAAGGACTACCTCCGCAAGCAGAACCCCCGCGCCCACCACGCAAAAAGGAAACCCCCCCCCCCCCAGGTATCACACTGCTGCCAATTCTCACCAATTGTGTTTCCTGACCGTCATAACACCCCTGGAGAAAGGAAAACAAACAAACGGAATGGGCCCTGTCTGTCCAGGCTGGTGGAAAAAAAAATCGTCAAAAAATCGTTAAAACGTCCATGCTGGTGGGAAAAAAATTCATCGAAATTCGTCAAAATTCGTCAAAGCCCGTCAAGGCCCGTCAAGGCCCGTCAAGGTTCGTCAATGGTGGTAGAACAAACTATGAGTGCTCCATGGGTCATGGTTTCTCGTAGTCGTCGTGGGTTGTGATGCGTAAGTACCGGTGTAGGTGGTTTTCGAACGAAAGCGCGAAGATGAAGCTGGCGAGAGTTGCGATCACTCCGTGGGCGATGGATCGTGGTTGGTGAAAGGAAGGTGGCGGGTGGCGCATCAGAACAGGAGAAGCAGAAAATGACCGGCAAATAAAAAACACAAGCGCAAATAAAAGAAAAAAGTAAAAAGAGAAGACAGGGAGGCCACTAAACGAGTGACGTGAAGCGAGCCTGAAACCCACTGATTAGCGAGATCTCCCGATTGATGGCACACACATAAGTAGGCATTGTGTATACCGGGTTGGCACAGATCTAGCCTGGAAGGCCCCAATGTGCAAGCGAAAACGGCTCGTCCCGGGCGGGGGTCGCCCACCAGCGACACATCGGATCTGCGCATTCGGGCTGGGGCTGTGCCTGCAAGACGGCCAGTGCGAGCGAGGTGACGCCAGTGGGTAGCGCAGGGGGTGGTGCAACGGCTTCATGGAAACAGTGCACACGCGTACACATCAGCACGGTCCACGGAGGAATCGCCGGGTCGGACCCGAGACTCTCACACTTACCGTCGGCCTGAGCGGCAGGGCTCTGTTTCTCTCTGCCGGCACCGCGACCTTCAGCCTGCTTTCCACTGGCGCAGTCTGCCATTTTCTCGCCGAGTTCTATCCTGTGACCGGAGAGATCGATCTAGGTATCCTTTTCTGGCGGCGGGAGAGGGGTACGGCTGGCGTCGTGCGAGCTCGTGTCGTTGTCGTCTTCTTCTTCTCCTTCGTCTTCTTTGTCTTTGAGCGAGAGCACACGGCAGCAGTCCCTTTCCCCCAGAACGGCTTGTCTATACGATCGGCTTGTTAGTGTGGGAGCGGTAAAGCACTAGCGCGAGACCTGAGCTGATGACCGCAACCGGGCGGCGGAGAACGGACAGAAAGACCAGTGCAACCAGAGGGCCAGGGGACGCACGGAGAAAAGAAGTAGAAGCTGGTGCGAAGATACCGGTATCGTACGGTTGAGGATGGAATGTCGTTCTTCTTTTTCTTCCCCCTCTTCTTCCTCGTTGTTGGTGTTGGTGGTGTTGCTGTGGCTGGAGCGGGTATGGAGAAGAGCTCTCTATGTAGGCTGGTTGAGCAAAAAAAAACTAGGTTAGTTGCCGATTACTTATATACATACCCTTAACATTCGTCCTGCTGAGGTTGAGCACCGGGGGGGGCGGCGGGGGCCGGTCGACGCGGGGCGACGACCGAGTGCGCACAGTGTCCGCAATCCGCCAGCAGCATCTGTGCGCATTTACCGGCAAGCACAGCAGCAATGCTAGTTCCTCACCCACCGCACCCCACCTCACCCTACCAATAGCAATAGTGTATCGAACTGCTATGCTCGGGAGCCAGCCGGAATTCCAGGAGAGGGGGGAAAGGGAAAAAAGGGGGAGGAGCGCCGAGGAGCTGCGTGCCGTGAGTGAGGAACAACCCCACGCCATCCTTCATGGCATCCGCAGAAGAGGAGTAAGGCGCGGTCACGGTCGAGCTGCTCAGATACTGTCCATGTCGCAGCGCTGTTAGATACCTACCAAGATACTATATATCGCAAAAAGAGGTCGTGCTGCCAAAAACAGCTTAATCGTGGTATGTATCTGTAAGTATGCTCTACAAATACAAGGCGCTAATCCGAGTGGCTGGTGAATTGTCGCTGGTGGTATACCATGTTCCGGACAGGCGCGTCACCCTGCCGTGTCACCGTGATCACTTGAAGGGTGTTCTTGCTGCAGACCTCAGTGGACTGGCGCCTACAGTCCAGTCATTGCGGACCGAAAAAAAAACAGCCTGGACTAATCTGCAGCAACGGCGTACATCTCGTGGGCGCCTGCTATTGGCTGCCCAAGCCAATCGGCTCTCTACCGACTAACGGGAACGGGCACTGGAATAGAAATGGGAGCAGCGTTAGATACCATGCATCATGGCTGGTGCTCAACAATTGAATTGTGCGGGGTATTGGAGTCGCACTTCCTTGTCCCCTGTTGCAGTCTGACGTAATCCTAGTCTTTCCCTAGTGGGGTTGACCCGCTAGCCAAGGCTCCTACGCGCTGAAACTGGGGTGGGAGGAGTTCCTGTGTACTTTACACGAGGTCTGCTGTGCTTGCTCACCCAGTTTGAACGTGCGACTTTGACGTCCTGCTTTGGCTGGGGGATCGCATTTGTGGGACTTCGTGGCAGGGCATCAACCGGAAGGATCAACTAGCCAGATGGATTAGCCAGAAGGGGCGCATACGCCTTTGCACGTGAGGCTGGCTCGCAGTTTGTGTCGACACCCGATGAAGACATGCGACAGCGTGGGGTGGTCTTTCGTCTGCGCAGCGCCCCCGTCAAACCCGACAAGTGCAAACAGAATGCTGCTGAAACAAGGCATAGATCGAAATCCTAGAGTAGAGGGCGTGCCTCCCTTCCCCACCGGATTACCTCAACCGCTGGACGCACATCTAAGCGAACATCAGCCTCACGAGGTGAAGACATGATCCGATTCGCCGTATCAGTCCCCGCCTGCCGTGCCGTATCCGAGCTCGCCGTACCCGCTCTCGCCAACCCCATCAGTTGTTCTTCACGATTGCAGTTGTCGCTATTTTTCGTGCTGGTGTTATCGGTTCTCATTCTCATGCCGCTGTTTCCTGTCACGCCAAAATGCTGCCAGCCCAGCAGTTTACATCCGTTTCGTTTCCAGCAACGCAACCATAGTTCAGTCGCACGTAACACTATGTCTCCAAATAATCGCTCTACGACGCCTGTTCCGTCCACGAAACAAGCGTAATCATCTGCCAACCGGTTTGTTATCGTATTCGACTACTTCCCCCCCACCCAACTAACGTTTTTCTGGCGCACACTCATTGTCAGGCCTCGCCACCGCTGCCATTCGGGTTGCCGTCGGGGCTGGATCCTCGCAGAACGTATGTACAGAAGTGATTCTTCGTGCTACGATAATTGGGGCCCAATGGCAAACAGAAAAAAGGAATAAAAAAAGAAACCCCTTTAAAATGCCATCGTTTTTAGTGTCTTACCCTAAAATGCCACAGCTGGCACTTTTCCTTTAGAATGCCACCTTTTTCGGCGTAGGCAGCAGCCACCAAAATGACCTCAAGGTAAAACACCGCACCTCAACCAAACAACCCCCAAAATGCAAAACGTCGGCAACCAACCACTAAATCTGCAGATCGCTAAAGTTCAGAGATTTGGTGATCTGGAGTCATTCAAGCAAGTGGTCATGATTGGGAGATTGCGATGCGCATCGGCACCCGCACGACCAAGAGTGATGAGAGAAAATCGCTTTCAATACTCAGCCGGCCGGCTTACTAACCGCCTGCTCTGCTCAGGGAACGGGACACCTTGAAGTACGCTGTCGAACAGTGTTCATTCCACATCCGGGGTAGCTGGAGCAAGAAGAAGGTGTGCGTCGCGGTGCGGTCAGTCGACCGAAAACACACATGCGTGGGAGTCACCGTCGAGCATGGGTTCGCACAAACACACAAGAGCTTGCTTCGGAAAGTGCAGGTCCCCATCCATGTCACTACCCCGATGTTAGCTCAGGCGGTTGTGGATGCAATGAAGCTCAAGTACCAGTACCCCCCCATCTAAGGAAGACTCACCAGCCACCTGCAATCTCTGCCAGCAAAACACCCACCGGCGATCATCTAAATACATTCCCCAGCGGCGTAGTAGCAGAGCCAATACGATTTTTGAATACCTTCGAGATATACAAAGACGAAATCATTCCCGCAAAGAAGGATGTGGCAGTGGAGGCAGAAATGAGGTATCTACTTACAAACATCGAACCTGTGGACGGCCACAGCGAGCAGGGAGACCTGACGGCTACAGTTAGATGAAGAGGAGGAGGTTTTGTATGAATTCCCAAAAGACTGGCACTGCGATTCCGGACGCCGACCACGTGTGGGGGGGACCAACCGCGTCGTCTTGGCTCCACAGAGATCCCTGCGATACTGCAACTTTCAGCTGAGGGGATTGCGCATCTAACAAAAATTGGCTCATTGTTAAAGGCAGCAGTCATAAACTACCAAAGTCCAGATAGAAAAGAAAGGTTGTGGCATCCCGCAATCTGCGAGTGATGGATTTTGATCCTGTCGCATTTCCACAACCAGCGCTGTAAAAACAATGTTTTTTAATGGCGCTCAGAGATGATAGATAAAAACTTGGAGAATCACCTCCTTTTGTCTACTTCTCTATTGGAGCATTGGTTGTTGAGTTATTCACAAAACACCGATTGTGGTGGGGTCCGCTCCGCTCCGCGAATTTTCGGCTGAGGCGACTGGAGGGCAAGTGCTATTTAGCGACTCGAATCATTCGATCATTGCCTCGAGCGATTCTATCTATTGACTCGAGTCATTCTGTTTATTGATTCGAATTATTGCGTTTCTTGGCTCGCGTCGCGCACTTTATTGACTCAAGTTATTCGACTTGTAGGCAACCCGAGTGAGAAAATGTGCTGGGTGACCGCTCAAATCATACTCCACCACCATATCGTAGATATAGCCCAAATGCGTAAAGGGGCCAATCCTCGATGTGGTAATGGAGCATCTTAAGTGTGAGCTCGATGGGTCGAGATTTTAGTTGACAATGACCGTTCGACGTTGGAGGCCGTAGTTTGCATTGTCCGGCGACCACAAAGCTCAATATACAAGAAACCTTCATTTATCGGTTTAAACCTAAAAGAAGCCGATTGACATACCTTGGCTTAGCTTCTCTTGTAAATTGGGCTTATCATACGATGTGGCGGTGGAGTGAGAAACGATCACAACGGTCGCGCAGCATACTTTCTCACTTGGGCTGTGACAATAAAACGAATGACTAGCGTGAATAAATAGGGTGACTCGGGCCAATAAAGAGAACGACTCAACTCAGTTAGTAGAATTCACTCAAGCCAACACATTCAATGGCTCGTGTCAATAAATAGAAGGACTCGGCTCGGTAGATAAGATCATGAGTCAATAAACAGAATGACTCGACCCAGTAAGGTAGGTTTAGTCGGGTTGGTAGATAGGGAAGCTCGAGTCAATAAATCGAATGACTCCAGTCACTAAATTTCGAAGATCTAACACGAGCCCTTTGGCCAACAATTCGCTTCGAGTAGCGAACCACCACCGCCATCGGTGTTTTGTGAATTTCTCAACTAATGCTCCGATGGAGAAGTACATAGGTAGTTAATGACTACCGCCTTAAAGGATCATAGTGCCAGATTTTTCTGAGCATCTCTCTCTTTCTTTGGGCCGCGCCGCCCCCCAACCAAAAGAAGACCCTCCACTACGACAACTATCCTCAACACTGCCCACACCCCACCAGCGTTCACCGTGAACCGGCCGGGAACGCTTTTGGGCAGAGTCTGGACCAGTCGGGAGTCATTCGGACGGTACCTAGCGTTGGTGGGGATGGTGGAATCTGGCAGAGGGTTGGTCCGGACGGTCCTCAGACGTCTGCCAGGTCTTACCCAAAATGACTATTCTGCGCCGAGCACGCTCTCTACACTCTGTTGGTACACATGACGGGATTTGCGTTCGGTGCACACCTGGGTAGCTGGTTTGCACTGTGATTGCATTCCTGTTCCCAAGATGCAACAGATAGACCGGACGTCCAGCCGCATTTCTGTGACTCCGACGATTGCCGCAGCAGGGGGTCGTGAGCCTGGTGCTCCTGCCCCTCCTCGCACACAAGAGTAAGTACCCGCGTAGAAGTACCCGATACCGACTGCGACGCGCACGAATGAGCACCTATGAAACAGCAGCATGTTTGACCTTCTTCTAGACAGATATTCTGCGAGCAGCATAAGCGCTTGCGGCCGGGGGAAGAATAGAAGCGGGTAACGTTGTCCGTCACTTCGGCACTGCGTCGACCACCACGACCGTCGAGTGTTTGCGCACTGTGCCAAGCACCGCCAGGTAATTGCTTGCAACCGCGTCAAGCTCTGCGAGAGTTTGCAAGATACTTATAAGAACCAATCGAACGCACCAGCGTTCGCAGACAGCAAGAAGATCGAAGCCATGCCGACCCCTCTAGCGGTAACGAACAACCCACGAATGGACGGCGATCAACGATCAAGTCTCAACCACCGAACCTGCGCAGAGAATGTGCAACGCGTGTAAGAGTCAAGAGAGCGGGCTGCAGCGGCGGCTACGAGGCGTATCAAACGCGAGGGGTCGCAGGAAGATGATGAGGATATTGGCATGACGGTGACCGAACACAACAACTCGGATGAAAAGGATAACGTTATGGTGGCCCGAACTTAGGGACTTAGGGAGCTCTAGGAGAAGAAACGCCAGTTGGAGGCTCATCTGCAAGCCGGGATAGCAGGCCACGTGATTACACCTGAAGCGATTGCCGAGGTGTCCCAAAATGCGCCAATCAAAGACCAAGAGGCCTTGGATCTGGACGTAACTGCGTTTGTTGTCGATACCATCTTCTCGTCAGTCACTTAAAGGCCTTCAATCTAGTTACTGGGGAAAGATGGGCAGTATTATCGCAAACCCTAGTAAGTAAAACCATGGTGTTCGCCTTCCCCTTGATGGTACGAATTGGGCGTGCAGTGGCCACCGAGTTATCGGGTCTCGGAGCAATTCTTCCATCGGGGGCTCGGCGAAGAGCGCCGTGATCGCCATAAGCCAGGAAATCGCCGATAGGGCAAACTTCCGGAACATCACTGTGAGGAAACGACACGACCAAGGCCGGATTTCAGGGAGAAGGTGGAACCAATCATCCGTCCGGACGCCGGTCCAACAGGGGCCTACAGTCCAGTCCCGTCCCGGGCGAGGTTTTTATCAGACTAGGCCGTCCGGTCCGGAGAGTGAATTGCCTGGATACCCTACGTACCTATAGGTCCCTGATAACATTAGCGTGCTGTGCTAGTCTATTGTTGCCACGGCGGACATGAGTTGGAACCAGGAATGAGCACAATACAGAGCGGAATGAGGCGGGGCTGGAAAGGTTCCTATCTACCGTATTAACTCACTTAAGACGCTTGGTTTTGAAAATTAATTTTCGGCGCTTAGAAAGAAAAATCACCTGAAGAGGCAATAAAGGCCTATAATTGACATTTTAATTCTGAAAGAGAGCTGCCAAGACCTCCAGGACGGCGCGCTTAGGGGCGGTTACACCGCGCTAACCGAACTAAAAACTATTCGTCTTAAGGTATGTCAGAATGTACTAGTACAGGCAAGGGAAAATCGGAATGGGAGTTTTTGGAGTTTTGGGCGTTCCCGCAGCGTTTTTCCCCCTCGTTAGTTTGTAGGTTCCGTTCGTGTGGAGTAATATGTACTAGAGTAACCTTCGAAAACCCTCTGTATATTGGGAGCTTTGTAGTGTGAGATGTTAGTGAGAGTACATTTGCCACTGTCGCAGTAGCCAGCTATATCTCACTGCCCTCTTGGCCCTATTCACATCCTGTTTGGACGAGGGCTGGTGGAGAACGATGAGGTTGAGGTGAGGCGATCAAGGTGTACGGGAATGGAAAGCACTGCGCCACTCACTCAGCCACTCAGCCACTCAGCCACCCAGCCACTAAGTCGGCGTCCACTCCGGGCCCTGTAGGGTATCCGCCCTCATCTCGCGAGCCCAGAATACTTTAGTCCTCGCTTCGCCCTGGGTGGAACGAAATCGATCCCCAAGACTGATGATGTCATCATCCGGACTACGCGCCACCACGCGGAGTCCCGTCGTCAAGCTTTCGCAACCAACAGCGCCACCGGATGCGCCACTCAGCCTACCATCCTCTACAATCATGAGAGTGAAGGCTAACCCGCGGATGCTCTGGCCAAATCGAGAAGACCGGGCAAGAAGCCCGCCAACCAGGGTTTTCCTCGGATCAAGTCGGAAGACGGCGATGAACATGATCTTCCGATGGTAGACGTGCCTCACCTCAAAGGTTCGACTCAGCTGACGGTCCCGAACGTAATATAGTGCACCATGGAAATAACAAATGAAATAACGAAGGAGAGCGCAAAGGGGGAAAAAACAAGAGTGAGGAACCCTCCGAGCTCCCTACTCCTCTCCCGCAAAGGCCATGAACGAGAGCGTGGGAGGAAGAGCGGTCACTCTCCCTCCTCAGCACCAAGCTCTTTGGCCTGCCTCTGCGCTCCCCCCTCCCTCTCCGCTCCCGGAGTTTCCACTCTGACGCCTCACTCTGTGCGACTTCCTCAACCCGGGGTCGGAGCCGCCTCCCCACATCGCTGCAGGAATCTCAACAGTCCGGCCGGGCAAACGAGGGAGATCTCATGATCCACTAGCGTCTTACTATATCTTGGGCGGAGTGGGTTTAAGGTGTTGGAGGAACTTTCGGCCGACCACCACAACAGACAAGCACTGGAAAGATAAGGAGAGCAAGGTTATGTAAAAATCTGCTAATCGGAGAAGAGATGGTGGTGCTCCAGGTGAAATCTAGTCGACATATCTTGGGTTGCGGGTGGGTTTCCAGGTTTGGGGCTACACCTACCCTGTTGCTGGGCGCTTTCCGCCACCACCACAACAGTCAGAAAATCCTATACGACCGGAAAAGCACCGAGAAGATAAAGCCCAAGCTCCCCTTTGTCCTCCCCCCAGGCTGAGGCCCTTTGTATATAGACAGAACGAACTGCCTACTACCATGTATCTTTAATCGAATCAACCATCTTCATCTCTATGGATCCCTATATTCCAACACCGATCTCATTCCGGTGTCCGCCTCAGCACTCTGCGGGCGGTTGACTTGTGGTTCCCCGCGCCTTCTCCCACAGCGTCTTCTGCTGAGTCTTTCAGCGGGTGCAGTTATTGAAGACATGCTCCCGCGTCTGGTTCCTGTACAGGCATCACCAGCACTTGGGTGCGGGCTGGTTCCCCGCCCATTTCAGGTACTGGCTGGTGAGGCAGTGACCCGTCTTCAGCTGGTAGAACTTGGAGGCAAGCCTCTTGGAACTACCGACCACAATTCCATCCGGCCGCTGCTAGGTCGGCGGCCTGTATTTTCTGCCGGGCTACTCGACCTCCTGCCCAGCGCTGGGCTTCAGCCCACTTCTCTTCCGAAACCTCCCACTTGATGTGCGCGAGAGTCCTAGGCAGGGGCATTTGCCACGTGCTGTACCAGTCCGGAAACAGCATCCATTCCATCCCTCGCGAGTCCGGCTCCTCCACTGCGAGCTTGCCCATTAACCATCGGCTATCTCATTGCCCGGAGCCCCTTTGGGCGCTGGGCACCACCGGGGTTTGACGGTGACGCCCGGATTTGCTCTCCGTAGCGTTGCGATGTGCTTCCTAGCCTGGATCGCGTACATCTAGCCGGGACAGGTTCCTCCGAGGCCATGCGCTTGATGGCGGCCTGGGTGTCGTTGCGAAACCGGAGTTCTCTACTCGGTCACCACGGTTAGGAGAGGGCCAGCGACGGCAAACGAAGGAAAGCTCGGAGTTGTCTCTACCGCAAATCATGCCACCTACATGCGGGCCCCAGCAAAGTCCGAGGGCGCTGCCGCAAAGCACTACCAGACCACAGTCGGTGACGCCATGTCGGCCACTGATCGAGAAGCATTGTAGTGTAGCCGGATTCGTCGCGGAGAGGTGCGATGAGTTGGTGGACGAATAAAGGGCGAGGTGAAGGAGGCCGCCGCTGGCTGGTGGTAGTGGGGCTCCGAGGCATTTGGACGCAGAGGAAGGTAGTCGGTCGCGCATAGCCTCTGGCTCCTGTCAATCCTGTCGTGTCGTCTGCAGCTTTCTCCCTCTCAGATGGCAACGGACGAGGGGAATATCGCCGAAGCGCCTAGTGATGTGCGTATTTGGAAGGCCGTAAAGTGGTGTGTGTGCTGGTTGCGACCCCGATTCTAGCAACGGAAGTAGGCGGCGGGACTTCACGGCAAAAGCGATAGATCCGACGACTACCCCTTCTTTCTGGTGGTGGCGATGGAGCCCGTTCCGAAACCGCACCTCGATCCGCGTTTACAGCGGGGTTCCTGGGTCCACCGCGTCATGTCGCTCCGGCCACGAACCAAGCGGGCGCACATTCACCGCTCGACCATCACAGGCCCGGCGATCGTTGGCGTTGATTGCGGTTCCGATCCGGCATCAAGCTGCATCCGCGTATGTAGTGGGCGTGTCGACGTCCGTCACCCGGTCCCTCAAGCGCCGACCGAGCGGTATGATCATCGTCGGCGGAGTCCATTTAGTCGAGTGAGCAGAGATGCGGATCGTTTGGGGTCGGGAAGAGAGGGAGCGGGAGAAGAGATGTGGGCCAACAAGCGCTTTAAGTGTGTGGCAGCGACGTGTCCTCCAAGTGCGCACTGTGCTGTTCCAGCTGGCATTAATTGATACCCTACCAGTAGCGTGCATTAGCATAGCTTAGGTGGTGGGATTAAATGGTGATTGGCTGACGGATCAGGCGGCCTTAACCCCGAATCGTGAGTTGGGGAGAATAGGTAAACTTTGTTTGATGTAAATTGCAACAGAAAATAAAATTAGATTCAAGCCCATTCAAGAAGGTTGTTGTGGTGCAGCCAGGCGGTACTAGACTTCCTCTCCCCAACGGATGTGGGAAAGCTGGTCCGGACTGAGGCAGGGGTCCCAACAGTCCAGTCTGGCCAGTCCTGACATCGGACTTGCCTGCGAGGGACAGTCTACGTTAGTCCACGACCCGCGGGCCAACGGGGACTGGTCTGGGCCGGGTCCGCTGGCGGGCCGAGTAAACGCGTGATAGTTCATGGCCCCCGCAGAGTCCTAGCATATTTTGAGTGGTGAATGGGTTACCGGGTTTTAGGCCATTGTTAGGAGCTTTCGGCAACCGCCACAATATCAGACAGAGGACCATGCATCACGGGTACGGAGTTGACTACTTGTTGTGTGTATGCGGGCTTGATGCCTGGCCACTGGGCCCACCTGGCCGGACTGGATCTGGGGTCTCAATAGTCTTACCTGGCTAGTCCCGGCCTCGGACTGGTCTGGCATGTGAGAGGCAGTCCATGCTGGTCTATGGCCCGCGGGCCGGCGGAATTTTTGGAGCCGGACTGGATTAGGTCGACTGGCGGGCCGGGTGGACAGGGCGGATCTCATGGTCCTATAGCGTTTCAGCATATCTAGGGGGCGGGGAGTAGGTCTCCGGGCTTTGGACGATAACTCGGCTATTACTGGAACTTTTGGCCCACATACGGGAGGGCGTCTGGAAGGGAAGAGGGACAAGATTATCTAAAGATCATGGTCGAACTGTAAGCGAAATCCGGTGGACATTTCCTGGGTTGTGAGTCTTTTAACTGGGATTGGCCGGGCGAGGGCAGAGGGAGCCACAGCGGGCCGCCTTTGGACTGATTGAGGTCGGGGCGGATAGTGGATGGGGCTGGATTGTACGCAATATCTCCATGAACTATCGAGGTCGCATGCGATTAATGAAACATCATCAAGCGAGCCCATTTCGCCATCCTCCGTCAATGAGGAATCAAGGGCAAGTACGCCGTGCACGGATAAGCTGACCGCAGTCAGAAATACCTCCCTCCCCACCCGCCGGCGAGCTAGGAAAGAGCACAGCCGGTACCACCACAGATAAACCACCGTCGGGTGCTCACAGTGGCTGGGGAGTGTGTTCCTCCTAGAGTATGTACAGAAATACGGTGAAGAAGTAGAGAAAATATACATAACAGAACAAACAGATAGACGCCAGTCCGGTCAAAACCAACCGGATACATTGCTTCCTTCTATCCAGCCACCCAACCCCATTCTGCAGAACCAGTCTTTGGACAAACCCTAAACGCAAACGCGAACAGAAATCGGCAGAAATCTAACCCGAAATCCCAACCCAAGCACAAGCGCCAGACATGAAAAAAAAAGGCGAACCCCAAAATCCCACTGAAAATCCAAGCAACAGCACAGCCTGTCTCGCACCATCCGGCTCCTCGCCGCTATAGGCCTCCCCCAACCCCACCCATTGGACCCATCCCATAGCGCTCCCACCCCCCCCGTCCGTGGGATGCTGCCGATCGAAGGGGGTCCAATAACAAAAAAACTTGCAAACCTCCTGCTCTGGAGGAACAGAGCATGTGGTATCCGCAGCCCCCAAATTTGCGCGAAATAAAAATCAACCCCGGAATGCAAAATTAAGAACCACCTCCTCCGCAGCCTCCGGCATTGAACTGCTACTGATTCTCCCGGCTTGTCTTTCCCGATCACCATAGCATCTTTGAAAAAAGGAAAAACAAATAAACAAAAAGAATGATTCCCTTCACGTCTGTCTGGGCCAGCGAAAGAAAAAAAAATCGCCATGCTTCATTAAAATTCGTCAAGTTTCATCAATATTTGTCAAAATTCGCCAAGATTCGTCAGTGTTGCCAAAGGTAGAACAGACTATGCGTTGGTCGCGGTTTCTCGCAGGTTTGCTATCGTGGGTTGCGATAGGCAAGTACCAGCGTATGTGGTTTTCGGACGAAAACGCGAGGCTGACTCCTGAGGACGAGGCTGACGCTGATGGCGTCTATAAATCTCGTACGTATCGTCGCAATCGTAACGCATGGGCTTCGGAGTATTCCGCTCGCCGCGGGCTTCGTATGTACGTACCGTGTGTGCATGTGCGTCGTGCCATGACTCGTCGAGGACGGCATGGCGGTAGGTCGGTCGGTGATCGAAAAAAAAAACACACAGGCGGTAGTTGCGATCGTTCCGTCGGCCGGTAGGTGGATGAAGGGTGGCGGATGGTGGGCAGCGTATCAGAACAAGAGAAGCAGAAATGACGGGCAAATGAAAAAAAAAACACGCGTGGGAAAGGAAATACACATAAGCAAAAAAATCCCAACAAGCGCAAATAAAAAAAAGAGTAAAAAAGGGAAAGCAGGGGGGCCATGGTTAACGAGCATTGGAGCGAGTGTCGTGGATCGTCGCGATAGGAATCCTTCTAGAACCAGCAGATTAGCGGGCTTTCTCACGAGGTATCTAGATGACACATACCTGACACCTGGGCCGGCACAGATCTACTCTAGTTGGGGAGACTCCAGTGGGCAAGCGAGAACGGCTCGTCCCGTGCGGGGGTCGCCCACCAGCGGCAGATCGGATCTGCGCATTCGAGCGGGGGCTGGGCCTGCAGGGCGGCCAGTGCGAGCGGGGTGATGCCAGTGGGCGGCGGTGGGGTTGGATCGACGTCTACTGTTCGTACACACGGGCACGGCGTACATGTCAGCACGGTGCACAGCGAGCCTCGTACAGTTGCGGAAGGTATCACCTGAGCACTGGCCGGACCCGAGACATGGCGCTCTGATACACTTACCGTCGTGCTGGGCGGTAGGGCTCTGTTTTTCTCCGGCGGCTCCGCACCCTTCAGCCTGCATTCCGCTGGTGCCGCCTGCCATTTCTTCGATGGCTTCTATCCTCTGACTGGAGAGTTCTATTTATTTTTTTCCTGCGGGAGAGGAGGGGGGGATGTCGTGCGAGCTCGTGCCTTGTTCTTCTTCTTCTTGTTCTTCGCGGGAGAGCACACGACAGCGATATTTTTTGTTCAGACCGTTTGGTTTGTAAATGTTTGAAGCACTGACGCGAGACCTGCGCTGATAACCGCTCACGGCGGAGAACGGACTGAAAGTGCACTGAAAACAGAGGGGCTAGGGATAGGTGGGAAAAGAAGTGGGGGGTAGAAACCTGGTACGACGATAGAGAGTGGAATGCTGTTCTTATTTGTTGTTGGTGTTGGTCGTTGGGGTGGGCGGCGGCTCTAGGGGCGGGACCAAAAAAAAAAAACGACGGTGGCCGTCCGCCCGCGATCCTTTATAATCTCGGGCTCTCTGCCTATTTCTGCCTTACGCCCGATATGTCCAGATTTTACGGTTGGAGAGAATGGTTCGCACTGAGCACACTGAGTGCGCACACAGCAAGGTTTTGGAGATTTCAGTTAGTCGCAATTGCGAAACGGCTGCTGCTGTACCTTCTAGGTGTACCACTATACACACACATTATATCTAAACAATGTCAAAAAGAAATGCTGTATCGAATTGCTCAGGTACTGCCTACGGCGAAGGGTCATGTACCAGGAAGTATCGCAAAACGACGCCCCGCTCCCAAACAATAGCCAGGCGCTGTGGTATCCAAGACGCTAATCCGAGTGTCACGGAGACATTCGTCACCTGTCTCGTAGCAATGTATCTAAGGGGATTTGTTTTTGCCAAGCGTTCTGGAGGGACTAGTGTGGCTGGTGGTGGCAAGTGAGTTTTCGGTGATGGGGAGGAGCGAGTCATTAGCTGCCAACGCACGCCATTGTCAGCACCGACCTCTCCGCGGTAGTTAGCCCAAAGGAAGTCTAGGGTGACGGCGACTGGCCCATACATACCCATCGCGTGCCCCTCCTCCGCCCGCACACTTGCCCGGCTTTGCACTGAGGCCATTTGGTGTGCTGTGCGGGGCACCTTTTGGTGTTGCTGAGACAAAGCATCCAACAAGGGTGAGTTGGAGTCGGAGCTGGTGTGATTTTGGTGTGGTGGAAATAGGCGATTATTGGCTGGCTGAGCTTGCTACATAGCAGCCAAGCCGTTCTCTCCCACCAATCACGAAAAGATGAGTTGTAGGATGAGGAGCCGGGTTGGACGCCTGAGCTGGAGGACCGAACAAGAACGGACCGCCTGCCCGCTGAAACTCTTGCATACTTCTTAGAAATCCCATGCTTTCTGGTCGCTAGCGGGATTGGCCCACTAAGAGGAACCCGTAAGCTGAAACTGGGGCGAGGGCGGGTGTACCGATTGGGACACCATTGGGCGAGCTGCTGTAAACTTGCGCGTGTACTCTGATGTTTGATTGTTCATCAAACGTCCTGCTTTGGGAAGGGGATCGCATTTGGGTGGGACTTCGCGGCGAAGGATCAATCTGAAGGATGGACTAGCCAGCAGGATTAACCAGGACTGGGTGTGTTTGGGAGCACGGTGTTGTGCCCAACCGCTTCTCGTCCGGTCGCGACACGGCTTCAGAGTGGGGTAGTCAATTCGCTGCTGCTGCTGCAGGGAGTCAACATGTGTCGACGCGGCGCAACACGCCAACTGTTCTCTCCAGCGACGTGTGTATTCTTTTGTGCATGGGGCTTGCTCCTAGTTCGTGTTGAATCCTGATAAAAACATACGAAAATTTTCTACACCAAGCCCAAAAAATAAGCGTGTGGCTGCAACACAAAAGATATGATGTATGTACATAGCGTACTTAGGTTATGTACTGCGGAGGAATTAAGTTCTGTGGGTGATTAGTCACCCGGTTCTGTGTACTTGGCGAGTTGTTGAGCGGGGTTTGTTGAGTATCCTGTACCTTATCCTGACAGAATCCGCTAATCATAGGGTTGCGACAACATCCACACATTCTCTCTTGATTCCACCTTCCTTTCTTGTTGTTAATCATCGGGCCTGTCATAGGTCTTTCATGGACTGGAAAGGTTTTTTTTAACGTATTAAATACCGTGGAAAGTGTTGAATGGTTATGGCCGTAGGTGTGCGTAGATGGGATTCTTCACGTTGTGGTAGGGTTCGGACGGGGACAATATCAGTTGCTATATTCGTTGTAAGAGTTCAGAACAGAAGAAGCCCGCCGAACCGAGAACACTAGGTACATCCACACTGCCCGCTTAGCCCCATCATTCCCATGGTAACACCACCCTCTCAACTCTAGCAGCCCCCATACATCCAGCGCCGAGAGCCGAGAAGCTTTTCCAACAGAAAGGCATAGACCTTGGGAGGTAATTATTTCTTTTGTAACAATATAGCAACATGTCTCTTTGACATGTAATTATATCGAGACTGGGCCGGCGGCTCCAGGCAGCGGTCAGGTGGTAGGAGGGGAGCGTGCGGGCGACGGACGTCGCGCGAGCGAATATATAGATGAACGGGCGTATGAGCGACGAGCGGGCGACGACTGCATGGGAACGGGGATTGTGTTCGCGGATGGTGGGTTGTGCGTACCAGATACACTGGACACGAATTCGACAACTACTGTATGTAGCAGCCATACCTAGCAGTTGCGCCATTCTCAGCAATTACGCCACACGCTAAAATTTAGCGTGGAGGACCCGAGTACCGTCGCCGACTCTGTCAGGCTTCAGCTGTCTTTCACGGCTGCAGTCGTCGCTATCCCTCATGCTGGTGTTATCGGTTCTCATTCTCATTCTCTCATATGTGCTCTTGTTCCCATTCACGACAGAATGTTGCCAGCCCAGCAATTTACTCTCCTTTTTTTTGTCGCCGGCAACGCAATCACCGTTCGGTCGTATGCAGCTCTGTCCCCAGGTATTCCCTCTCCGATGCCTGCTCCGTCAACGACACAATGTTTACGCGACGTGGCTTTCAAATTAAAGCTAACAAAAGGAAGGGGGATCGTGATGCTCTTCGGATCTCGGTCTTCTCTTTTTTTCAGTTTTCGATGTTCTAACTTCGACGCCTGCTCCCATCCTCCGGTAGAAGGAGATAGAGATGTCTTAACACGGTGTCGCATTGGACTTAACATTATTATTGTTATAATGATATCTATAATGATGAACTCGAACATCGTGGGTCACCGGCGTGAGCCAGAGTAAGGCAGTCTGCCCGACGGGGCGGGGGCCAGTCGAAGCGGGGCGACGAGACGGTAGCAGCAGAGTTGGTATGTATTCGTTTGCTTTCTGCCAATCAACCGTTCTATGTATCTACCGTCGTATTCATTTTCTTCCCCCCAGCTAACCTCCTTCGCGGTGGCACCCCGCCCTGTTGGCATTCGTGGTTGTCGCCATGGCCAGATTCTTGCAGTACGAATGTAGCAATGCTGTTGAGTTCGTTCATGCAATGAGGATTGGGTACGCCTTCCCAAACAGAAAAAAATAAAAAGAAACAGTGCACAGCTGGAAACTGGGATCGAGGATTTCGTCTTGATAACTTGATCGACCCGAATCGAAGGTGTTTGCACCAGAGTACATAGAGAAGCCAGGTCGCAACAGTGCGTCTTGCCCCGGACGAGCTATGCCGTCTTTAAAGACGCGGGCACGGGCCCCATGGCCCCAGTCCGTATTGGTATAATTTGGACCGGACTGCCATTGTGCTTCTGGGTCCCAGGTGGGTGATATCCGCCTCGAGAGAAAAATCTAATTTGTCAACACGATAGTAGGTTTTCTTCTTTCTCTCTCTCCGGTGCTGTGATTCGTGCTGACGCGGACCAGTGTGGGAGGAACAGCTGTGTTGTCTTGGCTCCACAGAGACCCCTGCTGTCCTGCAACTTTCAGCTGAGTTGATTGCGCACACTGAACGATTGCGCACAATGAAATCAACATTGTTAAGGGCCGTGGTGCCAGATCTTCCTGAGCACCCTCTGTCATTCCTTTGGGCTCAGTCGCCCACACCAAAGGGAGACCTTCCACTACGACAGCTATCCTCAACACCTCCCGTACCCCTGACCAGCGTTCATCGTAGACCGGGCCGAAACTCTTTGGGCAAAGTCGGGACCGGTCGGAAGTCATTCGGACCGTTGATCGGGTCTGGTGGAATCTGATAGGGGTCGGCCGGGGCGGTCTGCAGACGTCTGCCAGGTCTCACGCAAAAATGGGTGTTCTGCACAGTGAGCATACTCTCTACATACTGACTCCCTCACCCCGCCACGACCTACCCAGGCCCATGCGAATAATGAATAAACAAAAAAAACACGCTGACTCTGTTACTGCACGTGATAGGGGTGTGCCCCAGGAGCCAGTTTCCGTTGTGTCGCTTTCTTCCTGTTTCCGAGACATACCGGACAACCAGCCTCATTTCTGTAACCCCGACGATTGCCGCAACAAAGGGTCACAGGCCCAGTGCTTGTGCCCCTCTCCACACAAGAGTCAGGACTCGCGCAGAAGAACCCGGCAACGACCGCGACGCGCACGAATGAGCCCCTCCGAACAAAAGCAAGTTGGACCCGCTTCCGGACCGGATATTGCACGGACAGTCAGCGAAGTTCAGCCTGCCTACGACTGAGTAGAGAGGATTGAAGGTGTAGTCTCTATAAGTTGCCCGTGTCACCTCGGCAATGCGTCGACCACCACGACCGTCGAGGGTTTGGGGGCCGTGCTAAGCACCGCCAGGGAAGTGCTTGCAACCGCGTCACATGCTGCGAGAGTTTTCAAGATACAAGAAGGAATCGAACGCACTGGCATCCGCAGCCAGCAAGAAGATCGAAGACATGTCAGCCCCAGTAGTGGCAACAAGCAACACAACAATGGACAACGATCACCGATCACCGATCACCATTAGCGAACAACTACCGAACCGTTCAGAGAGTGGTGCAATGCATGTACGAGGAAAGGGAGCGGGCTGCGAGCGGTTGCGAGGCGCATCGGGTGCGAGGGGTCGTAGGCAGATTGGGATTTTGCCATGACGGAGTCCGAACTCAGCAACCCGGATGAAAAGGGTTATGTTATGGCGGCGCCGGACCCAGGGAACCCAAGGAGAAGGGACGCCAGCTGAAAACCCAACTGCAAGCCGGGACAACAGACCACATGATTACACCTGAAGCGATTTCCGAGGCGTCTCGGTCTGCAATTGTCAAAGGCCCAGAGGCTTTGGAATCCGAAAATAACTGCGTTTTTTGTCGATACCATCCTCTCGTCAGTCACTTCAAGACCTCCAAACTAGCCACTGGGGAAAGATGGGCAGTAATTATCCCAAACTCTGGTAAGTCAAGCCACGGGGTTCTACCTTCCCCTTACTGTACTAATTGATCACCGAATTGTCTAGTCTCGGGACCATTCTTCTACCGGGGACTCGGCCGAAAGCGTTATGATCGCTATAAGCATCGCCGATATGGAAATCATCCGCATTATCACTGCGATGGGAAAAGACGCGCCCAAGGCCGGATTCTTCAGATAGAAGGTGGAACGGGGTGAGAGCGAGATCCGCAACACTGATGATGTCACCATCCGGACTACCCGCCTGACGACCATACCAAGCAGTTCCTAGTGCAGTTGAGGCATAAATGGCTACCTACTCGAAGGTCGGACAAGTAGCCCATCATTCAGGTATTTCCTCATATAAGTCGGGGGACGACAGACACGACTTTCCGATAACAGACGTTCCTCACTTCAAAGATTCGAAGCATCTAATGGGTAATGCCATGGAGGCACGATTGAAAATGGAAGGCATTGACACACATCTGCATGGTAGGGAGGAATTTACGGGAGCGGGAGCGGGAATTTGGTTTTCTCTACCAATGACCTCGGGAACTGGGAACGGAGTTGGGATTGGCATATGATTCTTCGCGATTTCGTGCATTCATCCTCGGGCGAAACACGGGGGGGGGATACGTGGGGTCGTTGGGCCGCACACGACGCGGTTGGAATGGGGAAGGATAACTTTGAGGGGTTCTCATTATAATGAACGCACTAGATACTTTGCCTTTTCGGGTTGTACCTTGTATTTCTACGTCGTGACGAGTAAAGTGTTACATATACTGACACTTGGTTAGGTCGTCCGACCCTCAGTTCATCCTCCCTACGACCGCGGCCCTGAGTCGTGTGCATGCATCCTCGCGTGGGTCAACCTACGAGGACAGAGCTTGGCACAACTTGCTTTTCGCTAATGGGTGCAGTGCCCAGCCAGCTCAGCTCAGTAGCAGCCCACCAAACACACCTACACCCTGCATCAACCTTTCGAATATATTCGCACACCTCGGTACCGATCAGCATGACTAGCGCGTTCGAACTGCGCAGCGCACCCGATCGGGCTCGAGATGCGAACCACGCACACACAACTGTGCGCAACATGAGTGGGCTTGCGGTGCGCACTTGCTGGGGACGGGGGGTGCTCCGCCTGCGGGTGGCCTTACGGAATCACCTAGTTTGAAGGACAAACGATCGGCAACAGCGGGCAACGGTTTCTGGTTGGAGGCTTGGAGGACTGCCGCATGGGGTTTCCTGATGTTCCGCTGCATGGAATCCCGGCGCCAACCAATAACCGCGAGAGAGAGGGAGAGGTGGGCGCAAGTGCATGCACAGCACACTCTTTTCACTTACATATGTAGGAGATTATACAAAATCACACTTGGCGACTGTTGTCGCTCCCCGAAGTGGAAACGACTGGCAAATACACCGGCAGAACGCTTCGAGATTTCAGCAATCGCGATGCGGTCATCGCCTATTCCCCCAAATCAGGCGACCGGATGGGAGTGCCTCTGGGAGGTGTTCCGGGTGGGAGGTGTTGTCACATCGACAGTGTCGTTGTCTGAACGAAAAACGGTTTCCCGGCGATGCTGTCAGAACAAAGTCTAGAATCGAGAAGAACACGGCTCGTCGGGACAGAGTGGGGAGGAGGAGGGTCGCGGGATTACGATGGGGATTGTCCAGACGCCTGTTCAATCCCAACCGAAACGACGGCAGGTCGGTCAAATTCGCTCAATCGCCGGGCATGGATCCGGCGTCCCCCCCCATGACGCACGGCGGAAGGAAGTGGCGCAGGGCCGGCGGCAGTCCGCTGGAGTTGTGCAGATATACCAGGCACAGCAGCAACCACCGCACGCTGGGCCAGTAACAATTGCACAACGCACTACCACCACTGTGGCGATTTGGTTTCCGCGACGAATGAGAACGGAGATCGGCTGAGCTTCGTATTGCAGCCTGCAATCCGACCTTTCGATCCCGGACAACGCACTGGGGAAGTCAAGGGCATCTGCGCCGGCTTGATTATGGTCGATGCGAAGAAACACCAAGCTGGCTTGGAGATGGACAAAGGGTACAATTGAATACCAAGTAATGGAAAGTACGGATTGGTGGCTCCTGTGCCAGTTAGGAACTGACACAATTCCAGGCAAGCATTAATATCCCTACATCGTACCCTGCTCCATGAGCACCACGATTTTTCCCTAGCCTCGCGGCACACGTCCGCAAGTCCTTTTTTGGAAGGGCTGCGCGGAAGTACGCGGTGCCAGCCAGGATGTGGCGCCACGGGATCCTCGGTTTTCTGCAGCTGCTGCGCCAGTGCCTACCTCACTCTCTGGAACATGTGTTGACTTTCACCTACCTGCTCTGTTGTACGAAACGGTGCCCGCTTTCGAGGATACCCAGATTGAGTGTTTGGGGGACCTTGGGCGTTACAGGGTGGCGGTCGAGGATGACGATGCACGGGACGGTGAAGTCTGGCGGAAGGTAGAGAGGCTCCGGTACAAGGAAGGCCGCGGATTAGACGCCAGGCGCCGGCAGACGCTACCACCATCTCGCAATCTTGGGCGACGGCCGCGGCAATGAATATACCGGCGGACACGACGAACGTTATTGAGACGGGCACGTCGGCGTCGCCACGCAAAAGGCCGTCTCGGAAGTCGTTCGACCGTAAAGGGTGCAGATGCCAGGTCTGACTGGAACCGACTACAAGCGCCTTGGGACGGCCGGATGGATCCCGACCAGTCCCGCTGCCTGAAGCTGTCCCGGAGTGGTCCGTGGAGAACATAAGTGCCCTTCAGGTGAGTTGGAGGGTTAACCGTTAGTGTTATTTAGGATGACACTTAGGAAGCAATTAAAAGCTCATAACCGGCATTCAACTTAAATGGACCTGTTCTCGAGGCTGCTGGAGATGGTGAATGAAATGCTCGGGTGTCGCACGGGAGAGTGATCCGAATTTGCGACTATTGTGGCAGTCGTAGTGTGTAACAAACCACTGAGGTGTTCAAGGGAAGATCGTGGCATCCGGCACCAATTATTTCGCAATTTCGTTTACGTCCAGCAAGGTTACTTCCAACTCGGGGTTGACCAGTTATTCTGCCAATCACCATTAATTTCCACCACCCCTAAGCGAATCATGCTAATGCGCGCTAACTACAGGTACTCTAATTCTCAACCAACCGAATCCCCGCTCCACACTGAACGTCGCACTGGCGTTGGTGCGCAACCCGCCGTAGCACACACGCCGTTCTGCACGGTGCACACTCGTCGGAGAACTCGACGCTGCCACTTAAAGCGCCTGCTTGGCCCACATCTCTTCTCCCGCTCCCTCTCTGCCCAACCACGAACGGTCCGCATCTCAGCTCACCCAACGGAATGGACTCCGCCATCGACGATCATACCGTCGCTTATTGTTCGATTGAGGCTTGAGGGATCGATCGTATGGGATGTCGACACGTTGCCATTCCAAGGCCCACAACACATGAGGACCCCACTCCACGTAGGATCGGAGCCGCGATCGGCGTCAACAATCGTCGGACCGTGGTGGTCGAGTGGGGGATATTCGCCCGCTCGGTCTGTGACCGGAGCTACGTCGCGTGGTCCACCAAGGGATATCCTACGAAACGGGTTCGAGGGACTAGTTTTGGAATGGGCTTCATCGCCGTTGCCGGAACGAAGAGATAGTATCTATCCCTTTTGCCGTCAATTCCCGCCGCCTGCTTCCGCTGCTAGAAATGAGGGTCACAGCCAGCACCCACACCCATCTACGGCCTTCCCTGAGGAAATACCGGTACGCACATCACTCGACGCTTCGGCGATATTCCCCTCGGACGTCGCTATCCGAGGGGGAAAGCTGCGGATGGTACGACAGGACTGACAAGAGCCAGAGGCTACGCGCGACCATCTTCCCCTAACGCCAAAATGCCTCGGAGCCCCACTACCCACTTCCGCCGGCCTCCTTCACCCCTTTTATTCTTCCACCAACTCGCCGCACCTCTCCGCCGCGAATCCGGCTGCACTACTACTTGCACTGCTTCTCGATCAAAGGTCGGCACGGCGTCACCGAGTGTGGGCTGATAGTTCTTTGCGGCAGTGCCCTCGGGTGGTCTTTTCTGGGCCCGCTTGTAGGCGGCGTGATTTGCGTCGAGGAAGAAAATATATACATGCTAGAACAAATAGATAAACACCGGTCCGGTCAAAACTAACCGGATACATTGCTTCCTTTGATCCAGCCCTTCAAACCAACACGGCAGAACCAGCCCTTGGACAAATCCCGTGCCGCCAAAACTCTAACCCGAGCACACACCAGAATTGAAAAAACAAGAACCGAAAAACATCTACTGAAAAACCAAACAATGTCCCATCTGTAGCGCAGCCTGTCCCGCAGCATCCGGCTCCCCGCCGCTATACGTCTCTCCCCACCCAGCCCCCTCATAGCCCACCCCCCCCGGGCCACAAGATGCTGCCAATCCGGTGGGTTCGACAACAAAAGGGCTGTAACCTCCTACTACGGAGAAACAGAATCGAATATGCGGTATCTGCAGCCAGCCTGCAATGAAAAAAGGAGAAAGGGCAAAGAAGAAAAAGCCAACCTGCACCAAAAATAACCCCTGAATGCAAAAAATAAAGGTCCACCTCCTCCACAAATTTAGCCCCCCGTCCCGCAAAAAGAAAAGAAGAAAAAAGAAACAGAATAACCCCTCCGCAACTATCCCAGCCGGATTGAAAAAAATCGTCAAAGCATGTCTCGTTCTTCGTGCGTAGATATAACATGTGCTCTAACGGCTACCGTAGCATTGCGCAAACAAATACGCGTGGTTCCCTGTTTACCGTAGGTTCGCCGTGACGCCGTCGTGGGCTGCGATGGATAAGTACCCGCGTAAGTGGGGTTCGCCCTCACCACCATCAACATCAAGACCAGAGTTCCACCCAGATATTGCAAGTACTTGCTGCAGCTTGCGGGGAGAGGCTTTCGCTCTTCTCCCCTTCGCACCAAACGCCCAATCTGTCATTGCAACACTTGACTCCCCCGATTCTAGTCGTACCTCGCCAAGAAGTCATCTTGCCTTTCTTCAACTGTACCTTGGGGGAGGCCAATCCGGTGGATACCGGCGCGGTGTTCTCCATCGTCCAGTCCGTCCGTACTGGGCCCTCGGACGGGACTGGACTGCCTATCTCCCGTCTGTTCATAGCTAGGACGGGACGGACTACTCCAGTACGTGCGTCCTAGACCTTGGACGGGACTATATACAATTTACACCGTCCGTCAACCTCCGGACTGGGACCGACGGCGGTCGACTGCCAAGACGCTGCAAAAATGGTGATGTTTCCGGCACCCAGCGGGATCTGAGTTATTTCATCAACGAGGCCACTATTTCTTGCGGGGTTTTGCACAAGCTGCACTAACTGGCTGTTGTCGGGGCGGAAGCCTTCGCCAGAGTAAGAATTAAGGAAATTTCCATTCACCGAGTGCAATTGCGTGACATAACAATACTACTGCCGTCCGTCGCATAGCGTGGACGAGGACGGACCCCATCCTCCCCACATCACGGACTGGACGGACTATCCCAGTGCGGTCCGTCCAGAGCTTGGACGAGACTGCCAATATCCCGTCCGGACGGGCTATGGAGAACACTGTACCGGCGTTCTCCAAGGATCTCCAGCAGCTCCCATCCTCTTTGCCACATACTTGTCTGGCATCTTCGACGAAATGGAGAGAACAGTCCCAGGCATCAGTGGACTGTCCTTCTTGGACGAAATTGGGTGGTGGGCACTGGGCAGAAGGCAAGGACGACGGAGCGGTGGTGGCCAAGCTGTCTGAGGCCGCGGTGGCTTCCATGGGAACGCATAATGGAGTGGCCTTCGACCATGGAAAAACGGAGGCGTTACTGCATGTGGGACTTGACTCTCGGAACGCGTGCCAGGCAAGTCAAAGGCCGCCACCACCGCAGCAATCAAGGTCGAAGACAATTCGGTTCCCTTCAAAAAAGAAGCGACAAGATGGATCGGGGTCTGGCTGGAGTCTCAGCTCACACTCAAGGGACCACCACGCCATTCGGTTGGAGGGGCATCGTCATCGAAATACGATGGTGCCCAGCTCACAAGTGTAACGGGCGTGGCTCGGCGGACTCCAAATAGCGACTGTGGATCAGGACGAGAGCAGGGGCGTGGGCGGATAGGGACAATGACAAGAGGGGAGAGATATGAACGGACAGGACAGGGACGTGGAGCGGGCAGGGCACAGGGATGTGGGGCGGGCAAGGCAGTGGCGTTGAGACGAAACCAGTTGCTAATGGTCAAGGCCGACTATGGCTGACGATAACAAGTGGCAGTTAATTCCATTGTGCTTCAGTACTACAGACTATATGCACTCCTCCACGCCGTACCACCCCCATGGGGCTCCCATCTTTCCCATCCGCCAGACACAACAACTTTTGCCTGAGGAAACAAGTTGTTGCGTGAAGAAGAAACATGCAAGACAGACAACAGCGCACCCTTATATACAATCAGTGCGCTCCTCCACATCCAGATCCTTCTTCACACCGTACAGCCAGACCCAGCATAACCTTTCCCCGCCGCGCAGCCAGAAACCCAAGACCTCCTCGCGCCGCGCAACCAGAACCCAGAACCCAAGACCTCCTCGCGCCGCGCAACCAGAACCCAGAACGTTCCAGACTCTAGTCGTTCGGGATTGGTGGTGACGGTGGCGGCGTGCCGTTACAACAAGGGAGTCGCCGGCAATGAGAAGGCCGACGAATGGGCGAAGATTGCAGCAGGGGAGCCGAACGCCCACGGGGTGGAGTGGCTAAGCTCCCTAGGCCGGACGGAAGTGCGGGCGGCGCCGCTTCCACGATCTCTCGCCAACCTCAAGCGGGAAATCTCGGAGAAAAAGTGGGCGGAGGCACGCCAATGGGCGGGGGACCGAACCTCCAAGAAGAAATACCGGTTGCCTGAGAGCCAGCGGCCCGATGGCACGGTAGCTGGGAGCACCAAGAGGCTCGCCTCGCGGTTCTACCAGCTCAAGACGGGGCACTGCCTAACCGGGCAGTACCTCAACTGGACAAAGAGCCGTCCCACCCCGCAATGCTGGTGTGCCGGTACCGAACGCAGACCCGGGACCACCTCTTCAAGGAGTGCCCCGAGTGGAAGCCGCAGCAGAAGATCCTGTGGGCGGAGGTGAAGAAGGAGACTGGGAGTTGGAAGGATCGGTGGAAGGTGCGGGACCTACTGGCCGACGGGAGGTGCAGCCGGGCGGTGCTGGATTCCTCTCGATCACGGACGTGGGCAGGCGGGTGCCGGGGGTGGAGGAGGATGACGCCGTGAGCGCGGTGTCTGAGCTGGAGGTGCGGGAGTGGATGGAGGAGCAGGGAGCGGGGGCCGAGGAGCCGTGTGCCGGGAGGGAATCACCGTTGTTCCTGCCCACACCCGACTTCATGGCGTCCGCAGGTACGGCTTAGGCGCGGAGCGGTGTTCTTTCCTTCGTTCTTTCCTTGGTCCTACACAGTCGCTCTTCTCTCTTTTCTTTTGTAATTTCCTTAGGAGAGAAAGTCCAGCACTGCCCGCCCACACCTCCCATCGGCCAGCAGGTCCCGGACCGTCCACCTGCTCTTCCACCTCTTGGTCTCCTTCAGCACCTCTACCCACAGAATCTTCTGCTGCATCTTCCATTCCGGACACACCTTGAAGAGGTGGTCTCTTGTTTGCGAGGGGCATCGGCACCACCAGCACTGGGCCGTGGGGCGCGCCTTGGCCCAGTGCAGGTATTGTCCAGTGCGGGCATGCCCCGTTTTCGGCTGATAGTGCCTCGAGGCGAGCGCCTCGGTGCTCCCAGCCACCCAGTCGTCCGGCCTGCGTCTCTTTGGCATCCGGTATTTGGTCTTGGAGATCCGGCCTCCAGCCCACTGCCGTGCCTCAGTCCACTTTTTCTCCGAGATTCTCGCTTGACATTTGCAAGGGATCGCGGGAGAGGCGCGAGGTACTTGTCGAAGATTGGGATGCTGCTGAATCGTTTTCGATTCGAAGGAGTTCCGTATAGGCGGCGACGCTGGTATTTCCTCGAGGCCGTGCTTTTGTCGATCTTGAGCTCTTTCACTATTTTCTTCTAGCTCCAACGTGCTTTCTCGCGCAGTGTGATAATCCATTCGTTCATCCCAAGTCGTCTCCCCCTGTGGCTGACACCTTCCGGTACCAGGCCGCGGACTCCCTTTTCCTACGATAGACTTCACTCAATGACCGAATATTTGAACAATGGCCTTCGCATCAACAAAAATTGTCTCACACAGCGATGGTTGATGGCGGCCATAGGGGGGGTGGCGGTGAGGAGTTCAGTGGGCCAAGCCAATATTCGAGCACCAGCCACGGCACTGAACGAGTTGCATTACAGACCCTTGTAGATATGTATCTACTCTACATACATATGTATCACAGATATAGACTGATGGCGACGTCATCTTTCGGTTAGCCGAGAAAGGGTCTTTTAAGGCGGAAGGAATGTTCTAGCCTGCCGCGAAAATTGGTCTGTTTATAAACGGACCGGTCTGCCGGCCGGGAGACCGGTTTTGTGAGCAGACCGGACCACCCGGCAAATAGAAAAATAGATCAGACTGCCCAGAAAATAAGAGTGATTCTCCTGGGAGCCAAGTATATACGAAAACTATGGATATGGAGACAATTGTTGCCACCACTCTACAGTCAGCGCAGTGGGAGAGCGCTATCATATCAGGTAGTAAATGTGAATTGTCCTGCTGAAGCCCAGGCGGAGTTGCACCAGCACCTTTCTATCTATCTATCTAGTACCTTCGCCTTCTTTCTCGCTCTCAACACCCGGCCCTTTGTTCCTGTAGCTCTGTCCTTGCCTGAGGTCTTTTCAGCGGTGGAGAGTGTTCTCTTTCTAGACAGGCTGGTGCCGAAGAACTGGCCCACCAGAAGCAGCTGTTTGATGAGCACAGCCCGTAAGCTCCGGTTCGCCTGTGAATGCTTCCTCTGTAGCAAGATTAGCTTCCTGGCTCGTCCTCAAAATTGGCATCTGGCTAGAATCTTACCGTTGCGCGCAACCAAAGCTATTTCGGTGCGGTCTTCCAAATCGCAGAGATTTCCACAGTCGAACTCTGTTGTGTGACAATGCACGGAGCACTTCACCTTGTTCTTCATGCATCTACATTTACTGCTACAACCGGGGGGTTTGTAATTGCAGGAAATGGAGATTCGGTTGCTTGTAGAAACTCAACGGGTACTCCATTTTGGGAATTTTCTGACAGCGGCATATTTTCCCCCTCTGAGGGAGAGGAGACAGTACCCTACGGCGGTTGTGGTAGATGGTGGTAGGTATGTGTGCAATATTAGGGGGGTTGATGTGGGGAGGGGTGATGAGAGGTAAGGAAGATAGGTGGTGAGGCCGGGGTCGAGGGTTGTGGAATCCGCTTCCTCACTTCGAGTTTTTCCCCTACTCTACAAATTTTGTGGGCTGTCCGGTCTGCCGATGGAAACCAGGTTGACTGACATAGTGTTTCTAAAAACTGGTGATCTATTTTGTGGGTGGACTGACATAGTTTCTATTTGGTGGGTGAGCCGGTCTGGCGGTAAAACCAGACCATTGACTGAATAGCACGCCCGCCGGCTGGCAGGCCGGCCAGTTTATAAACTGACCGGCCCATTTATAAACGCTAAAATTTTCCCGGTTGGCTAGAGCGTATATACCTATACTCTACATAGACACTTGGCGAAGTCATCTTCTTCGGTTAGCCGAGACGAGCGACAAGTGCCTTAAAAGGTGGAACAATAGTTAACGTAGTAGCGCAGTGAACCAGGCCATCCCCTACGCAGTCGCGCTGGTATATTTTTTTTTGTTTATTCATTACTCGCACACGACCTATCAGATCATGGTCCTGTACGCTGTCCGTGCAGTGGCGGTACGTTGCAAGCTCCCCTTTGCCCTCCGCCCAGTCCTGTCCCAAGATGTGATGCGCACCAAGGGAATTACAAAGGAAAGGAAAGCGAGCGTGAAGGCCAAAGGAAAGAGCAAAGGAAAAGCGCCGCCCAGCTCCTAGACCGTCCCTGCAGACGCCATGAAGTCAGGCGTGGGGAGGAACAGGGGTAGCTCCCTAACGCCCGGCTCCTTAGCCCCCGCCCTGCTCCTCCAACCACTCCCGCAGCTCCGCCTCCGACATCTCGCTCACTGCGTCGTCCTCGGCCGGCCCCCGCCTTCCCATGTCCGTGGTGGAGAGGAAGTCTAGTACCGCCTGGCCGTACCTCTCGTCCGCCAGGAGGTCCCGGATCTTCCACCGGTCCTTCCCCTTCCCAGTCTCTTTCCACACCTCCGCCCACAGGATCTTCTGCTGGGCCTTCCACTCAGGTCACATCCTGAATAGGTGCTCCCGGGTCTGGTTCGGGTACCGGCACCACCAACATTGCGGGGTGGCCCTGTTCTTCGTCCAGTTGAGGTACTGCCCGGTCAGGCAGTGCCCCGTCTTGATCTGGTAGAATCGCGAGGCTTGCCTCTTGGTGCCCCCAGCTACCGTGCCGTCCTGCTTTTGGCTTTTTGGCATCCGATACTTCGTCTTGGAGGTCTGGCCTCCAGGGTGCTGGTGCACCTCCACCCACTTCTTCTCCGGGGTCTCCCACAGGGATCGTGGGGGAGGCATCGCCCGCACTTCCGTCCGATCGGAGTAGTTCAGCCATTCCACCCCATGGGTGCCTGGCTCCTCCGCCGCAACCTTTGCCGACTCGTCGGCTTTCTCGTTGCCGGCAATTCCCTTGTGCGCCGGGCACCATCGGATTTCGGTGATGATGCCCGGCCTGGCCCTCTGTAGCGCTGCAATGCGCTTCCGCGCCTGGAGAGCGCACTGCTGTCCCGGGCCAGGGCCGTCCGATGCCATCCGTCTGATGGCCGCTTGTGCACCTGAGAACATGGTGACCCGTTCTGGGATCGTGTTTCTTCTCGGCGCAGACGGGTGCGAGCGGCGCACTCCGCGTCGTAAGCTTCCTGGTTGTATCCCATGTGGGTTCCGATGCCCGCCCAACACACCCCCTTTTTCCACATCACCGCATAGCCTGCGGCTCCGTCCCCCATTCGCGACCCGTCCGTGAACATGGTGAGTCCAGGCCGGGCCTTCTCCGCTTCCGCCTTCGCCGCCTCCTCCTCTTCCTGCAACAGCGCCGCATCGAGGTATTCCGGTTCCTCCAGCAGTACTGTGCTCTCCGTCCGTCCAGCATAGGCGAGAGTGCCCGTGAGCCGTCGCCTGATCTTTGTCGGTGCGTCCACAATAGGGAGGTTCTGCGGGGGGGGGGGGGGGGGGGGGGGGGGGGCGGCGGGGGGGGGGGGCGCGCCCGGGGGGGGGGGGGGGGGGGCCGGGGGGGGGGGGGCGGGAGGGGCACGGCGCGGGAGC
>Ga0307508_10000428_pt1 | contig 50038 bp, 50 predicted proteins | sample 9_EM_MG_FD_203089 | JGI IMG/M metagenome (GOLD analysis project Ga0307508, IMG submission 203089) | Populus trichocarpa ectomycorrhiza microbial communities from riparian zone in the Pacific Northwest, United States - 9_EM | ecosystem: Host-associated > Plants > Roots > Unclassified | place... | reverse complement strand
CCTGCTCTTGCTCCTCGCCCTCGGGAATGGCGCCGGATTCGAGCATGCGCGAGAGCCGCGGCACGATGCCCTCGTAGCTTGCGGCCTGACCGCGGCCACGCTTGGGCTTGAGCACGCCGCCGTGCAAGATGGCTTCGCGCGCCGCCGCCGGCAGCTCGGACCATGCCAGGTCGGGGTCCACCCCGAGCGTGTCGACCAGCTTGGCGACTTCTGCGGCCGTGGCGACCGAGCCGCGCCGTCCGAAGGCCGCTACGGCGCCTTCGCGGAGCGAGCGCGATGGATCCGGCACCACCCGACCCTCGTCGATCGCCGAACGCACGCCGAGCCCGTCGCAGGTGGGGCAGGCGCCGTGGGGGCTGTTGAACGAGAACAGCCGCGGCTCGAGCGGCGGCAGCGTGATGCCGAATTCCCAGCTGACCAGGCGCTCGCTGCGCACGATTGGCTCGCTGCCGTCGCCGGTGTCGAGGAGTAGAGTGCCGTCGCCTAGCTTCAGCGCTAGTTCGACCGAGTCGGTGATGCGGCCTTTGGCGCTGTCTTTCACGACGATGCGGTCGACGACGACGTCCAGGTCGTGCGGCTCGTCGAGCGCGAGCTTCAGCTCGTCTGCCAGGTCCGTGTTCTGGCCATCGACGCGCGCGCGCACGAAGCCGTCGCGACGCAGTCGCTCGAGCTCGGCCCCCAGGTCGCCCTTGCGCCCGCGAGCGATCGGGGACAGCAGCGATAGGCGCGCGCCCTCTCCGCGGCTCAGGATCTCGTCGACGATTTCCTGCACGGTGTAGGCGCGCAGCACCTTGCCGGACTTGGGGCAGTGCGGCACCCCGATGCGCGCGTACAGCAGCCGCAGGTAGTCGGCGATTTCGGTGACGGTGCCGACGGTCGAGCGCGGGCTCTTGCCGAGCCCCTTCTGCTCGATGGCGATGGCGGGGCTCAAGCCCTCGATGCTCTCGACGCGCGGCTTGGGCAGCTGGTCGAGGAACTGCCTGGCGTAGGCGGAGAGCGATTCGACGTAGCGCCGCTGGCCCTCGGCATAGATGGTGTCGAAAGCCAGCGACGACTTACCCGAGCCGCTGGGTCCCGTGATGACGACCAGCTGGTTGCGGGGCAAATCGCAGCTCACGCTCTTGAGGTTGTGCTGGGTGGCACCGCGTACGACCAGACGTTCCATGGCCAGAACCGCTAGATGTAACACACGCCCGAGGGCCGGGGTCGTAAGGGAAATTGCGGTTTTGGGGGCGGCGTCCCGCTTGCCGGTGGGGACCCGTCTCGTTGGTCGGTGGGGCGCCGTCTCGTTTGTCGGTGGGGCGCCGTCTCGTTTGTCGGTGGGGCGCCGTCTCGTTTGTCGGTGGGGCCCCGACCCCACCTTCCCACCTTCCCACCTTCCCGCCTTTCGCGCCTTTCGCGCCTTTCGCGCCTTTCGCGCCTTTCGCGCCTTTCCCACCTTCCCACCTTCCCGCCTTCCCGCCTTTTCGCTTGGCCGGGGGCCCCTGGCCGCACCTTCGGGGCGTCTGTTGCTACCCCCGAGGCCTTCCACTAGGCTCCCGCCGCCGTGAGGCAACGGGCCCATAGCTCAATCGGTCAGAGCCCCCGGCTCATAACCGGGTTGTTCCTGGTTCGAACCCAGGTGGGCCCACTGGCCGTCGCGGCGCGCAGCAGGTAAGAGCTAAAGTTACTCGAGGAGCCGACACTTAACGTGAGCATTCAGTCCCAGATCGACGCACTTGAGAAACTGTCCGCGCTCGATGCCGAGCTGAAAGAGCTCGGCGATACTTTGCGCAAAGAGCGAGGGGAGCTCGACACGAAGAAGACGCGCCTGGCGGATCTCGTGGAGCGCCTGAGCCGCGGCAAACAGAGCATCGAAGAGATGGAGAAGGCGCGGGGCGACCTGATGGGTGAGGCCCGGCAGATGCTGATCCAAATCGAGCGCTCGCGCGAGAAGCTGTCGCGTTGCCGCACCGAGCGCGAGGCGAACGCCGTCCAGCGCGAGCTGGAAGAGCTGCGCAAGCTGCACCGCGATCGCGAAGTCGAGATCGAGAAGATCGACGCGCTGATCGAGCAAGGTCGCAGCGACGTGACCGCCGTGCTTGGTGAGCACGACAAGCTCGAAACCGATCTCAACGAGATCGAGGACGCAGCCACCGGTCGTATCGGTGAAGCGCAGAAGCATTTCGACGAGCGCTCGAACCTTCGCCTGGAGCTGATCAAGGCCGTTCCGCCGCAGCTCTACCGGCGTTACGAACTGGTGCGCAGTCGTCGCGGTACGGCGCTGGCGTACACGCACACGGGCATTTGCAGCGCCTGTAACATTCACTTGCAGCCGATGCTGTTCCAGAAGCTGAAGCGCGGTGAAGATCTGGACCAGTGCCCCAGCTGCAACCGCATCATTTACTACCGCGCGGTCATGCCGGCCGGCGCGAGCGAGTCGAGCGACGCTTGAAAGCCTGCCCGCTATGCGGTCGGCTTTACCCTGACGATTCCGGTTTTTGCCCGGTCGACGGCGCGCAACTTAGCAGCGCCACGCAGGTGCCAGTCCTGGCCGATGATCAGGACGCGCGCATCGGGCAGCTGCTCTGCAATCGCTACCAAGTGCGGCGCGTGGTCGCCGACGGCGGCATGGGGCGCGTGTACGAGGCGCTCGACATGCAGATGCGACGTAACGTCGCGCTCAAGGTGCTGCACGCCGACGTGGCCAGCGACCAAGTCGCGGTCGAACGCTTCAAGCGCGAGTTCGAGGTGAGCAAGCTGCTGCCTCACGATCACATCGTGGAGGTGCTCGACTTTCAGCCGACCAACGACGGCTCCTTCGCGCTGGTGATGGAGTACCTGTACGGCGAAGAGCTTCGCGCGACGCTGAAGCGCGAAGGCACCATCGCCCCGGGCCGCATGGTGCGCATGCTCAGCCAAGTCGCCATCGGCCTCGACGGCGCTCATGCGCGCAAGTTCGTGCACCGCGACTTGAAGCCGGACAACCTGTTCCTGTGCCAAACCAGCGAGGGCGACACCGTCAAGCTCTTGGATTTCGGTTCGGTGAAGGACAAGGGCGAGTCGGCCAAGAAGCTCACCGTGCTCGGCACCACCATCGGCTCGCCGTACTACATGGCGCCGGAGCAGGCGCAGGGCCTCGAGACCCTCGATCACCGCGCCGACGTTTGGGCGTTGGCCGCCATCATCTACGAAACCGTCGTCGGCACCGTGCCGTTCATGGGCGTCAACGGCCCGAGCATCTTGCTCGAGATCTTGACCAAAGATCCCAAGCCGCCGAGTGAGGTCGCCAAGGGCGCGAAGCACCCGGTGCCTCCGACGCTCGATCGCGTGATGACCCACGCGTTCAAGAAGCAACCTGCACAGCGCATCGGCTCCGTCGGAGCGCTGGCAGACGCCGTCGGTCAGGCTTACGGCCTGACCGGTGTGCACCAAGAGTGGGCGAAAGCCAGCGAGGCGGATCTCACGGCCCGCATCAACGCCAGGTTGCCCGAGTTGATGCTGGCCACGGCGCCCAGGGGACCCGCGAACGTCGCCGACTCGTTTTTTGGTGAGTCGGACGCGCTCGATACCTTCGATTCGCCGGGCGGCGGCACGCTCAGCGCCAGGCCCGCGGCGGGCGGTGTGCCCTCGACGCGTTTCCAAGGTGGCTTGCCCGACGTGCCCTTGGGTGTGCCGACGAGCGGCGGGAATATGATACTGTTTCTGGCCGTTGGCGCCGGGGCCTTGGTGGTTGGCATCCTGATCGCGGTCGCGCTCGTGCTGCTCAAGTAAAACGCGGGCCGCGCGGCGTCGCGCCACGGATGCGGGTGCTCGATGCCTGTGGTAGTTCATGGAACATGGTTGCTACTCGACTGGGCGTCGTCGTAATCGGAACCTGGGTCCTGCTCGGCTGCAGCAAAGAAACGCCCCAGGCGGCGGAAGAGCCGCATTCCGCGTCGAACGCAGCTGCCCCGCAGCCTGCGCCCAAAGCCGCTGACGCAGCTAGCGCCGCCGCTGCCGCGCCGGTCGACTCGGCCGCGGCCGCGCAGACCGGCGCCGCCAAGTTCACCGACACCGGTTTCGACCTGAGCCTGGAGGCGCCCAAGGCAAGCCTGAAAGTAGGACAAGCCGGCACCGTCCAGGTCGTGCTCGCCGCCAAGGCGCCCTTTCACGTCAACGACAAGTACCCGATCAAGCTCAAGCTCAAAGAAACGCCCGGCGTCAAGTACGACAATCTGGTGATCGGCAAAGACTCCGTGAAGCTCGAGCCGATGAAAGCCGTCATGCCCGTCAGCTTCACGCTCGACGCCGCCGGCAAACACACTGTCGCTGGTCAGTTCGCATTTTCTGTTTGCACCGAGGACAAGTGCCTCATGGAAAAGCGGGATCTCTTACTCGACGTGAGCGCGGAGTAAGAGGCTTGGTTCTTCAAAATCGACGTGGGCCGCTGCGACTGGTCTGGGACCGGCAAGCCCCATGCGCGGCGTTTGGCTTGTTCCGAGAAGTGCCACGTCCTTCTTGTCTTGTTCCCGTGCAAGCCAAGCCGTCGCAAGAAGCGCCGCGGCCGGGGCTAGGGTCGTCAGAGCCGCCATGAGGTCGTCAACGGCGCTTCGGCAAGGCTCGCGTCGCTGCGAGCGCGCCGCCAAACTCTTGCGTTCTGAACCCTCGGCAAATGAGCGGGGAACGCCTGCGGTAGGCCGGCATTCGCAGGAAACTTGCCGCGGATTGTGAAACGGGGGCTGGGCAGCTACGCTCGAGGGCGATGGATTCCGATCGCATTTTGGAGGACTTGGCTCGGATTGCCGAGCAGGTAGAGAGGTCTTTCAAGGAAGAGCGGCGTCTACTCTCGTTCCGCGAATACCTGGCGCTGTTCGCGACCGACCCCGTGCGCCATTCGCGCGACGCCGCACGCTACGTGCGTGACATGTTCGACTACTTCGGGCGGGTCCCGGCCGAGCGCCCTTGGGGCTCGCTGTCGCGCTTTCGGCTGTTCGACTTGCCGTTCCTGGACCCGGGCGACCAGCAGCGCGAGGCGCTCGTGGGGCAGGAAGCCGTGCAGCTCGAGCTCTACCGCGCGCTCAATAACTTCGTGCGCGAAGGGCGGCCCAATCGCGTGCTGATGCTGCATGGGCCGAACGGCTCGGCCAAGAGCACCGTCGCGGCTTGCCTGATGCGCGCGCTCGAGCACTATTCGTCCGAGAATGAAGGCGCCCTCTACCGCTTCCATTGGGTCTTCCCGAGTGAGCGCACGCTGCGTGGAACCATCGGTTTTGGCGGCAAGGACGCGGCGCATCGCGACACCGACAGCTATGCCCGCCTGACCGAAGAGCAGATCGATTCGCGCCTGTTCATGGAAGTCCGCGACCATCCGCTGTTCTTGCTACCGCCCGATCAGCGCCAAGATTTGGTGGCGCGGCTGTACTCCGAGGCCAAGGCCGAAGAGCCCCCACCAGCATGGATCTTGCGCGGCAGTCTGTCGCACAAGAGCCAGCAGGTGTACGAAGCGTTGCTTACCAGCTACGAGGGTTCGCTGAGCGAGGTGCTGCGGCACGTCCAGGTCGAGCGCTATTTCATCTCGCGGCGCTATCGCGTGGGTGCGGTCACGCTCGGCCCGCAGTTGTCAGTCGATGCCGGCGAGCGTCAAGTCACCGCGGATCGCAACCTCGGCACGTTACCGTCGTCGCTGTCGTCGGTGGCGCTGTTCGAAGCTTTTGGCGAGCTGATCGACGCAGCCGGCGGCGTGCTCGAGTTCTCCGACCTGCTCAAGCGGCCGCTCGATGCCTTCAAATACCTGCAAATTACCGCGGAGACTGGCGAAGTGCCGCTGCGCTCGCAGAACGTGCAAGTCAACTGCGTGATGGTCGCAAGCGGCAACGAGTTGCATCTCTCGGCTTTTCGCGAGCATCCGGAGTTCGAGAGTTTTCGCGGTCGCTTCGAGCTGATCCGCGCGCCCTACCTACTTAGCTGGGTAGACGAGCAAAAGATCTACGACGCGCAGATCGCGCCGCAGGTGCGCCGGCACGTCGCGCCACATGCCACGCGCCTCGCCGCGATGTTTGCCGTGCTGACGCGCATGCGCAAACCGAACGTCGAGCGCTACGAGGGCAAGATCAAGGACTTGGTGAGCGAGCTTACCGCCGAAGAGAAGCTCGATCTGTACGCGCACGGAGTCGCGCCGCTGCGCCTCGATGACGAATCGCAGAAGGTGCTGCGCTCGGTGATTCCGCAGCTCTACCGCGAAAGCGACTCCTATCCGATCTACGAAGGCAGCGTCGGCGCCAGCCCACGCGAGATGCGCACGGTGCTGCTCGACGCCGCGCAGAGCCCTCACTACGACTGCCTGTCGCCGTTCGCGGTCTTGAACGAGCTCGATGCCTTGTGCGAGCTCAGCCAAGAATATGCGTTTTTGCAGGAAGAAAAGCTGCCCGGCGGCTACCACGATCACGTGGCCTTCCGAAAAACGCTGCGCCAGCGCCTGCTCGATTCGCTCGAAGACGAATTCCGGCAAGCCAGCGGCCTAGTCGACGAGACGCGCTACACCGAGATGTTCGACCGTTACGTCACGCACGTCAGCTTCTGGGTCAAGAAAGAGAAGCTCAGAAATCCGATGACCGGCCAGTACGAGGATCCCGACGAGCGGCTGATGATCGAGGTGGAGGCGTTGCTTGGCTCACACGACAAGCTGGAAGACGTGCGGCACGGTCTGATCAACACCATCGCGGCTTGGGCCATCGATCATCCGGACCAAGTGGTCGACCACACCAAAGTATTCGCGCCCCAGCTGCGGCGCTTGCGCGAAGCCGTGTTCGGCGAGCGGCGCTCCGCGGTCGCCAAGCTGTGTCGCGACGTATTGCTGCTCCTCAAAGAAGAGGGCACGGGGCTCGATTCGACGCGCCGAGCCGCCGCTCAGCGTGCCGTCGATCAGTTGAAGTCGCGCTTCGGTTACGAGGACGGCTCGGCGTCCGACGCCGCCGTGGCGCTGGTGCGCGAACGGCTCGCGTCGCTGCTGTCGTGACGAGCGCGCCCGAGCCCCGGGCCGAGGCGGCTTCCGGCGGGCGCGTGCTCGGCTTCTGGTCATTGCTGACGCTGGGCATCAACGGCATCGTCGGCGTGGGCATTTTCTTGGCGCCGGCCGAGCTAGCCAAGGCGGTGCCGGGCTCGGCGTCGGCGCTGGCCTTCCTGATCACCGCGGTGCTGCTGCTACCGGTGGCTTGGACCTACGGTCGCCTAGGCAGTGCCTACCCGGAGGACGGTGGACCCTATGTGTGGGCCCGCGAAGCGCTGGGCGAGCGCTTCGCTTTCGGGGTCGGCTTCGTCGCGTTCGTCTCGGCAGTGCTCAGCACGTCGGCAATCGTGAGCGCGCTGGGCCAGTACCTGGCGCCCGAGCTGGGCTTCGATTCGAGCGTTGCGCGTTGGCTGTTCAGGCTCGTGGCGGCGCTGGTGTTTTCTGGCGTCGCGCTGTCGGGGCTACGGCTCTCGGCCTGGGTTTGGTCTGCGCTCACGCTGCTGAAGCTCGTGCCGCTGGCCGTGCTGGCATGGGCGGGCGCCTCCCAGCTGTTCGTCCACGAGGCGGCTGGCGTGACGCCACTCAGCGCGCCCAGCTTGACCCGCGCGGCGCTTTTGGCCGTGTTCCCGCTACAAGGCTTCGAGATCGTGCCCGTGCCAGCGCGCGAAGTGCGGGGTGGGCGGAGCAGCGTATTCGCCGCGACCTTGTTGTCGCTTGGGTTTGCGGCGGTGCTGTACGTGCTGGTGCAGCTAGCTTGCGTGCGCGCACTGCCGCAGCTGGCCAACTCGGCGGCGCCCGTGGTCGAGGCCGGCGCCCACTACACGCGCGGCGCCTTGCGCGGCTTATTCGCAGCGGGTGCGAACATCTCCGCGATCGGCATCGCCTTCGGCATGTTTGCCATGACCCCACGCTACTTGGCGGCGCTCGGCACCGACTCGCTGCTCGGTCGCGAGCTGTCGCGCGAGCAGCGCGGCGTACCGGCGCGAGCGCTGGCCGTCACCACCGCGCTCGTGCTCGCGCTGGTCTCGAGCTCGGCGCTGTTCAGCTTGATCGTGCTTTCGAGCTTGGCGGTGCTGCTACAGTACGGGGTGAGCGCGGTCTCGCTCTATCGGCTCGCTGCGCGGGGTGAGCGCCAGCTCGGGCGGGGCGATCGGCTGCTGGCCCCGCTCACGCTGCTGGCCATCGCGGCGCTGGTTCAGGCAGCCGAGCTGATCGAGCTGCTCAGCTTGGCTGGGATTTTAGTAGGCGGGTTCGCTCTCGTGCGCTTGCGGCGCGCACTGGCGTCGCCACCCGGCGCGCGCTAAAGGCTCGGCGTCTCATGCTGATCGATACGCATTGCCACCTCGACCCGCAGTACTTCCCCGAGGGCGCAGACGAAACCTTGTCGCGCGCCAGAAGCGCGGGGGTGACTGGCTTCGTGTGTATCGGCGTGGGTTCGCTCGAGGCGGCCGCAGGTGCGCTCGCACTCGCGGCGCGGCGACCCGACGTATGGGCCACGGTGGGCGTACACCCGCATGATGCCACCACGCATGACCCGGAGCTCGAAACCGAGCTCTGCCGGCTGGCAAGAGGCGAGCGCGTCGTCGCGATCGGTGAGATTGGCCTCGATTTTCACTACGACCACTCACCGCGCGAAAATCAGGCGCAGGTGTTTCGCCGCTTCATTCAGCTCGCGCGCGAGCTACAGAAGCCGATCATCGTCCACACGCGTAGCGCCCCCAGCGAAACGCTGCAGATTCTGGCAGAAGAAAACGCGCGCGACGTGGGCGGGGTGATCCACTGCTTCAGCGAAGACAAAGCCTTTGCGGCGCGCGCACTCGACCTTGGCTTCGATCTTTCGTTTTCGGGCATCGTCACCTTCAAGCGTGCGCTCGACATTCAAGAGGTGGCGGCTTGGGCTCCGGCGGACCGCATCCTGGTCGAAACGGATAGTCCCTACCTTGCGCCTGTCCCGCTCCGGGGCAAGCGCTGTGAGCCGGCCTACGTGCTGCATACGGCGCGTTTCGTGGCGGGCCTGCGCGGCGTGCCGCTCGAGGAGCTGGCGCAGCAGACGAGCCAAAATGCCCAGCGCCGCCTGGGCATTCTAGCGGTGCTAAACTGAGGCGACTGAGGGCCGTTTAGCTCGACATCGGGCGCGACAGCCCCGCTTCACCGTGACGGGACCTTCCAGCAAACGTCGGCGTCGGACTTGGCCCTTCGGGGGCTCTGGCTTCGCTTTCGCGAGCTCGGTCGTGCTGCACGCTTCCTTGCTGGCCGGCGGCGCGTGGCTGCTGGCCAGAAGCCTGCGCAGCGCGCCCATGGCACTGCTCTCGGGTAGCGTCGAGCCGCCGGTCGAGCTCGACAGCGACGTCGCGCTGCCAGAAGTCGCAGCTGCCGGGCCCGAGTCCGACCAGCCGTCGTCGCTGCCGCCACCCTTGGAGGTGACAAGCGGCGGGCGGCATGCGCCTCGCCCCGATTTGGAAGTCGCCGGCCGCGGCGGCGAGCGCACCAGCCCGGAGCTTGCTACGAACCTGGCAAGCTCCATCGACCCCATCGCGCTCGAGCGCGATCCGGAGACCGAGCGCGACCGCAGCCAGGTGACGCGGCTACGCAGTGCCTGGCATCGCGAGAGCCGTGACGATCGGCGCGCCACGCCGGCGCCGATGGAGTTGACCTTCTTGGCAACGGGCGCCGGCCGCGTACGGGCGCGCCGCAACTTCTCGGTCAGCGATCCCGCGCGCGGGATCGTGAGCGGCGCGGTGGCATCGACGCTCGGTAGCAAGGCGGGCGGGCAGGGCGCGACCGACACCGGCGCCGCGCCGGACGCCGCGCTCGGCGGCGCGGTGGCCGGAGCCGATGCGGTGCGTCTTGGTCAAGGCGCACCGCAGGGTCGCGAAGAGCAGGAATTTCATGCGGCGGCGCGCGTGTTGTTCGCGCGGCCGCTGGTCCCGGCCGCGCGAGCCGCCGTGCCCACCGAGACGCGCGGGCGGCCCAACGACACCGTCGATTCGAGCCAGGAGGTGGCGGCGCGGGTCAGCTCGCTCTTGCACGCGTCCAGCGCCGGCGGTGAGGTTGGTCCGGGCGTGGGCGGCGAGCGCGCTGGCGGCGCGCCCGGCGCGTTCGGCCAAAATGGCATCGGCTCACGCTCGTCACCGAGCGGCGCGGCATTCGGCAAAGACTTCGCCGACGACCCCGGATTTTCCGGCTACTCGCGCGCGCTCCGCAGCCAACTTTCGAAGGCGCTCGCCAAGACCTTTCCGGATTGGGCCATCGAACAAGGCCGAGCCGGCCACGTGATCTTCGACCTGACGCTCAGAGCCGACGGCAAGCCGACAGTGGTGCGTCTGGTGCGCCCGAGCGGTATCGTCGAATACGACGACAACGTGCTGCGCGCGGTGCGCGCGGTCACGAGCTTCGGACGCGTTCCCGAGAGCTTCGGTACCCCGGCGCAGTTTCGTATCAGTTGGGACGCCGTCAATCCGGTCGTCGGCCGTGAGGGCTCGGGTCCGGGCGGTGGGCACCGCTAGTGCTGCGTCTCAAGAGTCGCAATCGTTCCGATTGCTCCTTTTGAGGGCTCGGCTTCGCCGAGCGCGGCTAAAGCCGCGCCTAGCTAACGGGCGCGCGCGAGACGCTTTGCAGCACGGGTTTCACCGGCCAACCAAAACGCACGAACCAGCTGGTGCCGACACCTTTGGCGGAACGCACTTCCAGGCGACCTTGCAGGGCACGCACGCGCGCGCGGAACGACGCCATGCCGACGCCACGCCCCGAAACGTCGCTGGCGCTGCCGCGGGTCGTGAGGCCGTCCGCACACAGCGCGTCGAGCAGCTCGGCTTGCGTGGCGTGGGGCAGACCCCGTGCCTTGGCCTTGTCGGCGATCGAGCCCCAATCGATGCCGCGGCCGTCATCCGTGACTTCGAAGCTCAATACGTCCCCCTCGACCTTGGCTTTGAGGCTCAAGCTGCCGTGGCTCGGCTTGCCGAGCGCCTGGCGCTCGCCCGAGGCCTCCAGGCCGTGGTCGACGGCGTTCCTGACCACGTGTACCAGCTCCTGGAAAAACGGCGCCCACTGCTGAGGATCGAGTCGAACGTCCTCGCCGCCCACTTCCAGGTCGATGTCGCCCTTGCCCAAACGCCGAGCAAGCGACTTGGCCTGCTCGCCCAGTCTGAGCAGGGCCTTCTGCGCTGGTTCGAGCTGCCAGCTGAGCAGTTGTTTGAGCACTTCGGACTGGCGATCGGTCGTAGAAAGGCGCGAAATCAGGGCTGCATACTCGATCTCGGGCACCTCGATCATGCGCTGCCCGGAGGTGCCGACGAACGTCGCGACGTGGGCGGTGATGGCCATCCAGCGCGAGCGAAGCTCAGCCAACGTGCGCTGGGTCATGCTGGCCTCCTCGGCCAGCTGCGTCTCGAGCAAGTGGCACAGCCGTGCGACCACGGTCAGGCCCATCACGCCCGCATTGCCTTTGAGCGTGTGCAGGGTGCGTTTTAGCCCGGGCAGATCGGCCGTGGCAGACGGCGAGACGATCTGAGCGACCATGATGCTCGCTTCTTGCAGGAAATTGGTGAAGCCGCTTCGATCGAGCATCAGCTTCTTGAAGCCCTGCATCAGCTCGCCGTGCTCGGCCTCCTCGCGCTCGCGCGCCAGGCGATCGGTCACGTCTGCGACTACCATCAGTAGGCCTTCCAGCTCGCCGTCGCGGTAAAACGGCAGGTAGCGAAAGCTCCAGGTGCGATTGGCCTGGCTCAGCTGTTCAGGCATCTGGCTCAGGCAAACTTCGAGCGGCATGAAGCCGTCCTCGATTTGCGACCAGGCCAGCCGAAACGCGACCGCGAACGAGCGCGAGAAGTGCGTGATGTAGTCCCAGAACGGCTGTGGGCGCTCCGAAACACCGAACCACTCCGAGACGATAGCCGAGCGCTCCGCGGCCATCACACCTTTCGGCGAAAGATTGATGAAGCCCTGATCGACGTTGTCGAGCACCAGGCGCATGTCACGGTTTTTTAGCGCCAGCTCTGCAGTGCGCGCCTCGACCTTTTGCTCCAAGGTGCGGTTCATCTGCTCTAGCTCGCGGTACGAGCCGTTGAGCTCGTCGACCATGCGATTGAACGACGAGCCGAGCACCGCCAGCTCATCGCCCGAATTGATGTCCACGCGCGCCGAGCGATCGCCTCCCGCCAGGGCCTCGGCGGCCTTCGTGAGCGCGCCGACTGGCTCGGTGATGTGCACCGCCTGCGCCCGGCTCAGCGCGAGCCCGAGGCCCGTCACGAGGCTCACGAGTCCGACCATCAGCACGACGGAGCGCCACAGTCGCGAGTCGGAGTCGCGCTTGGCTTTTGCCAAGGCTTCATGCATGCGCGCCGTGGACAGGCCGTAGCGGATGGTGCCGAGGGCTTCGCCGTCTTCGCTAACGACCGGTACCGCCACTTCGAGCAGGTCTTGCCCGAAGCGAGTCACGCGCTGCACGGTTGGAGCCTTGACCAGCAGCTCGCTGTCCTTGAGGCCCAAGCTCTGCCAGGCGTCCTTGTCCGGAGGCTCGGGCTTGTCGACCGGGTCGCCGCGCCGGCTTTTGGCGAGGGTCACCTTGTCGCCATTCACGAATACACCGTAGACCAGGTCCTGGTCGTCCTTCACCGCGCGTTCGACCAGCCGCTGCATGTCGAGGAAGGCGTTATCGAGGGCCAGGCTGCGCAGGGCCAGCGCGTGGTTCTGCGTCAGTACCTTGCCTTTGCTGATGATGCCGTCCTGAATGTGCCCCTGCACGGCCGCGAAATGCTCGGACGACGCTTGCGAGGTCATCAGCACCACGATGGCCGTCGTCGACAGCGCCATCAAACTGGAGACGATCAAAAGCAAGCGGACGAACTTGCCGCGCAAGCTCTTGCCAGTGAACGGGAGAGGGGCGCTCATCGCTCTAGCACCTTGTCCACCTGAGCCAGCGCGCTCGGGCGCAGTGCAAAGCGCTCTTTGACCTGGGTCAAGTCGACGGTGGTCGTGGTGGAGAGTGGCAGCTGCGCGGCACCGGAGCTCGGCAGCACCCAGTCGTTGTCGGCGATGTCGAGCATCAGGTTGGCGGCCTGTGCGCCCAAGGCGGTGTGATCAGGCAGCACCGCGAACGTGCCGAAGGACTGACTCGGCGACACCAACGACGCTGCACCGACGATGGTCGGCACCCACGGCGGCTCGTTCAGCCCGTGCAGCCAGCCGTCGGCCAAGAGCCGGGGTGTGAGCAAGCGGTCGTCGTTTAGTACCCAGATCGCGTCGCAGCGCTGCTTCAAGCGCCGCAGCGCGCGCTTGATTTCGGAAGCGTTTGGCGTCTGGCTGACTTCCTCGCGTATCACGGCGGTTTGCTCGCGCTGCGCCAGCGCGGTTTGGCGAGCCACGAAGCCGGCGAGCGAGGTCCGGTGTACGACTCCGATGCGGTCAATTGGTGTCGCGATCAGCTTGCGTAGGTTGGTAACTACCGTGATCAGCGGCACTTCGTAGCTGATGCCGGTGGCGCCGCGCAGGTGCGCCGGCCTGCCTTCCAAGAACGAGCTCATCACGATCACCGCCGGCGGGAATGCGCTGTTCGTCGCCTGCGCCTGCAAACGGCGGTAGCCGTCGACAGTCGGGTTGTTCATCAGCACGAGACCTGCCGGGCGATAGCGATCCATGCCGCGGGCGATGGTGGCGCTGACGTCGTCCCCCTCGGTGCGGATCGCGATTAGCTCGAACTCCTGGGCTAGCTCGTCCGAGAGCCCGCGCCAGACTTCGCTTGTCTGACGAGTTTCCGGCATGCAAACTAGGATCGATTTCGAGCCTGGTTTGCTGCTGTGGCTGGAGAAGAGCACTGCATCTCTTCCTGCACCTAAGCGCTCACTCTGCCCCGCCGAGCAGCTGATCGCGGCTCCAGCCAGGGCAGGCACGCCCATGATGAACGATCTGCGTGTCAGCGCCATTCTTCGACTCCCAAGAGCTTGGAGATGTCTTTCGGCATCTTGCTGATTGCGCCGAGGACCGAGCCGCCGGAAGGTCCGGTGTTGGCAACGGCCGGCAGCCCTACAGTCGTGTCCAGGTCGCGCTCAGTGAGCGCCAGGCGGCTGGCGGCACGCAGCTCCGCGACTAGGCGCGATGGCAAGAGCACCGCGTCGACACGCTGCATCTGGAGCAGCGGCAGCAAGTCTTCGATCTTCGTCACGCGTTCCACGCGCGCTTGTTGGCCCACGAGGTGGCGCACGAAATGATTGGTGCCGTCGCGACCCAAGAGGTCGAGGGCGCCGACGGACGCGACCTTGCCGGGCTCTGGCGTGCTCCCCGCGCCGACCAGGGCGTAGCGTTCCTCGGCCGAGCCGCGGGTTAGTCCGCGCAGCGCCGGTGTGAGTCCCCGTGCCGCGAGCACAACAGGTAGTGTAAGCACCGCGTCCGGACCATCTTGTAGGGCGCGCTCGAAATCGGCGACGCGGCCCACCGCCGTGGTGTCCACGCCGGGGAGACCCGAGCCGAGCAGACCTTGAAAGGCCCGTTGTTTTACGGCTACGTGCAAATAGACGAGCAGCTTACCCATGGCAGAACAAGAATCGCTGAGGCGCTATCAAGATGGACGAGTGCTCGGGCCAGAGTACAAACTAATATTGGGACCCTTCGTTTTACGACGGCCAGGTTTTTATGTTAAGCAGTAAAGTCCTGTCGTCCGTCTGCCGCTTATGGGACTTGGTTGTCGGTCCTGCGCTTGGTTTGCACTCCAGCAATAAAAACGCCGCTAGTTTGCCAAGCTCGCGCCATCTCGGCTAGCCACCTACATGAACCCAGAGCCACCGCGCTTCCATGAAGCTTAAGCTCGTTTCGTTCACGTTCTCGCTGGCCGGGCTCGTCACGCTCTGGCCGCTTGCGGTTCGGGCGGCCGACGAGCCCCCAAAAGAGGCTGCCGTCGAAGGCGACGCTGTCAGCGATTTGGACTTGGTGAAGCTACTCAACGTCGAGGTGTCGACCGCGAGCAAGACTGCTGAAAGCGTAGAAGATGCCCCCGCGGTGATCACCGTGGTTACGCGCGAAGATATTCGGCGCTGGGGTTATCAAACCGTCGCCGAAGTGCTGTCGCACACAGCCGGCTTCTACTTGGTAGACGACGGGATCTTGCCGAACGCGTCGGTCCGCGGCGTGAGCGGCGGGCTCGGCTCCGAGAGCGGCAACATCAAGGTCATGATCGACGGCCGCTCGGTCGCCTATCGGAGCACTTCCGGCAACTGGCTAGGCGTCGAGCTAGTGCCGCTGGAATCGGTCGAGCAAATCGAGATCATTCGCGGGCCTGCGTCCGCCCTCTATGGCGCGGACGCTTTCCTCGGCGTGGTCAATATCATCACGGATTCGCCCGAAGCCGTGCGACCACTGCGGGCGCGCGTAACGGCCGGGCTCACAGAGACGAATCCAGCCACGCGCTTTGACGTCGCGGGCGGCGGGCAATTCGGAAAATTCGACCTGATGCTCGGCGCCGCTGGCGAGTACGACGATCGCTCGGGCCTCGAGTTGCCGGCCGAATCGCCCGCGCCTACGTTGCCGGTCGGAGTAGGCCTCAGGCGCACTACGCTCGACCTGCGACGTCGCTCGCTCGTGCTTTCGAGCCGGGTCGGCTATTCGGGGGACCGGGGTCACGTTCGGCTCAGCGCCTACGGCTCAGGCCTCGAACGCGGCGGCGACTTAGCGCACTGGGCTCAGCTAACGGCAACGCCCGACCGCAGCCGCGGCACGCGCGTAGCCCTCGGCCAGTTGCGCCTGAACCTCGACAGTCTGCTCAAGGCCAGCTCGTCGTTGGATTTGGCACTGCAGAGTACCTATTTCCAGGGCGGCATTTTGCCGCAAGACCGCGTCGAGATCGCCAGCGACCTGTTCTACGTGGAGCGACACCAAGCCTATCGCGGCGTAGATTCCATGCTCGAGGCGCGCTTTACGCCGTCATCGCGGCTGAGCGTGATCGCGGGCGCCGAAGCTCTCTACGACCACGAAATGCTCGGCGCGCCACAACGTATCAATCGCGCCACTGGCGAGACAGTGCTGTCCGGTGGTGCAGACCGCACCGCCGATCTTCGGAACCTGGGCGCTTATGCCAGCGTCAACTACAAGCTGCTCGACCCTGGCCTCAAGCTCACCGGCGGCCTGCGCTACGACCGGCACAGTGCCTACGGCTCGCAGGTTACCGGTCGCATGGGTGCAACGTCGCGCCTGTCGTCGTCGTTGGTCGCGAAGCTGCTGTACGGCAGCGCTTTCAAAGCACCGTCTCCCTACTTGCTCTACGCCACTCCGCTGCGTCCGGGCGACGTGGTTGGTAACGAGCATTTGAATCCGCAGCTGGTAAGAACGGCTGAATATCAGATGTCATGGATGCCAGTGCGCAAGTTTGGCATCACCTCGGGAGTGTCCTACAGCTGGCTCGATGACAAGGCCGAGTTCACGCCGCAGGGCATCAATCAAACGGCCCGAAACGTCGCGAAGCAACGCAGCTTTTCCTGGGAGACGCGCGCCGATGTGCGCGACTATCGCTACACGCTTTACGCCTCTTTCGACCTGGTGCGCTCGCAACGCGACCTCGGTCAGGAGGGCTACGCCGCCACCTTGGTAGGTACGCAAAACGTCGTCTACCCGCCGTGGATCGCTCGGGCTGGCGCCATGTTCGCCGTGCCGTCGCCGCCCAACGTCCCGCTCGAGCTCGGCGCCGAGGGCATGTGGGTGGGGCCGCGCCGTGCCGCCGACACCAGCATCGTCGAGCACGGCTCCAGCTTCGACTTGCCGGCTTACTTCACGCTAGACGTCACGCTCGCCACGCGCGAATTGTACCTCATACCCGGCCACGAGACGCGCATCGCACTGCGCGGCAAGAACTTGCTGGTCGCGCGCGGTCCGGATCCCGGGTTTTCCGGCTTCGAATATCCGATCCAGCCAGCGCAGCTTTTCCTCGAGATCGAGCACGTTTACTGAGCAGCTACGCGAGCGCCGTTACGGCCTGACTGGACCGTTCGCGCGCGCGTCACTGAGTTGGACCTGCGTTCGAGTCGCCCCGCAAAGCCGCCGGCACCGACAAGGTGTGTGTGTGGCGGACGTCGCTGGAACTGGATCACACTTCAACACAGGCAGCGTTGGTGTGGCCTGAAACCAACACTCGATAGCGTGTTGCACACTGGACGCCTGGGCATCAGACCTGCTTAACTTTGGAATAGTAGCGTCCGTCTAAACTAGGCGGTGCGCGTGCAAAGCGGAGCATGCCAACAACTCATGGCTAGGGTCCGGTGACCCAGCCAATTCAGCCATCACGGAGACCCGAGAATGAAGAAGACTAGCTTGAGTGGATTCCTCCTTTGTTCGATCATCGCCCTGGCAGCGCAGGGCTGCAGCTCGAAGTCGAACGACGCAAAAAGCCCCGGTACAGACGCCGGTGGCGCGGGGTCCGTGGAGGACTCGCTCACGGTGCTTTCCTGGTGGAAAGCGCCGGGCGAGGCTGAGGCCCTGCAGGCCTTGCTCGACACCTTTCAAACCAACTACCCGGACGTGCGCGTCAAGGACTACGACAACGCGACGTCGTCGAACTGGCGCACGGTGCTCAACGACAACCTGAAGAATTCTCCGTGGGACGTCTATCAGCTGTCCGCGTCCGATGTTGAAAGCGTCTACAGCGACAACACCGAATTCTTGACGCCAGTCGACGATATCTACGCCGAAGCCTCGCTGAAGAAGAACGTCATCCCAATCATTCACGAGGCGACGATGGTCGACGGCGTGTCGTACGGCGTCGTCACCGGCGTGCATCGCAACGACAGCTTCCTCTACAACAAGCAGATCCTCGATGCGCAGGGGCTGTCGCCGCCGGAGTCGCTCGACGAGTTCATGACGCTGTGCAAGACGCTGAAGGACGCCGGTATCACGCCGGTCGCGGCGATTTTCCAGAGTTGGGCCATGCGCATCATGCTCGATGAGTTCTTGGCCGGAACGCTGGGCACGCAGGGCTACTACGACTTCATCAATTCGGGTGCGGCGCCGACCGACCCGGACGTACAAGCGAAGATCACGGCAGCCATCGACGCCTTCGATTTGGTGCTCACCGAGTACATCGACGTCGACAAGTCGAAGGGCGCCGACTACAGCGTGTTCGAGGCGGCAGAGTCGCTACACAGCGGCGAGGCCGTGATGTACTTCCACGGAGACTGGGCCAAAGGCTATCTGGTCAGCGTGGGCTGGACAGGCGGCGTCGACTTCGGCGTGTCCGGCCCGCCCGGCGCGTCCGATTTGTTCATCTACGGCGCGGACATGTTCTCGATGCCCGCCTCGGCACCAGATGCGCAGAACGCTCATGACTTTCTGACCACGGTGGCGTCGAAGCAAGCGCAAATCGCTTTCAATAGGTTCAAGGGCGCCACGCCCATGCGCATCGACGCGCGCAGCGGGCTGGACGAGCCCGGCAAGCAGGCGCTCGACAGCCTGGTTAACGCCAAGGTACTGATGAAGGGGCACCCCAACGACGCTTGGGACGCCGCTCTGGCTGCCTACGCGAAGGACGGGGACAAGGCCGCCTTGCTCACCTCGTTCCTGACCGAAGTGCCGTGAAGGACCGCTGCTGAGGGCATGCTGGCCGCGGGTCGAGTCGTATCGGCACGAAATGAGGCTCCCGGTGGAGGCCGCTCCACCGGGGTTTGCCCCGACACCTTGGTCGTGATGAGCCCGCGTGTCTTTGCTAAGCTGACAGGCAACCATCGATGAAGAAGCTGCTAGCCGCACGAATGAGCATCGACCCTCGACCTTCGCTGCGGAAGTTGGCGTGCGCATTGGCCGTGGCCACGACCGTCGGCTGCGGCAGCGAGCCGCAAGAGTCGACCAATGACGACATCACCATCGGTCTGCTGCTGCCGTTCACGGGCAGTGACTCCGCGACGGCGAGCAACTTCGAGCGTGCCGCGCTGTTTGCGCGCGACCAGGTGAACGCCGCCGGCGGCATCAAGGGACGTAAGCTTAGCATCGTAGCGGCCGACACCCACTCGGATGTGGGGCGCGCCAAGGAATCGGCGAACGGGTTGATCGACGATGGTGCCCTCGTCATCATCGGTCCAGAGAACGCCGAGATCGCCGCCGCCATCAGACCCATGCTGGACTCGCGCGACGTGGTCTTTCTGTCGCCGTTGGTGGGCGCGGCCGACGACAAGGCCGTCGATTGCACGACGCCTTGGTTTCGCATCGCGCCCTCTGCCAGCGTCCTGGGCGAAGCTTTGGCCAAGCAGGCGATCAGCGACGGTGCCCGCCGCGCCGGCACTCTCCACTCCGACGCCGCCTACGACGTGGCGCTGCGTACGGCTTTTTCCAATCGTTTCCGCGCGCTCAAGGGCGACGTGGTGTTCGAGCAGACCTTGCAGCGCGACGCGCAGAGCTACGCCAAGACGCTCGAGGGCGCGCTCCAAGCCGGTGTTGAAACCATCCTGCTCGCCGCTTCACCGCGCCTCGGTGCCCTGGCCGTCAACGAGTTGGGTGCTCTGACCGCGCAGCCGCCTCGCTGGCTGCTTTCACCCCTGCTCAAGACAGATCTTTTGCTGCAGAACGTGGCGCCCGAGGTGCTCGAGAACTCGAACGGGGTTGCCCCGAAAATTTACGAGAAGTCTACCAAGTTCCCGACCGCGTTCGCCGAGCGCTGGCAGGGTGACGAGCCGCTCGAGGGTGCCTTCTTCTACTACGATGCGGCGGCCTTGACGGCGTTCGCCCTAGAGAAGACCGAGCTGGTCGATGGTCACTTCGTGGCGGCCGATCTGCGGCGGTCCGTCTTCGCCGTGAGCGGCCTCCCCGGTGAGCCCGGCCATTGGGATGAAATGGAACAGTCGTTGGCGCGGTTGCGCCAACACGACTTCATCTACTACGCCGGCCTCACCGGACCCATGCTGCTCAACCCATGTGGAGATCGAAAGGTGGGCGCCTATTCCAGGTGGGAAGTGCACGGCGGCGCGATCGTGGAAGTGGCTCAATAGTCCTGCACCGACCAGCCTCCGCTAGGGTCCTTGTGCGGTCAGCGGCGCTAGCTACTTGATCCAATCGGGCAGCGAGCCCGTCCCGGGTAGCGCGATGTTTTGGTGAACCGCCAGCACGATTGCGGAGGTCAGCTTTTGCATGGCCTTTTCGCAAGGCGGGGTTGGGTGCGTGAGTGAAGAGTCGTGGCAGCCCTTCTTTTGCCCTTCGAGCGAGCGCGCCACCACCGAGTTTTTGAGCAGCGCGTCCTGCGAGCCCGCGTCGAGGAACTTCCAATTGATGCGCGGGCTCTGCATCGGCGCCGGTACGTAGGTCACCAGCATTTCCTCGCGAATCGTGGCGCAGGTGCCGTCCCAACGCAGCACGTCTACGTCCGAGGGGCCGCTGACTTGGACGCCCTTGGCGGCGCTTTGCTTTCTGCGCAGTAGCAGGACTTCTTCGCCGAAATGCATCCAAGCTTCGCTCTGCTCACCGCCGTAGGGGTTCACCGGTTCGACGTCTTCGGCTTTTACGTACAGGTGCTGCCAGGGCATGTGCCCCGCGAACAGGTACAGCGGCAGATCGGAGAACTTGCGCTTGCACACCGCGTCGACGAAAGCCGTCGGCGGAACGCAGGCGGCCTTGTCGCCGCACGCGCTCGGCAGCTCCCGGGTCGTGGCCGCCTCCGCTGCTGCTTTCGGCGGCGCCTCCGCCTCGGCATCGACCGAGGTGACCGTGAGCGCCGGCGGTCGCTCAGCGCTCGCGTCCACCGGTGCAGCCACCGGTGCGGGGGTTGAGCCTCCACACGCCGCTGCCAACGTCACTCCCAGCCCAAGAAACCAATAACGCTCGCGTGCCATAAGTCCCGATCCACAAGGCTCGACGTAAATTCAGCGCGTGTCCAGTCCCTTCAGCGAGCCCTTTCAAGCAGCACTCGAATCGGCCCCTTCGCTTCAGTGACCAGCTGCCGGGCGTCGCGACCTAAGCGTGCGCAAGAAAGAGCTTCGGAGGCGAGGTTCTCTGCAGCTCGTGGCAGGTGTGGCCGTGGTTTAGGAATACTAGCTGGTACTAGCTAATTGGCAAAACCGAGTACGGACCGCGCGAACGCGATCAGGTCGTCGATAACCCAGCGTTGCTGCATGACGCGGATGCCGTTGCTTTCTTGAACGATGCGCACTGCGGTTGTGTCCACGCGACTGTGTGGGTGAACTCGTCCGCCTGCGTGGACGAGACTCACCGTACAAACCAGCTCGGCGTCGACACCAGGCGGGTTGCCCCGAGCGGCTGCCAATTCCGCTTGGCTAGGTCGTCGATGACGGGGAGGGATGACGTGGACTCGTTGCTCACCCGTAGTCCAAAGTACGAACGCAAACGCCGGCCTCCGTTGATGAAGCCAGCGTGTTTTTCTTGGTGCCGAAGCCCGGACTTGAACCGGGGACAACGCGCTTATGAATCACCGCCGAGCGACGGATCCAGCATGAAAGAAGCCGATCCGTGCGGGTCACCCCCAGGAGGCACGGACCCAATACCCGGGGATCTGGCGACCCCATGCTTAAGCGCCATGCTGAAACCGGCAGCCCTCCGAAAGGTCGCGGATTCGGCGCTCGTCGCTTACCTGGGCGGCCTAGCTGCAGCTCTGGCGGACGCGCTGGTGGCCTGACAAAGTAGGTGCGCCCGGCCGGGTGGATCCGACGGGGCGCGCTGTGCAGTGCGAACTATGCCGAAGGTACCCCCGCGCAAGGCGGCCAGCAAGGTCGCCAAGCTGGAAAAAGAGCTGGTTGGGCGTCGTCGACCACCCACGCCGGAAGCGCGGGATTGGATCGCGAGAAATGCGGCTGCGCTCGATGGCTTGCCTGCGGCTGAGCCGAAAGGCGGCTCGCTGTCGCCCGAAGCCGCGCGCGCGCGCAAGCAGCAAAACGACCGCGATCGCAAAGGCTTCCGGCGGCGCTACCGCCCGCCGCGAGGTTTTGTTGAGACGAACGACGGCTCGGTCGAGGCGAAGGACGCACCGAAATTCGCGATGCGGATGCCCACTGATGGCCGCGCCCCGCTGATCGATGCCGGGCCTGGTTTCTGGAAAGAAGTGGAGCCAGTCGATCGTTGGATGCTTGGCCGGATGACATCATTCCTCGAGGACGCAAGCGGTGACACGATCGGCGTCGGCGCAAACGGACAGTTCGAGCGCTCGCCGGGGCACCGCGCTCCAAGCTACGCGCTCGAACGATTGCGACGTGCGTACGTCGCGGCGACCGGGTGGCCTCCCGAGCACGAATGGCAGCGCCACCTCCGACTGCTAACCGAACACGTCCTGCACTTTCGCCTTGGAAAGCCAGGAAAACCCGGGGCAAAACCGCCGATGACGGCCGCCGACGTGGTCACAGCGATTCGGTTTCAGTCACTTCCCGGCAGCGTCCCGGCGGGACTGACGGGGGCCAGAGTGGAGCTGCTTCTCAAAGGGGCAACGCTGGCACGTGGCGGCCACAAGGCGAATTTCAACCGCGCGATCGACGCGCTGATTAGCGAGCTGGGCGCGGTGCCCCACAAACCGACCTGACACACTCGGTGGAGTATCTGGAGCTAGTGCGTCCCGCCATAGCTGTGTGCAGAAGCGGACAGGAGACCCCCATGCTCACAGCGCACCAATTTCGAAAGCTAGCCGTCGTGGCAGTGTGTTCCGAAAGGACCGCCCGCCGTTGGTACCAGGGCAAGAAGCTCCAAGAGAACAGCAGGGTTCGCTTGGAGCTGGCTGCGCAGGAGCTGCAGATGCCTTTGCCCGAGAGCTCGCCCGAGCCGTCGCCGACGAGATCGAAGCACGCAGCCTAGGCGCGCAGCCCGAACCGGGGCCGATCCTGCTGGATCGCCGCGGTATCGCTGAAGCGCTCGGGGTATGCGTCGATGTCGTCGATCGGTTGCGCCGCGAAGGCTGCCCCGAGTTGACCGTCGGCGATGTGCCGCGGTTTGAGCTCGATCGTGTGCTCGCTTGGCTGCGCGCCCGAGGTGCCAAGTGAGCGACGATCCGATCGTCAGCATCCCCCGCGGCGAGCGGGGTGAACTGCAGATCGCACTTTGTCGCACAGTGCAGGGCCAACCATTCGTGGAGCTGCGCCACGTGTCACCCGATGGCGAGGTCGGCCGCGGCTCGACGCTGAAGATCTCCGAGATTGGCGCCGTCGTCGCTGCGCTCCGGGCAATCGCCGTGCGCGAGCAGCAGAAGCGCCCACGACCAGCGATCCAGCAGTCGCTACCCGAATCAGGCCCGAGCGAGCAAACGCGCCGAGAAATGGCGCTATTTTGACGTTCGTCACCATCTTTCGCGACAAGTACGCCCGCGGCTGGCCTCGACATGCACAAGGCGAGCGCGGTTATGTCCTCGAACTCGGGCAAGCTCTCGATCGCCACTACACGACCGACGCGCACTTCGCTGCCTATCGCACGCCGAACGATCGTCGGTTAGTGCGCGAGGCAATCGATCAGGAGGTCGCGATCGAACTCACTGCCATCGTGTTCGACGTCGATGGGCCCGACCACGCCCCGACGCTTTCATGGTTCCAAGAGACACGGCGCCGAGTTGTCGAACTTGCCGCCGCGCACCCCGATCCCTACTACTACGAGACCCGCGGCGGCGCGCGCATCGTCTACCGCCAGATCGAACCGACGATCCTGCGCACGCAAGCCGATGCGCTCGAGTGGAGCCGCGTTTACGCCGTTGCTGTCGCCCATCTGGAGCACCGGTTCGGGATTGTCGCGGACCCGGCCTGCAATGACTGGCAGCGCCTCTACCGGCTCCCACGTGCGACCCGAGATCCTGGCGGAAAGCCCGAGAATCACCCTTATTGGGGCGATTCCTCAAAGATCGGGACGCTCTACATCGAGGCCAGCACCGCCGACGTGGCGAAGGCGGAACGGCAAGCACCAAACGCATTCCGCGAACCACGTGAGCTGCCCGCCTACAACGGATCCGGCGACGGCTTGCTGTTCTGGGCGCTGAAGCTGCGCGGTGAAGTGATCGGCGACGCCCCGCGCGGTGGGTGGATCTGCCGCTGCCCGAACCACCGGCAGCACACCAGCAACACCGACGGCACCGACAGCACCGTCGTCTATCAACCCAAACCAGGTGCCGAGATCGGCGTGATCGTCTGCAAGCACGCGCACTGCGTGAAGCTTACGCTCCGCGATTGGCTCGCCTGCTTTTCTGAAGCTGAACTTGAGGCCGCCCGCGAGGCCGCCGGGATCGTGAGGACACGGGCTGCATGAAGAACAACGTCGTGAGGATGCCGGGCGCAGCGGATGAACCACCGCCGGACGATTTCGAGCACACGGACGCGGACAACCCGATCGACAGCGGCGGCCCTGAAGAAGAGAAGCAGCCAAATAACCGGCGTAAGACCGCCTGGCAATCGCTCGACGTGGCCGCCATTTTCGCGCCGCTCGAACCCGTCAACTACCTAATCCAACCGCTCGACCTGTGCCCAGGCGCGCCTGCTCTAGTCGCCGGCTACGGCTTCAGTGGCAAGACGGTCGCGCTACAGAGTGCCGCCGTCTCGATCGCAGCGGGTCAGCGGGTTTGGGGCACCTTCGCTGCGCGCCAAGGTCGGGTACTCCACATCGACTACGAGCAAGGCGCGCGCCTCACACGTGAGCGGTACCAGCGCCTAGCCGCCGGCATGATGATCACGCCCGACGAGCTAGCGGGGCGGCTTGAGCTCGTGAGCTTGCCGCAGGTGTACATGGACAGCCCCGTCACGGAGGGCTTCCTCGTCGACAAGGTGAAGGGCTTCGACTTGGCGATCGTCGATTCGCTGCGCGCCTCGGGACCGACCATCGAGGAGAACGACAGCGCCGTCCGCGGCCTGCTCGACGGATTAAACCGCGTCTCGGAGCGCACCGGCTGCTGCTTCGTGGTTATTCACCACGCCCGCAAGCCTACTCAGAACGCAGCCGGCGGCGCCAAGATGGCCATCCGCGGATCCGGCGCCATCTTCGACGCCTGCAGCTCGGTCCTGATTCTCGAGGCCGAGAAGGGCCAGCCGACGCGGGTCACGCACGAAAAAGCCCGTACTTCGGGCGTGTGCACCGACGATTTCGTGCTGCGCATCGAGGACCAGGAGATCGACGGCAACCTCCGCGGTGGCCTGGTGGTGACGGCCGAGGCCAAGCCGGCCGCCGCGACCGCTGGGACGGCATTCCGAGCGCTGATGGATCGCATCGTCGTCGACCTGCAGACGAACGGGGCAGCCGCCAGCAAGTCAGCCTTGGCGGTTCGCATCAAGGGCAGGCTCTCCGACAAGTACGCCGCCATCGATCAACTCATCGCCGATCGTCTGATCGTCGTCACCGGCAAGCGTCACGAGGCCAAGCTGTGAGGGCAAACGCTTCCCACTTCCCGACGCTTCCCGTTGCTTCCGGGAAGACCACTTCCCGCTTCCCACCCTTTAGGGAAGGGAAGCGATCGGAGGGGTCGGAAGTCCGAAAACACTTCCCGAGTTTGGGCCCGCAGGGCCCGGCGTACGCAGGCGCTCGATCCCGGAACGACACGAGGTCAACCTGGCCACACTCGACGCACCCCGAAGCCCCAGTGCGTCCCGCACATGGGGTGATGACAGCGCGCCAGCAGTCACGACCCGAACCAGAGCGAGCCGGCTCAGCTAGCCCGTGCTCTTGCGCGTTCCGCAGCCAAATCAGGCTCGATTGCGGCGTCGCGCTGCCAGTTGCCGCAGCCGAGTTTCTGCATGGCGCCGCAAGTGCGCGGAATTGCTCGGGCGTACGATCAGGGCTTCGACGCGGCTTCGTATTCAGCCCAGAGCCGATCGGCTTCGTCGCTGCTCACGACGACCAGGCGCGAATCCTCCACCCATCGATCGTAGGCCCACTGGACGCTGCTACCCGCGAAGAACGCGGTCGGCGCCAGTTTAGCGGGACCACTTTCGGCGCTCATGGTGGCAAATTCGAGGTGCAGGCACAGCACGCTGTCTGCCGGTTCGGCGCTCGCGTAGCCACCGGTTGGGCGGAGCACGACGCGCCCGGCCTCGTCCCACAGCGCGGTCATCTTCGGGTAGGGATTGAGCAGCACGCCGGCAGCCTACCTCAGGAGCCCGCCCAATGGCCCTGAGAACCGGCCACGGCCAAGGCGCAGGCTCGCCTCGAGTCGAGGTGCTGCCGGCAGACGAGTTGCCCGAAGGCGTCACCGGACCAGCGCTGGACGAGCGCACGGCAGACCGAGACGCCGCCGGCCGCTGGCAGAGCGGCGCACGCTCGGCACAGTCAGCGGGGGGCTCGGCGACGCGCGAGAGCACCCGCCTGGCGCGCCGGCTGAGCCTTGGTGAGGCCTTCGCCGACGCGCGCTTCGAGCCCTACGCCAGGGCTGCCAGGGCCTTCCGTAGGCAGCACGTGACGAGCCTGGCCCGCTCCGTCGGTGGCGGCCACTGCGGCTCGGCGCCGGCCAGCATCATCGCTAGCGCCGCCCTGCAGCTCGCCGGCAGCCGCTTCGCCTTCGAAGTCTTGGGCGACATGGTGCTGGGTTCGCGCTTGGCCAACGACAGCCGGCAAAACCTCTTGGCGGCGCACGAATTGTGCGCCCGCGAGGCTCAGGCCCGCCCCAAGCCACCAGTTCGCTCGCGACTCCTGGGAGGTGACGAATGATCCGCTACACCAGCTACTGCAAGCTCGTCGGGCTCCACTTGCGCCCCGGGCAGCTGGCTTTCGCGAAGGTGGCGTATGATGGCCTGGATCCGACAGATCTGCAGGGCGACGAGCGCGATCGATGCCGCCTCATCTACGGACCAGCCGAGAGGATCCCAGCCGCCGCGCGCGCCGTGGTCGTGCAAGACAAAGGTCGTGACGTTGGCGGCACGCGGATGGGTGCCGGCCGGCTGGTGCAGCTCGGTGCGGCCCTACCGCTGGACGGACTCATCGGTCAGCACGAGCTGGCCTACTGCTTCGTCGGCGCGCCCAAGCTGAAGCTCACTGCCGCTGCCATGCGCTTCGCGCTCAACGACGCGAGGACGCTCGAGCAGGCCGGCGAAGTGACGATAGACGCCGAGACCGCCGACGGGTTTACGCTGGTTCGCCACGACGGACGCAGGGTACGCTTCGAGCCGTTCGCGGCATCGCGGGGCGGCGATGGCGTCAGGGGTGTGCCGATCATCGCAGCGTTGCTCGATGAGGCTGGCTTCTTCATGGATGAGTTCACCGGCGTCGTGAACGACCGCGATATTTTCAATGCGATCGTCCCGCGGCTCTTGCCCGGCGGGCAGGTGCTGATCGTGTCGTCGCCATGGGGCACTAGCGGGCTGCTGGCGGAAGAGTTCGAGGCCAACTTCGGCCACCCCACGACAGCTATCGCGGCGTACTGCCCGACTCTGGCGCTGCGCGACGAGCCTGAAATTGTCGAGATGGTCGCTCGCGAGCGGCTGCGCTCGCCCGAGAACGCAGCCCGCGAGCTGGACGCGAGGTTTCTCACCGGCAGTACGGCAGCGATCCCGCAGGACGCCGTCAATGGCTCGTTCGAGCCGCACTCGGGCTATTACTCCTGGGGCGAGACCATTGCCGTCGCCGACCCCGGCGAGAGCCTCGACTCGTTCACGGTGTTTGCCGGCCAGTGGGGCATACCCGATCCGACGCCGCGGTATCGCGAGCTGCCTCCGCCGCCAGGGTCAGGACTTTCCGCCGACATCTTCGTGGGGTTCGAGCTCGACGAATACGGAAACACGATCCCGCTCCCGCCGACTACGCAGCGCCTCTTTCGAATTCACAGTCTCGGGTGCTGGCACGGGCCGGAAGTTCGCGCGCTCGGCATGGAGACCATTGTCGCAGGTGTAGCAGCGTTCATGCGAAACGGTGGCGCGAAGCTACTGATCTCCGATCAACGCGGCGCCCCATACCTCGGCGCTCTCGTCTCGCGACACGGGATCCAATTTCGCAGCGTGACGATCGGTTCTCAGAACAAGCACGAGGCGGTGTCGCTGCTGCGCACGCTCATGCCGCGGCAAATCTCGATCGTTTCAGACGCGGAGCACTCTGCCGAATTCAAGCGACAATTGCTGAATTACAAGCGCATCCCGCGGGGCGGGGGAACTTTCGCTTACACGGGTGGCACACGGGCTGGCGTTGACGACTGGCCCGCTGCGCTCGTCACGTTCGCGGCCTCGATGTTGCTCGAAGAGCGCGGCACGCCGACGAGCCAAACACACTTCACGATCGACGGTTCACCAACCGCCAAACCTCTCAGCGGTCGTCACGTGACCAGCGGCCGCTAAACCCCAGGAGCCACATGTCCCGACCCCATTGGAAAACCGCCTCAGTCGGCGTTCAGACCACGATCCGAGCCTATTTGACCGCCGACACCAACCCCGCCGAAGCGCACCGAAACGCCGAGGGCGCCGCCTTCTCGCTCGGCTTCGCGTTCGACGCGCCGGCGACGCCGACGATCGACGAATTCGACCGCCTGACGCGCGGGGGTGACGCTGCTGCGGCCGCACGCTTTCGCTTCGAGCGCTTCTCTCAGATCTCGCACGAGCGCGAAGCCAAGTCGTTTCACGACGGCTTGGCTGGGTGGCGCGCAACCGCACCAGGACCTGGCAAGCCCGGCTATGAGGCCACCAAATGACGACCCGCAAGCAACAGCAGCTCGCCGCCGTGCGCGATCTCGCCAAACACAGCGGCAAGAGCATCGCCGAGGTCGCCGCAAAGTTCGGCGGCGCGACGGGTCTCGCTGCGATCGAGGTCGCCGCGCTCGCTCATGAGGCGGCGCAGCAGCCGGAGCCAATGCATCCGGTCGCACGCGCAGCCCTGCAGCGCAAGGCCGGCGAGGCCGACGCCAAGGCCGCGGTAAGTCAGGCAGTCACCGACGTGCGCGCCTGGCGTGCGTACGAGTCAGCGGCCAAGACCAACCCATTCGCCGCGGCCCAAGTGCGGCTCACTCACGGCAACGCCGCGCTAGAGCGTGGTCGCGTGCTCAACCAAGACACCGACGACAGCGGCCCCGAAGCCGCGTGAAAGCAGGAGAAAACAGCATGGTTCGCATCAATTTACCCAGTGGCGAGGCGATCGACGTCCGCGCCGACGACCGCCAGACCTTCGAGCTCATCAGCGGCGAGAATGTCGTCATCTCGCCCGGCTCGCTCACGGTCGCGCAGATCAGTGGCGCCACGGCCACGATCAGCAGCACGACGATCACCCCGTCGGCCGTAGGCTTCAGCAAGTTCACGGTCACGCAGCCCGACGGCAGCGTGTCGACGCTCAATCTCGCGACGTGCGAGTCTGCATGCCTCACGTTCATTGGTGGCGCCATCAAATCGATTGGCTACGGCGGCGAGGCGGACACACCAGCGCGACGGCGGCGGATCTTGCGATCCATCGCGACCGAGCGGCCGAGCTGGTTCGACTGCACGAGCGCTTCGTTAGCGAATCACTCACTTGCCAACTACGGCTGCTGACCAATGACTTTCGGCCGACCGCAGCGATACGGAAAAGTCGCCGCGCAGCACAAAAGGCGCGTGCTGCGGCGTGTGTGTGGTTACGACCATCTCCGCACCCACGCCCGACCGAGCGCCCCGACGCGCCCCCTGTTCTTTTGGTTCTGGACAGGGTGGCGCGGCGGTCTATCTCTCAGGAGTGATTGAGTAAATGTTCACAGAAGACTGCAAAAGCAAGGGGTTCGCTGAGGATCCCGAATACGTGTGGGTTCAACCCGCGACGACCATCACTATTACGTGCTCGGACCCGAGCGTGACCGATCCACCGATCGTGATTGAAGTCCCCGAGCGCAAGTACACGCGAGAGATCGTGTCGCCCGCGTGGCTGGCCATGTGCGACGCCGAGCAGCAGGAAGCGAAGCCGTGAGCGACACCATCAAGGAAGTAACGGACTTCAGCAGCGAGATCACCTTGCGCTCTCTTGTCAGCAGCCAAGGCAGTTGGGTAGTCGATTCGATCACGGTGATGGATGCTGGCTCCGGAGCCTTGGCGCTGGCTGGAGGCTTCGAAAATACGACGCTGACCGGCGTCGCCAACGGTGACGTGGTCACGCTGACCAACATCAAGAAGATCCTCGCTTCAGGCACGAGCATCACCAAAGCGCGAATCGCGTTTTCGAGGAAGGGCTGACTGTGCGTGCTTCGTTGTCGGCGACACCGCGCAGGCGGACGGCAAGGTCTCGATCGATGTGTGGTGACGGGGTGAGGTCAGTCGTCGCTGATGTAGCGCGCGAGCATTCGTCCTTGACTCGTAAGCCCGAATTTCTGACCACCTTGCCAGCTACTTGCCTGAACGTAGGTCTGCGTCTGCGCCATCTTGCCGACCGTAGTCAGAATAGCGGTGTCCTCGTCCTCCGTGAATCCGAGTGCGCGCCCGGGACCATTGGGTTTGCCGTCCAAGCCGTAGACCATGTTGCGCTCGCTATAGATCGAATACTCACGGTCTACGAGTCGGATGACGACAACCTCCATGTCAGTCAGGGATCGCGCCGCCGCGAACCAATGTTGGCGAACGGCAGCGTTGCCGCGGTTGGGATCAAACTGTCGCGCGGCAGCGTGTACAAGCGCTGTCCTCTTCTCAGGCGTCGCAGCGCTCGCGACCGCTTCGGCAAACTCAGAGAACAGCACCCCTTGCGTGAGCGGATCGGGCGCGTCGATCGGTTTGCCCGTCGCGGCGCGCGCCTCCTGAATCTTCCGCACCTCTTCAGCGACACGGCGGAGCTCGTCCTCCACGGCGCCAATGCGAGCCTCACGAAACGCTTCGGCGTTTCCGTTCGCAACAGCCTCGAACACATTGAAGAGGGCACTCACGCCGACGGTCAGAGCGACGCCCGCTGGGCCACCGACGAGGCCGGCCACACCGATCGCGACGTTCTGGAACGCCTTGCCGGCCTGCTTCGAGAATTCGTCGTCGGGCATTGGCTACTGCCCGAGGCGGTTTTGCAGTTGCTGCAGCGAGTCGCGCACCTTGGCCTTCTGCGCCTCAACCTGGCTTCCCATCGAGAATGCGCTGCCTACGAAGATCACTCCAATCAAGAGGCCCTGAATGACGAGCGACCGGCGCCCGTAGTGTTTGCGCTGGCTGAGATACCAGGGGAAGGCGACGATCCAAAACACGCAAGCGAAGATGAACCACACGACGGGGCCACTGCTCGGCTTCCCGCGTGCATCAAGCTTGGTACCCATCCCCAGCTGACTGGCCTCGACCGCTATCAGGACGGCCGTCGTTCCGATCGTTCCGAGGGTCAGCATGGTGAGGCTACCCGACGGATCTTGAAACAGGTTCATGCTGCCGACCCAGAACCAGATCAGGGCCGTCGCCAAGAGCGGCAGCAGGACGATGATGGTACCGAGGGCTTCGCCGCCGCCGGTCGCGACTGGCGCAGCGATCGGCGCGCCTGCGCACTGCGCATGCATCCAACCCATCGGCGTTTCGATTGCTTGCCCTTGGACGGCCGTTCCACAGCGAGCGCAGGTCAGCATCACCGGGGACCGCACCAGCTAGCGAGCCGGGCGTCAATGTCTCCAACAAAAGTACTAGTCGTGGAGTTTTGTTGATGCCGAGCAGGGGGTGAGGTGAGCGAGTCCGGTGAAGGGGTGAGGTTAGGTCACTGCTCATTGAGTGGGGCTAGCGATCACATCGAGAAGGCGAGCGGCATCATCGATGTGGATTGCGAAGCTCTCAGAAGCGCCCGCACCCCATCGGTCCTCGTCGAACCCGAACCCGTTACGCTTCAAGAGCGAAAAAAGATGCGCTCCGGTGCCCGTAGCGAAGAGCACTCTGCCGCTCCTTTGCATATTGCTGCCCATCTCCGCAACGAACCCCACGCCGTAGGTGCCGTCCGAATCCCTGATGCCGGCGACCAAGCTGACGATCGCGGTCTGGTCGGTCTCCTGGGCCCTTACGATGACCGAGAGGAGCATGCCGGCGATGTCGCGTAGTTCCTGCGACTCCACGCCGGTCAGTAGCTGGCCCGCGTTGCGGAAGAATCGATCCGGCTTGCTTGCCTCGCTTGTGTATAGCCAAAGTAGCCGCCCAAGCGCGAAGAGCACGTCGGGGTCGAGCGCCTCCTGTACACGACGGAACGTCTCGAGAACCGCATCTTGTACTGCTGCCGCGTCCGCCGCCGTATTGACCCTTGCGCGGGCCGCCTCCTCGCTACCCGCGCAGCCCTTGAAGCCATCCCACATCTTGCTCAGTCGACGCACGGCCGACTTCATTGCGATAGCGCCGAGGGTCGGCACGAAAGCGGCCAGCCCGACAACGTACGGATTCTGCGCTCCCCAGGCCAACGCGACGCCTGCGGCGCCGACGCCTAGGAATTCGCCGGTGAGCAGAACGGCCTCCTCTTTCTCGAGATCGTTGGTCATGTGCAAGCCTGTTCGGTCATGGTCACCCTTTACTAGCGCCGCGCGCCGCGATCGCCTGGTCGCGCGCTTGCGCGAATTCATCCGAGAAAGCGATATGGGTGCCCACCAAACGCCCGTCTTCAAAGATCTTGGCTCCCGTCGCGTTCTCGGGGGGAACGACGGTGGCCAGGGCCGGATCACCGAAGAAGATGGCAACTCGCCCTTTGACGCTTGCGGCGAGCTCGGAGGCTTCGAGCAAAGGTCCCAACTCAGGGGCGACGTCGAAGAAGGAATTCGCAGCGATGGCCCTGTCGAGTTGGGAGAAAGTTGCCAGCCATACGCTGTCGTTGATCAGTTCTCGCAGAAATCCCGGGGCTTCACGGCGTGCACCGTGAAGGACAGCCCGCAGGCCATCCTTCTTCGTCGCGCCATACTTTTTCACGCTCAGACGCAGAGCATCGGATCCCGGCACTTCACAGTTGCGAATAGCCCTCTCGAGGTACATGTTCGCCCTTGGACTCGCGAGGCGTTCAAGCAGTACCTCGAAAAGGTACGGCGAGTTGTAGTCACCCAAAACCATCGTGATCAGCCGAAAGCGCAATTCCTCATCGGCGGTCGTACGCGCGGCAGCGGCGATGTCGCGGACCTGTTGATCGTCAAGAGACCCGCGCGCTCTAAGCAGCAGATGTTCCAGAGCGCGATCGCGCTCGAATTCTTCATTGCTCTGCAGCTTCGCGATCGCTTCGTCGGCTTCCTGCTTGCGATGAAGGGCCGTCAGTTCTGCGAAGCGCTGATCGAGACCGTCGGTGGCCTTACGCGCTTCCTCCACGACCTTTTGACTGGGCAAGATGCTTGTCAGGTACGTGATGACCGGCAGCAACAAGCCGACCGCGGTCAGCAGAATTGTTACGATGCCCAGGCCAAGAGTCGACGTCTGTTGCTGCTGCGCGATCGTTTCCCGGAGGACCACCTCGCGAGCTTCGAGCGTCTCGAGCCTCATTTGAAGCTGGTGGTCGTCCTCGGTCCGGACGACCTCAGTTGCCGCGCGCGACGTCGCCAGATGTCGCGGAAGGGCATAGGTCAGCGGCCGACTCACGGCCCATGTGATCAGGAGCGCTGGCACCGTCAAGCAAAGAACCAGAAGCAGTGGCGATGCCCATGGACGATCGGAGTCCTTCATCGTCCGACGACTACTACCAAACTCCCCAACCAAATCACGCGTTTACGCGCCGGCTCGAAAAAGTACTGTGCGCAACGGATACAGAACGCTTGACGACGCGTCCCAGACGCGTAAAGTAACGCGTCAGATACGCGTCTAGGAGATCGCCTCGAAATGCCGATCAATTCAGAGACCAGCGACTACACCGCCAGGTTCAATTTCGTGCTCCTCCCGGAGGAACGCGGCATGTTGCAGGCGCTGGCGAAGGAACAGGGCTTGAAAGAGTCCGACATCCTGCGCCAGATGATTCGACGGGACTACGTGGCCGCCTTCGGCAAGCGCAAGCCGCCGGAGCCGGTCGCGAAGTACAACAGCAACGAGGCACGCTCGAAGACGCGAAAACGATAGGCACGAAAAGCCCCGACGCTGCTTCAACAGCCCGGGGCCATGGACCATCAACGGGAAGGCTGAAAGTCATGGCTAGTAAAGCACGTTCGAAATCCACAAACAAGAAACCCACGGCGCGGCGCGCGAAAGCGCACGATCGGCGGCTGCTGGCGAAGGCGGAGCGGGAGACCGAGGCGAAGGCACCAGGCCCGCAGGTAGCCACCATCTCTGTTAAGGAGCTGCAGTCGGTCTGCCTACAGCTCAAGGACCTCACACACGAGATCGTGGAATGCTGGGCCGCTCGCGACACGGTGCTTGACGGACTTGAGAGCGTCCTGACGGCGCTGCACACCGCTCGCCTGAACCTCGAAGGCGCCGCCCAGGTGTCGCCATGAGCACCAGAATCATCAACGAGGCCTCCGACCTGGCGCTTGCCTCGATCGTGGTCGCGCCCTGGGAGCACATGAGCGCGCTTCCGGTCGCTGTCGACGCGCTCAAGCAAATCGGCGCAGAGCTTTGCGTCCTTCGCGCAGCGCTGTGCGAGGGCTCCGAGGACGAGGGGCCGTTGTCGCAAGAGATCATCAGCCGCGCCATCACGGGTATCGGGGAGCGAGCGCGTGTTGCTGCTGAGTTGGTCGACAGGCTGTCCAAGCGGGCGGCGGAGCGGGGAGGTGCAACGTGAGTTGCCTCAAGCACACCAACACCCACCACGGCGACAACTTCACGGTGGACAAGCCGTGCGAAGCCAGTTGCGCGGCGTTGTTCACTGCCGCATTGGGCCCCCTGGAGGGCTCAAATCCACTGCCCTTTGCGATCGATGCGCTGAAGCAGTGCTCGGCAGAGCTGCACGCCTTCGAAACCGTGCTGTTCGATTGGGACGGCAGCATGGCAGAGGACATCTTGCGCCGCGTGCTGCATGGGATCATTGAACGGGCCCGGGTGGCGGCCGAGGTCGCTGGCCGAATCGACGACGCGAACCAGAGCACCGGGGGTGCAACGTGAGCACCATCAGCGGCATGGACGCCGACACGGCCAGGTGCGTCGCCGATCACTTGGCAATCCTGACCGATCAGCTCAGCGAGGTTCAGGCCGAATTGAACGCCGACGAGAGTGGGCCGCGCGACCATCTAGGAGAAGCGCTGCAAACGCTTTGGAAGCTCCGCTGGGAGCTTGGGCTGATCGGCGGCAAGGTTGTTTCGGACTTCGACGCTGACGACGAGAAGCCGGAGGCGGCGCAATGAGCACCAAGAGAGCACCACCGACGCCCGGGCCGACCGACAACTTCGACGCCCGCGGCACCATCTACGACCTCGAGAACTTTTGGGGTGACTTCCTGGCGGCGTGGCCGCGCACGGAGCCGCTCGATGAACTCGTTAACTGGTTGCGAGTGAAGCTCGACATGACAACGCAAGAAGCGGCGCGGTGGCCCGGCCGAAAAAAGGACGGGGCCGAATGACCGACCTACTTGTGTCGATTCGCGAAACCGTCCGCGTGGTGGCCGTACTTGAGCGGAGCTTGCCCGAGACGCCAACAGGCAACCAGATCTACGACATCAACCTGCAGATGCTCAAAGCAAACCTAGCAGTCGCGCGCAAGCAGATCGGCGCGCTGGGGATCAAGCTGGAAGGCAAGGCGACCAAGTGACCAACAATGAATCGGACGGCCTTTCGTGCGTCCCCTCGAAGGAAGAAGTGATCGCCATGGTCCGGCGGCTGGGCGTCAAAGCCGTCTACCCGAAGCGTGCCGGACAAAGCGCCGACGAAGTGGTCGCCAGCATCGAAGCGACGCCCGACGCAAAGTGGTACCCGCCAGACGACGTGTTTTGGACACGGAAGGGCGGCGCCCAGTGACCTGGTCCGCCCACCTCCAACACACCGAGACCGGCTTGGCGCTCACGTTCGCCGAGCCCACGTCGCGGCTCGACATGTCCGCCGACGTTGCCAGCCACCTGGCGAGCTTGCTTGCTGTTGAGGCGCGGCATCGGCTTGCCGGCGTGGTGCGCACGCTGGGAGCCGAAAACAGCCAATTGTATGTTGGGCAGACCTTGGCCCACGCCGAAAACGCCTGTACATCCGCAGTGCGGACGTCGGCTCACGCCCTGCAGTGCGACTGCGACGGATGCTTGAACGGGGTGACACCATGACCGAAAAGCAAGACATCGCGCTGTCGCTTGTCGACGCCGAAGACGTCCTAGGAATCATCGAGCAGACGATGACCTACGTCATCGACGCTAGCCTGGAGGCCGCCGACTACGGCGACGTGCAGAAGCTCGGCAAGGAAATGGAAATGCTGCACGACCTTCGTCGTGCGCAGCTTCTTGTCGAGACGGCGATGCAGGAGAGCGCGAATGCCTGACCAAAAACACGCCGGCGGCCGCCCACGAAAAGGCAGCTTGTACTGGACCAAATCCGGCTGGCGCGCGCGCATCACGATCGACGTCGACGGCGTGGCTGTGCAGAAGTCATTCGACCTCGAGACGATGGACAAGCAGGTGGCGCGGATCAAGCTGCGCCGCCTGGTCGCCTCGCTGACCGCACCCGAGCCGCCGCCTCCGGGTGTCGAGGCGGCGCGCGCGGAGACGTTCGAGGAGGCCGCCGAGCGCGTTGTCGGCGAGAGCGGGATCGGCACGAAGCAGGCGCGCCTCCGGCGTCTTCGCTCTCGCGTCTTTCCAGCGTTCGGCTCGAAGCCCGTCACTGAAGTGGTGGCGGGCGACTTGCGCGAGATCCTGACCGCGATGGCGGCCGAGGGGCAGAGCCGTCAGAGCTGCATGCACATCAAGAATGACGTTTCGAGCGTGCTGGGCGAGCTGTGGCGCAACGACATGCTGCCGGAGAACGTCGCCGCCAAGGTCCGGATCCCAAAGACGGCCAAGGTCGACCGGCGCGAGCGCACCGTGCTTAACGACGACGAGCTCGTGCGCTACGTCGCTTGGGAGCACCCTGAAGAGAAGAAGCGGCCGGCGGTGCTCGAAAGGCAGGTGATGGCGTGCACGTCGCGCATCTTCGGCGGGCTGCGCTGGGGCGACATCCGCGGCCTGCGTTGGGAGAACTTCGACACTGCCAATGGGGCGTTCAGCAAGGGCTGGGCGCCGCGCAAGAAGACGGCTAGGCCGCAAGCGCTCGAGGTGCCCGCGGTGCTGCGGCCGATCTTGCGGGACTGGTGGGAGCGCCACGGCAAGCAGTCGAGCGGGCTCATCTTCCCGGCTCGCCGCGGCAAGCGGGCAGGGGAGGAGCGGAAGGCGGGCAGCATGGCGCGGGCGCTGCGTCGAGACCTCGAGCGTGCCTTTGGCATCGTGGTGCCCGTGGCCAACGCGACGATCCGCGCCAACAAGCGCCCCGACAGCCGCCCCACGTGGGTCGAGTCGCGCCCCATGACACCCCGCGAGCTAGAGCTGCTGGAGCCGGGGCCGTTCACGAAGCCGGTCGACTTTCACTCGTTCCGCCGAGCCTACAAACAGGCCCTGGCCGACTCGGGCATGGACGTGCAGGCGTCGATGGCGCTCTCTGGTGCGACCGACATGGCCGCCCACGCTCGCTACCTGCTCAACACCGCCAAGCTGCAGCGCGTGCCCGATGCAGCGCTTCCGAGTTTCAGCATCGTCGTTGCAGAAACTCCGGACGTGTCGGCTGAAAATGATACGGAAACTTCGTGCCGAAGGGCGGACTTGAACCGCCGACACCGCGCTTATGAAGCGCGTGCTCTAACCGACTGAGCTACTTCGGCAGGGGTCACAAACGGGCGCGGAATATGGTCGCTCGCCCCGCGGGCTGTCAAGCTCGTCCATCCCAAGCAGGCAGGTTTCTGCGTTTCGCGGTAGGGGCCCCGAAACCTGAGGGTGGGGCCCCGCCGAATTCACTTCGGCGGGGCGGGACCGAGCTCCCGGTGACCAGGAAAGCTAGACGAGCTCGCGCCGCGAGCGAGGCTAGTTGTTCCCGAAGAGGTCCTGGATTTTCGAGTCCAGGGCGATGGCGATCTTGTAGAGGCTCGAGATCGACGGGGACGATTCGGCGCGCTCGATCTGGGAGAGGAGCGAGATGGAGAGGCCCGTGCGGCGGCTCATCTGCTTGAGTGTGAGCTCTTTCTCTTTGCGCATGGTGCGGATGGTGTCGCCGATGATCTTGTGGAGCTGTTCTTCGGGCGTGCGCGCGAGGCCCTTTTTCTTCATTACGCGCGCGAGCACATCGCGGAACTCGTCCACGTTGAACGGCTTCTTGAGGTAGTCGACCGCGTCGAGCTTCATCGACGCTACGGCGGAATCCAGGTTCGGATGCGCTGTAAAGATCACGACCGCGATGTCGCTGTCGACGGCGCGGACCCGTTTCAGGACCTCGATGCCGTCGAGCTTGGGCATCATCAGATCCAAGATCATCACGTGGTAATCGCCCGTACGGACTTCGTCTTCGACGAGCGTCGAGTCGCTCATAGTTTTGACGATGAATCCGTCCTTTTCGAGCAGCGTTTGCATGTAGTCGCAAATCGCTTTGTCATCGTCCACGATCAGGATTCGCACGCTCGGTACTTCGATCGGCAAGGCTCGCTCCTAGGTCGCGCAACAGCTCTGGGTGGAGGTTGCAGTGACACTTTAATGGGTCGCGTTGGTTACCACAACACCGGATTTTTGTTCGCGACTTTTGTTCGCGGCTGACGCGTTTTTACCACGCAAGTTCATATAGTTACAAGCGAACGGCTGTTCGGTCTTTTCTGCCTCGCTCCCTCGATTGTGTGAGAAAGCGGAGCCTGCTCGCGTCGCTTTTCGCTGCGCCGCCATGTTGCGAACGGTACAGCGTTACCTGATTTTCGCGCATGGCGCTCGCACCCGCGATGGTCGCGCTCGTCGTCCAGGCGGCGGTAGACGCGAGCGAGCGCTGCGCTTGTAGATCTTACGCATGACAGATCGACCAAAAGTGGCGCTGACCCGCACTGGTTGTGAGAAGGACTGTCGCTACCTCAAGGGCGGGAAATGCAGCGCGCGTGGGTAACGCACTGTCGACGGGGGCGGTAGCGTGGCGGGGCGCGCCGCAGACGAGGGCTGACGCGGGTTGGCGGGCGGCACGGGTCGCACCGCTCCTTCGAGCGCAAATAGTCTTTGTAGTAGCTCGCTCCTGCCTGACACGCGCAGCCGCCTGAACGCGCCTGCGATCTGATTTGCGATGGTGCGCTCCGACGTTCGGCGCCGCTGTGCGATCTCCGTGTAGCAGCAGCCCTCCAACAAGCAGCCCACGACCGCCAGCTCGGCCGCTGGCAGCACGCCCACGAGCCGACGGTCGGGCCGCGGAATGCCCACGATGCGCAGCTCGCGCCCGCCGTTTTGGATGAAGCTCAGTGAGCCCGTCACCAAAGACCGATTCCGCGCCGCCGTGGCGGACAGCATCAACAGCGGGTGCACACGCGACGGCCTACTGGAGACGCCCAACCCTTCCAGCGCCAGCCGCGCATTGAGCGCGACCGTCGACGGGGCCAGCGCCAGCTCTATCGCCAGCCGATTCTGACTCATCCCACTCAAAACTGACTCGATAATTTCGAGTCGGCGCCCTCCGAGCGGCGGCGCCGCTTGGGGAGCGGCCTCTGCCAACACCACGCCGCAGCGAGTCGCACTAAAAAAGGTACTTACGACGGTCGAGCATCTCTGCACGAGCTCGCGCCAGGTCAGCGACAGGTCGACTTCCGAGCGGGCTTGCTCGTCGACCATGGCTGCGGTGATCTCCAGGGCTCGGGGCTGCCCCGCCGGCAACTCGGGGCTGAAATAGGCATCCGAAATTTCGCGCGATTGCATTGAGTACGGCACGACGGCGCTCCTTGGATTCCGAGCTGAGCTAACCTGGTGAACTTGATGGGTCAGTCCGAGAGGCGAGACTCCACTCACTCACATGACGACTACGCGAGTCGCGCGGCGCTGACCATTTCAGCCACTTGCAAGCGCGACACCCGAGCTCCGTCTCGGCCGATAATAGGTGAACATTCGACGCGGTGAAGGCGCCACGGCCTTCGGACTTCGTCGAGCGTGTGGCGCTCGGGAACGCCGGCCTTCGCGGCAAATTGTGGGCATACGCGCCGTGGTCGGTGCTGGTTTGGCCAACGGCCGGACGATGGTCTATCCATGGACACCCAGTGCATGGCGGTACTCGAGCAGCTTGACGGATCACGAACCTTCCGACCGGCGACACGGTGCTTGGTAGGCAGAGCGTCGACTTGCCACTTGGTGTTGGACAATTCGGACGCGTCGCGTGAACACGCCGTCATTTTCTATGACGGTGCGAATTGGAACGTCCGTGACTTGTCTTCGCGAAACGGCACCCTCGTTGCCGGCGAGCGAGTCGTGGACGCCCGGCTGCTGCAACCCGGCGAGGTGGTATGTTTCGGCAGCGGACGAAACGCGTGGAAGCTCGTCGACGCTGCTCCGCCGGGCGCGCGCGCCGTCTCACGCGTAGCAGGGCAGGTGGTGTTGGCGGACCAAGCCGGGCTCTTCTTGCCCGACACTGCGAGTTGCCAGGCGTTCATATCGAACCAAGATGGACAGTGGTGCTTGGAGCGCATGGGCGAGGTTCGAGCCGTCGCGGATCAAGAAGAGATCGTCGTCGCAGACGACGTGTGGAAGCTCGAGTTGACGGTGGGCGAACAACGTCCTTCGCTGGCGACCGTCGCCCTCGACTCGGTGCAGGTCAGCTTGGTTTTCAAGGTCAGCCGCGACGAGGAGTACGTGGAGCTGGTCGTTAGCAAGGGTGGCCGCGCGCATTCTTTGGCCCACCGCAGTCACATTTACCTGCTGCTCCTGCTAGCGCGAGCGCGCTTGGCAGACCAGCTTTCCTCAGAGACTCTGCCGGCCGAACACGGGTGGATGGAAACCAAGCGGCTCGCCGACATGCTGAAGACTTCTAGCGAACAGATCAATGTCTGGGTCTGGCGCGCGCGGGAACAATTTCAGAAGGTCGATGCGGACCTCGCCCACCGACTGGTGGAGCGGCGCCCGGCGCTGGGACAGCTGCGGATGGGCTTCGGTGAGCTTCGTACCGAGTCGCTTTAGCGACGGCCGAGAACCGAGCCCGCTGCGCTAGACGATGTTGCTTGTCTGATCGATCAGCGCCGCCTCGGTCCGCGCGATCTTTCGCTCGAACAGCAAGGCCGGGCTTTCGACCGACGCTTCCAGCGCCAGGCACGCGCTTTTGGCCCGGCGCAGCGCTTCTCGGGCCCCCGCCATGTCGCCTTCGCGAAGCCGACACTCTGCAGCGACGCGATGGGCTTCGGGCGCGTAGAAAGCACCAAAAGGCAGGGTCGCTACCGCGAGTGCTTCGGCGATTAGCAGACTGGCCCGCTCGACCTGTCCGGCTTCGAGGCATGCCTCGGCGATCGTGCTCGTGAAAAATACGTGACCGTTGGGGCGACTCGACAGTGATTTCATCCGCCGGTACACGTCGACCAAGTCGCCTACTGCAGCGCGGTCGCCCCTGCCAGCTCTGCCTCGCGCCTCGCCGATCAGTGCAACGCAGCGGTAGTAAGGAAAGCGGCTACCGGCGATCTCCAAGAGCCGGTAGAGACTACCTGTCGAGCGGGCCAGCTCGGAAAATCCGTATAAATCGTGGTCGCCGAGTGTTAGTCCCAAATGGATGCGCATGTAGAAAGCATGGCGCAGCTCGCTCAGCTCGTGATCGACGGAAAGACTGGTGAGCAGCGCTTCGGCGCGGGCATGGACCAGCTCGGCTTGCGGGCGGCGGCCACACAGCGCCTCCAGCCATGACAAGTGCATGGCTGCTGCGACTACGAACTCGCAACCCCAGGCTTTGGCGTTGGCCAGATTGACGGACTCGCTGCTGACGAGGCGTAAGGCCCCGTCGAAATGCGGCAGCATTGCGACGGCCTGTTCCAGATAGCGTCGCGCGGCAGCGAACTTGCCGCGGTAGAAGCACGTCACCCCCTCTGTAGAGAGAGCGATGAAGCGCTGATCTGCCGAGGCGGGCAGGCGAGCGATGCCCTGCAGCGCGGAGCGTACGGCGTCGGCGTCGTGCGTGACGATGCCATGTGCCCACAGCCCCCAGAGCTCGCGGTACTCGGCTCCCGCTTCGCCGAGCACGCGGCTACGATGGAGATTGTCCGCCACGGCCGGCGCGCTCCAACCTTCCGTGGCCATCAGGCACGGCCCCAGCGCCTGACGAAGCTGCCGTTCGATGTCTGGACGGGCATCGCTTTTCTCGCTTTGGAGCAGCGACAGCGCCGCTTGCAAGTTCGCGGCCGCCTCGCTGTACGCCGAGTGTTCGACTGCACGCTCGGCGGCGCGTTGGAATAGACCAAGCGCCTGCTCGCTCGCGCCAGCGGCCGCGTAAATATGGGCGAATCGCTCCGGGGCTCGGGCAACCAGGTGCGCGAAGTCTCGTTCCAAGACCTGTACGATATTCCGATGGAGCTTGCGGCTATCGGCGGCAGGAATGGCGTCTCTTACTGCTTCGTGGACCAATGCATGCGCAAAGATGCAGCGTTCTTCACCGGCCAAGTCGCGCAAATGAATGAGCTGTGCCGTTTCGAGCTTGCGCAGGCGGCTTCGGAATTCTTGCTCGCCGACACCAACGATGGCGCGGATGAGTGCCACTGGGCTTTCTCGGCCGAGCGCCGCCGCAACGCTGACGACCTCTCTGGCCGGCTCGAGCTCGTTGATGCGCCGCATTACGGAGTCAGCCAGCGAGGTCGGGTAGTAGAAGCGTTGGTCGTCTGGCGATCGCGGCGCGTTGTCCGACAGCACGGCTCGGGTCAGCTCTTCCAGCACCAGCGGCACACCGTCGCCCAACTCGATCAGCTTGCGCGTGACCTTGGCCGGCAGCGGAGTATCGGCGCTCAGGCTCTCGATCAGCAGCAGCGCTTCGGTGGACTCGAGGCGGTCTAACCGCAGCTGTGAAACGCGTGAAGCGAACGTCCAGGAAGGTAGAAACTCCGGGCGTGCCGTCAGCACGAGCAGCAGGCGAGCCCGCTGGGCGCTCTCGGCCAGCCGCCTCAGAACCTCCAGCGTTGAACGATCCACGAAATGGAGATCTTCGAAGCTCAAGACGACCAGCTGGGTTCGCGCGATATCGAGTGTTAGCGCAACGAACGCGTCGATGACCCGTGCACGACGCCGGTCGGCCGCCAAGCCTTGCAGCGTGTTGTCGGCAGCGGCGATACCGAGCGCGTATTCGAGTGGAGTTGCCAGCTCTTCTGCATTCAGGCCGGCCTGCTCGAGGGCAAGCGTCAAGCGGCGCCGGTCGGCTGCGTCTTCGCTGGTGGTATGCAGGCCGAGCCAACCGCGAAATAGCGTGATCAGGGGTGCGAACGGGGAAAATTGGGCTTGGGGCGTGGCATAGGTCGCCAGCATCAAGTCTGCGTCTTCCCAAGTGCGGAGCCGCCACTCGTGCAGCAGCCTCGACTTCCCGACGCCGGCGTCGCCGACGATCAAACGCGTCACTACCGCGCCCTGCTGGGCATCATGAAATGCGCGTTCCAACAGCTCCAGCTGGCCCGTTCGTCCCCGGAGTGGCGTACTCGACACTTGCTCGATGCCGGCGTCTTGAGACAACGCTTCGGTGAGGCGATAGGCGGGCGTACCGAGAGCGTCGTTGCTGAAGGCTGTGACCAGCGGGTTGAAGCGGAAAAAGCGTCGCGCCAGGGTTTGTGCCGCCAGCGTGACGTTGACGCCGGCGCGGTCGGCAGTCATGGCTAGCCCCAGGGCGCGATCGATGGCTTCGCCTGTTGCCAGCACGCTTTGGGCTCGGGGCATCAGGTTGATGCGACCGCAGTCTACGCCGACGACTAGCCTGTTCTCGGGCAGTCGGGCAGCCGTTTCGAGCCCCATGACGACTCGGAGCAAAACCTCGCAGTTGTTTTCGTGCGCCGACGGAAAACCGATGCAAAATAACAAGTGCGAGCCTGCCCCCGTCAGCAGGGTCCCGCCCACCCTCATGAGCTCGTCGTGAAGTGCATCCATCAGCCGCACCTGCGCGGACAGGTCGAGGGCGCCTCCTGCGTGCCCCTTGAGCAAGATGCAGCCCACGGCCACCTGGCGCTCCAATACCTCGGCCGGCAAGGTCGCCGCTCGCGCAGCCTTCAGCATGGCCGCAACGTTTTCGAGCACGACCTTCACCTCGAGCGCAGATTCCGGGCGATCTTCGCGACGTTTTTGCAGAACCTGGTCGACCAGCCGCGACAGCGCGACCGGTACCTCGGGGCGGAGCTCGCTCAGCGGAATGGGTCGCGATTCACGCACCAGCCTCAACGACGTGGCGGCATCGGAGCTCAGGAACGGCGGGCTGCCGGCGACTAGCTCGTAGAGTAGCGCGCCGAAAGAAAAGAGATCCGAACGAGCGTCGGTATAGTCGCCAAGCGTTTGCTCCGGCGACATAGCGAAGGGGGTCCCGCTCAGTGATGACTCGTGGCTCGCGTCTTTTGGGGGGCCGAGGCCCAGCGCGCTCGTGGCGACGCCGAAATCAGCCAACTTGATCTCGCCGTTTCGCGCCATGAGGACGTTGGCCGACTTGACGTCGCGGTGAACGATGCCGTTGTCGTGGGCGTAGGCCAGGGCGCCAGCCACCGCGATGGCAATGTCGAGCACGCGCTCGAGTGGCAACAGTGGCGTCGGTTGTGACAGCAGCAACTGGCTCAGCGAGACGCCGTCGACGAGCTCTGAAACGATGTAGTCGACCTCTTCGATGCGAATGAAATCATAGAGTCTGACGATGTTGGGATGAGAGAGGCGTGCGGCGTGCCTGGCCTCGGTGCGGAACTTTTCTTCGACACCTTCGCGACGAGAGACGTCGAGCGCCAGGCGTTTGATGGCGACCGGACGGTCAAGCCGTGGGTCGAAACCAGCAAAGACTTCGCCCATGCCACCGCGTCCCAATAGGGGGCCCATTTGGTAAGGGCCGAGGCGGCGCTGCCTCACTGGCTGCACGCCACTCTCACGCAAGCCCCAAGCGTGCGCCACGCTCCTTACGGGCTCGTCATCTGCCGGGCCGGCGCCTGGCGGCTCAGCCCCCGTTGCAAGTTCATGCGCCATCTCAGGCAGCCTCTCCCCTCAGCTTACAACGGCGCGGGCGATCGGCGGCTCGAAATCGGTGTCGTCACACAGGCGCAGCCGACGTCGACGAAATGACTAGAATAACGAGATGTGCGGCGAGAACCCCAAGTAGGCTTTGCTGGTCAGGCGGACTTTGGTCATCGATACTTTGATATCTAGCCAGCGCCGCAAGCGCTGACTGGTGTCGAAAGAACAAACCGGATTGAGGGGCGGTCCCACCCATACCCCCAAAGCGGCATCTTGAGCCAATGTGCATAGCCCTTCTTGGACGAGCTTCCGCCGCACGCGTTCGCGGCTTTGATCGTCGCCCGTCTCAGCGATTTGGGGCTGGCTGAACACGAGCCCGATGCTTTGGCACGTAGCCCCACGGAACGTGAGGTCACAGTAGAGCGTGGAGCCGTTGAGCTCGGCAGTGGTCCACGGCTCAAGCCGGTCGAGCTGGCTGGTCCATTCGGACTTCGGGCCCATGGCGACCCAATGGCGAAACTTTTCGCGGGGCACCGCAATGTAGACCTTGGTCTCCGCCGGGCTGCGGGCCCTCATGGCAGAGACGTGGATCAAATGCGCTCCGGCGGGCAGCTCGCTCAGGCATTGGTTCAAGACCGTCAACTGTTGCCCCGACAAGACCGACGTTTCGCCAAGCTCGTTGATGAGTAGGCTGGCAACGGTGCGGTCGAATGGCACCGAATCGGCCTTGTTGGGCCGAAACGATGAATCGACGCAGACATGGATGTTGGAGAGCGGTCCGGCATGCGGGTTGTCGTCTATTTCGATCCAAACGGCGGGGCTTCGATTTGCCGCAAGGCCCGCGCGCCAACGCTGTAGAAACTGGCCGGCCGGATCTTCGCGTCTTTCCGACGGTTCCGCGGCCTCGCCCGTGCGCGTGGTTCGAGCAACCGAGCCCAGAAAGTCGACTTGCGGGCCAGGTGGCGACAGCCGGCACTCCAGGTAAAAAGCCTGCAGATTTTCGGGCACCGCTGCGGCGCGTGCCGACACCTTCCCGACATCTGCGGTGCTGACCAGCGGCTCGCGCAGAAACGGCTTCAGCTCTTCTAAGCAAGAGTCCAGAACTCTCATTCGAAATTTCCTGTACTGGCGTCGACCTGAATTCCGAAACGCAATACCGCGCTCAGGTGATTACGGAAACCGGAAGCCGACAGCCATTGCAGACTATTTCAGCACCGACTACCTGTTTCAAGAGCGCAGACAGGCGTGGCGTTATGGGCTGCAATGGGCACAATGTCCCGGCTTCGCTATCGAAGCGCGGCAGGGCACGGCAGGCACTGAGCTGCGACCCCGTATTGAACTACCAGCAAGGAATAGAACATGTCATTTTCGTACGAGGTACCTGTAGCGCAACAAGGCTCCTTCTTGGCTTTCCTCTGGGCGATTCGCTTCGTTCCCGAGGTTCGCGAATACTTCAAAAGCGGGAAGGAGCAAGCCGACGAGGTCATGGCAGCCTACGATCTCACTGCGGAGGAACGCGACGCGGTTTGGGAGCTACATCCGCAGTCGTACCCAAACCTCTCGCACGGCGAGCGTGCCCAGCGCTGGGCGTCACTGGTTGCCTTGCTCCTCCCCGAATTTTACGACTGGACCTACAATCACGAACCGCCGTTTTGGTGGTGAGAGGGGCTTGCTTACTCCGGCGCGTGCCCCGGGCGCCGGACCTCAGCTCCGGCGCGCTTTCGCCGTCTGATGCGCGAGCCGGTGTCTTTGACGAAACCCCACGCCAATGCTTGCGTGTTATAAGGGCCGGGCGCCATGTGGATACGTCGCACTGTCAGGTTGGCTCGGTGGAGCGCAGCAGCGGCAGCGCTGCTCGCCGCGTGCGGAAACTCCTTCGCCCCCGCCGACGAAGTTGACAGGGGCGGGTCTGACGGCGTGGGCGCCAGGACCGCACGTGGCGGAACGAGTGCTGGCAGCACCGGACCCGGCGGCGGCCCCGCCGAAGGCGGCCAGGTCGAAACCGGTGGCGGCCTCGCCGCAGGCGGCCAAGTCGAAACCGGCGGCGTCGGGGAGCCCGTTCAGGGCGCATGCAACGCTGCGGAAGATTGCGCCGCTCAGATGAACCAGTGCGCCGAGATAGGGTGCGTAGATGGCGCTTGTGTCGCAAGTCTCCTTCCCGAAGGAACACCTTGCGACGGAGGCGCTTGCGACGCCGCGGGCCAATGCCAAACGTCGTCGTGTAGCTCCCAGCAGCGAGACGGCGACGAGAGTGACGTGGATTGCGGCGGTTCTTGCCCGCTTTGCGCAGACGGCGCCGGCTGCGGAAAAAATGCCGATTGTCTGAGCGGTGTCTGCATGACGAAATGCCAGGCCTCCGCGTGCTCAGACGGCGTAAAAAACGGCCCGGAGACGGGCGTCGACTGCGGCGGCGGCTGCCCGCTCAAGTGCAAGCCGGGCGAGGGCTGTAGCAGCACCGCCGATTGCGCGGTCGCCGCGGGCGACTACGCGGAGTCCGTCCGCTGCGTCGCTGGCAAATGCGTGAGCACCAAGCCTCCCACTCAAGGCGGCAGCCCGCGCTATTGGCAAGACTTTCGTCCGGAACGTTTGATGAGCGCCGCGCTGTCGTGCACCGCGGCGGACAAGGTTTGCTTGGTCGGCAACGCGGCGCTTTACCAGATGGGTGGTATCGGCACGACAGGCGCCGTCAAGGCCATCACCAAAGACTTGTTTACGAGCGATGGCGTCGTGGGTGGTGGCGGAAAATTCGACGGCACGCTGTGCATGACTCGCCCGGGCACCGATTTGAGCCTGCCCAACAGCGGCGCTTTCACCGCGATGGCCTGGGTCAAATCCAGCCGCAACAAGTCGCCCTGGGAGGGCGCGATCATCGGAGGCTTGGGCCACTACTTCATCGCGGTCGACGCGAACCCGGCGAGCCAGCGTTTTTTGGCGGCTGCAGCGACCACTCAATCCGCTGGCTTCGACTATCACAGCGCTACCTCTACCGGGCAGCTACCGGCAGGCACTTGGCATCACGTGGCCGAGACGTACGACACCGCCAGCGCGAAGATGACGCAGTACGTAGACGGTAAGCAAGTGAACGTCAACGCGTTGAGTGGCAACATCTCCAGCACCCCGGTCGCCGTTTACTTGGGCTGCCGCAAAGACACCGCCGTCGGCCAATTCTTCATCGGCATGCTCGACGAAGTCGTCGTCTATCCACGTGCCCTCGGCGCAGCAGAGCTTTCCGACTACGTCGCGCGCACCGCGCCGTAACAGCGTCTCAGCCGAGCCTTGCCGCTATCCGCGTGATTTGAACTGGCGGCCAGAGCGAACCTGAAGGCGCTGAGCGTTCGGCCCGCTTGCGCAACGCAGACGCCGGGCACTCCTAGATCACGCTAGAGTGAGCAGAGCGATGCTGAACCGAAGAACGCTCTTCTGCGGGATGCTCACCAGCTCCGTTTCGCTCCTGGCCTGCGGCAAAGTGAGTCGCAACGAGCAGCGCAACAGTGGCGGGGGTGGCCAAGCTGACACAAGCCCGGGCGGAGCGGGCCAAGGCGGCGTAGTCAGCAGAGGCAGCGGGAGCGAAAGCGGCGCAGGCCAAAGCGGCACGGGCCAAGCCGGCACGGGCCAAGCCGGCACGGGCCAAGCCGGCACGGGCCAAGCCGGCACGGGTCAAGCCGGTGCGGGCGGTGCAGTCGGCCAGGAGGGCGAAAGCCAGGCCTGCTACGACGGCCCACCCAAGACGGAGAACGTCGGCTTGTGCCACCAAGGTACGCAGACGTGCAACGCGAACGGGACGATGTTCGGCGCCTGCGAGAAGCAAGTCGTGCCTGCCGCGGAAGACTGTGCGCATCTCGGTGACGAAGATTGTGATGGCAGCGCGTGCTCGGATCCCGTCTGGGGGAACATCTACCTCAGCCCTTCTCCCGGCTCTTCCTCCGGCAGGGCGATAGCGCGAGACGCTTCGAACAATATCCTCTGGGGCGTCAACTTCTTCGGTACCTTCACGCTCGGTAGCAAGACGTTCACGAGCGCGGGCGGAAAAGACATCTTGCTCGTCAAGCTGGATCCAGATGGAAATGTGCTCTGGGCCTTCCAGTACGGCGACGCGGCGGACCAGCACATCGCGAGCATCGCGGTTGATTCGCGGGACAACGTCGTCTTCGCTGGTGGCTTCCAGGGAACGATGAAGATCGGGGACAAGTCCTTGACGGCCCCCGGCAGCCTAACCCTCCAGCCTTTTGCCGCGAAACTCGATCCCAAGGGCAATGTCGTTTTCGCGCAGGGCTACTCGACGAGCCCCCCCTTGGACGGGTTTGCAGACTCGGTCGCGATCGATGAAGCAACCGATGATCCCATCCTCAGCGGTGCGGTGCAAACGGCGATCGATCTCGGCGGCGGTGCGATCGCGGTGAACGGCTCGGGACTCTTCGCTGGTCACATCGACAAGAGCTCGGGACTCGCCAGCGGCGCGGGCACCTGGACCAAGACTTTCGGCGACCCGGGTTTCTCTACGGACAGTGGCGGTTCTCGTAGCTACATGACGGTCGACAGCCTCGGTGCAACGGTCCTGGCCGGCAACTTCAAGGGCGCGATTAGCTTTCCGGGAGATCAGCCTTCAAAGCTCCAAACGGCCGGCAACAGCTTGGGCACCTACGTCATCAAGCTCGACAAAATGGGCGAAGCATCTGTCGCTCGCGAGTTTGAGACCCCTTCGCTGTCCGGCGTGACGACCGACGGCGACGGCTCGGTGATCCTGTTCGGGAGCTTCTCCGGTTCGCTCGATTTCGGCGGTGCCAGCTTGACCGCGCTCGGCGCTGGCGGTCCCGCAGCCACCGATTTCTTCCTCGCCAAGCTCGATTCCCATTTGAACCACGTCAAGAGCCTACGCATCGGCGATGCTTCCGCGCAGGAAGATGCGTCCGGGCCCGGGCACAACAGCATTCGCACCGACGAGCTCAACAACATCATCGTCAGCGCCGCATTCACAGGCACCGTCAATCTCGGCGGCGCCGACCTGACCGCGGCAGGTCAAGATATTTTCCTCGCTAAGCTCACACCATCGTTCGGTCACCTCTGGAGCAAGCGCTTCGGGACCGCCCATGGCTCCTACGCCTTTCCTGAAGGGGTAGCGATCGACGGTAAGAGCAATATCCTCCTCACCGGTGATACCCAGAGGGAGCTCGACTTTGGGCTCGGACCGCTGAACCCAGAGCAGAACTACGAAGCGTTCCTCGCGAAGTTCCAACCCTGAGGCGCGGCGATGTCACCCGTCAGTTGCCTTGTCCT
>Ga0307508_10000427_pt1 | contig 50063 bp, 69 predicted proteins | sample 9_EM_MG_FD_203089 | JGI IMG/M metagenome (GOLD analysis project Ga0307508, IMG submission 203089) | Populus trichocarpa ectomycorrhiza microbial communities from riparian zone in the Pacific Northwest, United States - 9_EM | ecosystem: Host-associated > Plants > Roots > Unclassified | place... | reverse complement strand
ATTAACCCCCCCCCCCCCCCCCCCCCCCCCGACCCTGACGCCCCCGTTTCACGCGACGAGCGACTTCCAGTGACCCTCGCCGGGGAGAAGAGACCGCGACTGACCACAGTTCGAGCACCAGGACAGCGAGCCGTAGATCGGTGTGCAAGCGCATTTCCGCCCGCCAGTAGGTATGCCTAGTTCGTGCTCCGCAACGATTTATAACATGTACTGGCGGGTTCGGGATACTGCCCGCTTGCGTCTGCCTGTGCCGGGGCTCTGCTTGGACCTCACTGATCGCTTTTGGCTGGGCCGCGGCGGTACCCGGCTGCTGGCGTGCACGAGGTCGTGGCCTAACACTGTAATGGCCCATTGACCTCAAGGAGTAGAGGGTTGGGAAGGGTGAGCAGCTGGAGACCGCTGCGACGATGGACTACATTGGCTTCATGCTGGGCTGCAGGATATCAAGGAAGGGAGGAGACTGGATAGAGGAAGAGGAGGAAGGAAGAGAGGGAGAGGAGTGTTTGAGCGCGAGGGGGGGTTTATACGCTTGGCAAGCTGCAATTCGATGGATTAGGACTGCAATCGACGGGTAGAAAGATCGAGAGGGAGGCGGCATCGGGTGGGCTCCTTTGGCCCGGCGGGACGAAGTTGCGGGCGGCAGAGCGGCACAACGCTGCACAGCCGCAGGAATCTGGCCACCCCACCCCATTTCGGATTCTGCCGTTGCTGTGCGACACCGTTGGAGGTGGGAAGTTGGGTGAACGACCAATGCTGTCGGACGGCAGGCGGCCCGCTCCAGCGGAGGCAGTCCTGCCCAGCAGCCGACGGACTATCTCTCCCTTCGTTTGGAAAGCACCCTCCCGCTGCAACTAGCGATACACAATAGCCTCCCCGTCCCAGACGGCAGACTGAAGCGCCGGCGCAGACATATACAGCATACTGTATCAGAACGGGAGCTGCGGGAGAGAGAGGAAAGAGATGAGGAGACGAGGCGCAGGAAACCCCGCGCGCGTCAGGCTCCTCCGCTGCGAGTTTGTCACACCCGTCGGCCTTCTCGTTCCCGGGGACGCCCTTAATTGTGCGCCGGGCACCAACCGATCTCGATGGTGATGCATGTCCGGCCTGGCCTGGCCTTCCGCAATGCCACAATGGGCTTTCTTTCCTGGAGCACGTACATCTTGCCGGGGCCAGGCTCCTCCGAGGCCATCCGCTTGATGGCGGTCTGGGCGTCCTGGAATATCGTAACCCTGGTAAAGAAAAATTAAAACTTAACTTTGGGAATCTACCTTCACGAAATAAGCCCGAAAAAATTAATGCTGAAGTCCAAACACTAGGAATAGACGCCCAATTGCCGAATTTTAATTATAATTTTGGGAACTCAAACATATCTGATGGTAACAGCGATGATTCTAGTGATACCAGTTCTAGTTCTTCTAATAATTCCCAAGAAACTATTATTAATCCTTCTACGCCTAAAGATTTAGTCCGGGGCCATCTGTCGTCTCGTAGCCGTTCCGGCGCCCTGGCGAGAACAGTCTAAATAGGCTGCATGCGATACTTAATGAATACAGTTAACTACTTGAAGAAAAATTCAATTTTTTTTCCCATGAACCAGTGTCAAAAGCTGTTGCAACACAAGATCAGGTAAGTACATAATTATTATTGACTATCTGTCGCCCCTACTAGTTCACCTTTCGAAGTCGCCACCATGAGATGAGGGATGACGGCCAGAAACACCGCATGTACGTACTAGTAATGGTATCAGAGCGGTTTCAGCCCTTTCTTTCCTTCATTTTCCATCGGGCTGTCACTACGGCTGCAGCCCACTGCGTCGAAGGGAGCAGGACCTACGATGGGAGGGGCGGGGTGTCATTGCGGGGTGACCACGATCAGGAAGACAAGGCTTCGGCCGACAGCAGTTCGGGCTACCGGATTTGGGCACCCATGTCAACTTGCTCCAGTCCCACCCGAAGGTGGGCAGCCCGGCCACTTCTCTGTACATAGAGGCCCACGGTTCGATCAGAATTGCCGTCTACGTTCAGTTTATGACGACTTCTGACGACCCCCAGCCACAGCGAGAGCAACCAGACATGTCGGCAGACGGTCTGCCAAGACCCTGATCCGACCGGTCTGAATAAAATTAAGCCGATCTCGACTAAGGGTTGGTCGGTCGGTCGGGGATATACATACACATGTTATGGAGTAACCTAGATATGTAGATCGATCTCGGCCCAGGGTTGGTCGATCGATAACGCGAAGGAAAACCACCTCTTGTTTTTTGCTTGGCAGGGGCACACAGGTCTAGCCGAAGCGGGGTGAACCGTCAACAATCTAAAATACACTGATGACGGTCTTTCTCACTCTCCCTGCAATGAGTGCTGAAACAGAACTTGTATTCAACACCGCAGAGATCGCCCCCGACCACCGTTGAAGCATGGGGGACGATGTACTAGAGGCTGTCGAGTGCTTGAAAAGCTGGCGGAGGGATGGGATGATCGCGAAGGCGTCTACTGGCACACGCACCTCTGTTTCTCCGCCAGAGGAGGCAAATGTAGACTAGTGCTCCTCTCCCGGGACTTCCGCGAGCCTTCCCTCCTACGCTGGATCGTCTACGAGCTGGGTCAGTTTTACAGGCATGGGTGGCGTGTGGGGATACTCTGTCAGTGGCGTAGGACTCGGTCGACAGGCGTGTGTAACTAAGAATTCACTCGTACTAGATAGCCGCGGCATACACAACAGCGAAGATATGGAAAAAAAAAAAAAAAAAAAAAAGAGGATCTATTTAACATTGCACAGCCACCCCTCACTCCTCATCTTACATTACGCAAGTGTCCAAACCGCCGTACCTGCTCTCTCCGGACAATCTATGTCACGCAACCGTCCAATTATCTACACCCAATCACCGCATCTACAACTCCTCCAGCGCGCTCGTTTCATGACCGCGCGCGCGCGCCGTCTAGACCCTCCTGACCGCTGTTGGCCTCCGCGAGCGCGTTCCTCATCTTCGTGCGCCTGCTCGGGTTCCGCTGCGGGTGGTGCTGGTAGAGGTCCCGGCCGCCGTTCCCAGCAGAAGTTGCGTCTGCGATTGCATCGGCGTGGACGTCGTCCGGCTCCGGCGAGGCGCCTGCAGAGGAATGCGAATCGTGGCGGCTGTGGTATCCGCCGCCGGATGGAGAGCCGTTGAAAGGTGCGATCGAGCTGATCACTGCCGCGAGCTCGGCGGCGGTGGGCTGCTCAAGCGTCTGCTTGCGGAGGTAGGATAGCGGCTTCGGTGGGAGCGGCGGCGGAGTGGCCGGATCCGACGACGGCAACGCCGGCGATTCAGGGAGCCGCGGCGCCGACGGCCAGGTTCCCACCGGATAGAGCTGGAGCGGGCCCGTGAGCCCGGGTACCGGAGGCGGTGCTGAGGGAGTGCGTGGCGTCAAGGATGACACCAGTGCGTCGGGCGATGTGCGCGAAGCGAGGACCGGCGTATCCGATGGCTTGCGCGGTACAGGTGGAGGTGGTGGGGATCTTGTCGGCAGCCGGTATGTCCGAACACCCTCCGGCGCGATGACTGCAGGCGTCGCTACGGGTTTTCTGCGAGTTCCCCGACGTGGAGGGGGAGGTGGTGGCACTCTGGTGGGAGGGGGCGGGAAAGGAGCCTCGGCTGGACGGGTTACCACTTCCGCCACAGCCGCCTTAACGGCGGAAGACGCCCTCGTAAAGTACGTAGAATCAGCGACAGGTGGATGGGCAGGCGGTGCCCTGGTTGGTACCGCAGGCGGTGGTCTGGCCGGCGCGGGAGGCGGCGATGGTTCTCTCTCCACCGTCGGTTCTTCCGGCACTTCGGACAAGGAAAGATCTTCGACCGACGTCGAAGCGCTGGTCCACGAAGCGGTGGAGATGGAGCTGGGCGACGGCGGAGTGAGCGACGGTGGTGGTGGCGCCGGCGGTGGAGTGAGCGGTGGCAGCGACGGTGGTGGCGGCGCCGGCGGCGGAGTGTAAACCTGTGCGAACGGCGGCAGGGGTCCCATCGCCGACACCGGTCTGCTAGACAGCGACAGCATGTGGGAGGATTGCGGGGACGATGCCCGAGTGGATACTGTCGTCGACACCTCGTGCGGAGCCGTGATCGAAGAACTCGACGACGAGGGTAGTCCCGCACCTCCGCCGTGGACCATCTGTCTCAGTCTGCACTGCTCTTCCGGGCTCTGGCTGTGGGTTCCGGGTGGGAAGGTCGGAGTGACAGACGCCGGCAGTGATGGCGTCACGGAGAGAGACGGTAGTGTCTCCGCGACGCTGGTGACAGGTCGCTGAAGAGCGCCTTGCACATCCCCCGGCGGCGGCGAGAGAGGCGACACGGGCTCGGATTGCCTCCGGACGGGTTGATGCCCTTCTTCCCTGCACGCCGGATCCGGTGGCGCCGTCTCGTCGAGATCGCCTGTAGCCGGACCCGACATGTCTAGCGGATGTGCAGTATCCAGGGGCTTGGCGTCCTCGATGCGCACCTCCGTCGCTTCTCGGCGCTTGTTGTGGCGGCCAGGAATCAGAGCGGAAGGGACAGCCTCATTGCCTATGTGCACGGCCGGGATATGGTCGGAGTGTAGCTCCGCGGGACGTCCGTTCTGCGAGGGGGACCTCGTGATGGGTGTCGTTGCATCCGACTTCTGGCCGTGGAACGTAAGCGGCCCCAGCTCCGGCTCCCAAAGCCGGGAGGCAGCCGTCGGCGGCCCCGCCACGAAGGCCGGCATCGCAACGGGGGCTTTGAGCGAAGACTTGGGCAGCTCACCGAATCCCTCCATCTGCGCGCGCCGCTCGTCTTCATCCTGCGCAGGGAGCGCTCCGAGGCCGTCCGGCGTCCTGCTGTGGCGGCGACTCACACCGTCCGGTGTCGACGTCCGGCCGGTGTGCACAGAGATGGAATGGCTCTCGAGCGACTTACGCTGTGGCATGGTGCTCCCCGCCGCTTGGTACCTGGATTCGGGCTCCTCCGCATGGGCGTCGAGGAGGTGCCGCGGTCTCGAAGACCCTGCACCGACTACAGCTGCGTCTTGAGGGTGCTCCTCGCGGAGATCGGCGAGGGTAGGAAGCGTGTTCACCCGCATATGACGTCGGGGATGCACGTTGGGCACGGAGCTAGGTAGAGGTGGCGGGGCTATGTTGGAACCGGGCGATATGGAAGGTCTGGGTCCGGTCGAGGGCGGCCGTTGGTAGGTAAGAGCGATGGACTCGGCTGCGACGGGGACTGGACGCGAATTGGGTATTGCCGGGTCTTCCGTCGGCCACGGAACTCGCTCGCTCGCTGGGGATACCATGTACGGGGAGAGTGAACCAGTCAAGACAGGCGGCGCATCTGCAAAATGGGGCGGCACAGGAGTACCCGCCGCTGGGACCTGAGGCGGTCTCCACGGCGGCACGCCCGGCAGGATAGGTTTCTCGGCCCATGGCGTCGCGGGTGGCCGTTGCGGTTTCCGCTGTCGTGGGGGTATATAGAGTGTGACGTCAGGCATCGATATGATCTCCGTGGGCTCAACCGGCGCCCCGGGCAGCATGTAGGTGCCGGGCGTCGCGGACCATCGCCGGTCGTGCGAATGCGAACGCGGAATTTGCGGGACGGCGGAGGTGCTCGAAAAAGATCTCCATGCGTGCGGATGCGGATGCGGGTGCGGGATCTGGGGGGCGATGGAGGTGCTCGAAGACGATCTCGTCACGAGGGCGGCCGTGGACTCCATGTAGGCGCTCTGTTCCGGCGGGGAACCCCCCGGCGGCAGCGGTGCGCAAGGTGGGGGCTGCGCCTCGCCGGGGGCAGACTGCCAGCCTATGTCCTCGTCGTAGGCCACCATCGGGCGGGGCAGATCGCTCGGTCCGTCGGTCAGCGATGGGAGCGGCCTCGCAGTGTCCGAGTGCGCGGCGTCGCCCGCAGGAAGCCGGCCCCCGTTCTCCGCCGTGCACGTCTTCTCGCCTCTCCTCCACAGACACAATCGCAAGAACCTCCCCTTCCCCCTCCCGTCCTCCTCTTCCGTCGGCTCGGCCGGGTTGCGAGTAATCGATGGCGCCGGGCTGCCGTTAGAAGGTGACGGCACACTCTTCTTTGTCAGGGTCCTCCTCGGCAGGGGGGACGGTTGCGCTTCCTGTCTCGGCGGATGCGCGCCGGGATCGGTGGCAGCGGCGACGGAGGAGGGGGCGCCGAAGAAGCTCCAGCGGCGTTTTTGCGATTTCGTAGTCATCGATCGGGATCATTCGAGTTCAGTCAAAGTGCGGGTATGTTGAGGGGGAGTCGTTACGGTAGGAACACGGACCGTGCATCGCGGTCTCAGTCGGCGAGGGGGAGGATGGGCAAAAAGAGTACCCTGCTTCGATGGATGGTAACGTGCGAGTCTGAGTGGAAGCTGGCAGGTCGAGGAAGGAAGGGGATAGATGGGGGTGGGTGGGTAACGTTCGGCGCTCGATCCATCTCAGCTTGGTGTCAGCGCAGCTCCTTCCCCTCCCATCAGAGAGGGTAACTAACCAATTTCAGGTAAGCGGGACTGGGCGCATATTGCTGTTGGGGGCTGACTGCGCGTGCGAAGCCGGGGAGAAGGCGGCGAGTAGGGTGGTGTGTGCATATGTAGCAGCAGAGACTGCGGGAAGAGAAAATATTTAGATCACGCACCCCAACGAATATGGTGTCGGTTAGCGAGCTGGGGAAGGACAACACGGAGAAGAAGAAGTGGTCTACCTGTGGCTGTGGCTGTGGCAATGATGACCATGCCATAGCACTACAGCAAACAGAGAAGGTCGCAACCGGTCGGCGTCAGGGTGATCTATGACTGGCGATTGAGTAGAGCCGCAGTCGTGTTGATGAGGAATGCTTATTTCTTCTGGTCGTCGGAATGGATGGATGGATGGACAGGTTTTGTGATACGAGGAGGCGAGACACCGTGTTGGGTGGGCGGGCCGGTGATTGGCTGGTAAGAGTACCCAGCCCCGGTTCACCGGCGCGTATGTACTAGGACAATAGGCGGTGGCTACACAGTGAGGAATGTAAGACGGCATAACGGACTCTTAAGCGAGTGGAGAGCGAGGTACATACATATGTATGTACTGTATACATATGTAGGTCGGGCCCTGCAGTACACATCACTACCCTTGTGAAAAAGGGGTCTTTTTTATACCGTGGTTCGACTGCATGTAGATACATATGTGCACATGTTTTCTCAATGTTGCTGCATCGTTTTCTTGGCGTTTTTTTTGACTATCTATTGGAGAGCACGCGAGGCTAGAGGCGAGGCTAGATCCTCTGCATCGTGAGGCGTGACACCGTGAGTCGCAGCCTAGAGTGGGGTACTACAGTCTATGGTTGCGATACTTGCGTTTGAACATACAACCCGCTACCTACAACGCCTGTGACGAAATATTTTCCTTGAAACCGGGCAGTTCTATTTCGTAAAAGTGGCAAGCCCTTGAGCTGAAACTCAATATTCGGAGAGCCAAGATTCTGCGCATGTCTATGGAGTCACAATTAATGATGAAAGAATACATTTCAAATGTAATCACAGGTGGGTGGCCTGTACCGTTCATTTCAATCGTCGAACGACTATACTTGCTCATATACTTCCCAGGTTGACCCGCTCTCGCAGTTTTGGGCTGGGCGGAGGGCAGCAGGGGAGCTTGCAACGTGCCGCCCTCCAGACTGCAGACTGCGGGCGGGAAACCCTGACAGTGTGTATGTAGTTATCTCGTCATGAAGTAGTTAGGTCACATACGAGCAATGAATAACAGGAAAGAGCTCTCACGGCTTTGCGGTGACTGCTGGAGGTGGTCGTAAAACGCCAAAAAAAAACGGTTCAGCCTTCTTTATCGTCGAAAGCACTCGCCGCATGCGGATGTGGGCTTCAACCCACTTGTACGATGCAGTACATACCATGCCAAAGGTGTTGTACCCAGAGACACAAGATGCAGCCCGAGTACGAGTAACGCCGTGAAAAGGTACATTTGTATCGCAATGATGATTTTATCGGGATTATTTAGATATGGACTTGTAGACCGCGACATTTCTGTCGGAAAATTGCCGTTAGGACGCTCAACCAAGAAATGGTCGTGCGATTGTCCCGCAATAGGTATCACCCTTTTTTTTTATAAAAAAAATGACCCTCTTTATCACAACGGTAGATATCAGGGTCACGAATTACACTCATTGTTCACGCCGTTTTATCCCCCCTTAATCATTAGCTTTCTCAGTCTCCTACTATATCGACACATCACTGGATTGCAGGGTCACCAAGCATACTCTTTGTCCCCTTTAGTCTACTTTCTCTTTCACCATTCGGAAATAACTTTAGCTATGGAAGGAACAAGGGGGCCAAGCGGACTGGATCCTGACAGATGAAATAAGTTCTATGTTCAGAAGGAGAACGGATATCCAGAACGGCCGACAGCACTCCACTCACGGTCCTGATCTGCTCCACTCACGGTCCTGATCTGCACAATCATTGAGATCGTTCGGAGATCAGTCACGGCTCCTGTGCCAAACATAGATAGCCGTCCAAATATCGTCGAGATTCTTTGTCAATGGCTAGGCATTGCTTTCGGTCATCGGCTTCTGATCGCCGTTGCTATCTAGGAGTCCAATATGTTCCATAAGGACCTCAAAACGAATACCTATCACCGCTGTCAACCGCTGGCTACTTTGATTTGGCTTTGGAGTAGACGAAATTCTTTCCAGATGACAATGAAGGATGACCGAATTTATTATATAGTGGGGAGCAATAGTGAAATTTTATCAACACCCCCATTTCTCCACCCTTACATGACTCCATCCACACCAAGCTTATTAGCACCACTTCCGACTCATGGGATTCCATAAACCAGTTACACCGAATGTTTATGCAGAGTGGCGCGGCGCAGTCCTTACATTCGCACCTGGTTTTCGGCAAAAGTTGAAATTTACCTTGACTACCAACTTTTCACCTACGTAGCCAACACACTAGCCGTTGTCCACCCCTAGGTGGATAGGCAAATGGCCAGCCTCAGGATGCCTTCAAGGATAGGGAAGTATGCTTGCCGACCTTTGGAGTCGATATGCTGCTCGATGACCGTGTGGCTGCCGAATTCGGGGGTCCCCGAAGGCTCGAATCAGCCCCCACCCATACCGTGGTCCGAATTCCCCGTGTCTCATCGCCAGTATGTCTTTGAAATCAAAATAGATCAGGTAGGAATTAATGGTTATCATGCACAAACCCCAGAACATCGTCGGCCACTCGGTGCGAAAGGATCGTAACTAGTAGCTGCAGGATTAGCGACGTCAACACCACCCATGTGCTAATTGCAGTCGTCAAAGTAAGTGGGGATAGACATCTCCTTCTCCGGAAACCGTGTCTGCCCCTATGAAGTCGCTGGCAGGGTGACTGGCGTTGATACCGTCGTGTTCCAGTAGTCCTCCACCGCGACCAAGTCAGCGCCCTATCTCACCTGCGGTAACGTCGTGGTAAAGTCAACCCCCAATTTAGTTGTGCTCATGTCACTTTATGACTGTATAGGCGTTGGTATTCTTCGCTAGAGAGTACTTATCTATGTAGGGTATTCGAATGCGTAGATAGGTCATTCAAATGCCGAAACAATGTTGGTAGTAATTAGCACACTAGAACGACGCTAAGGGCTAGAATTTCCCGTGCTACAATGTAATAACGGGCCTTCAACCATCCCCATAGTGAAGTGGGGGCATCCCCCACCACCGTACTAACTATGTGAAGGGGGGGGTAATACATGCTCGATATCAACCGACTAATGTGGACATATGTCAGCGATGTAACACATGCTTTTCGATATGGTTCTCTACATCAAACGCGTAACGATTGCATTTCAGTTATGACATATGTAGTAAAAAATTAACTCGTGTAACAACTGGTGACACACTATTTCATTTGGAACACAAATTGAACACGGTATTTAACACAGTGTTGACAGCTAACGCAGTAGAACCTCGTATTGGATTTCGTATTGATACTATGTTACAGTACCTAAGCAAAAGTCGTGGTGATTCAGATTTGTCAGCCGCAATGACAGAGGTTTCTCTCCCCCACTTGATCACGAAATCATTGAATACATACAGTACTTGGATACATTGATGAAATTCCCATAAATGAGAGAATAGAATGAGACCAAAAGAACCCCCAGAACTGCCAGTAGCGAGTATGCCATCCCTTTCATGGCTGCTTGAACCCAGTCTGACATTACTTCCGCAGAGCCTCAAACTGCTTTGGAGGAATATTCTTCCAATAGAGAGGAAGAAGTATTACCAGTCAACTCTTCACCTTCTCCGTACCCCAAGGGTAGTCGCCAATGTCAGGATACTAGTTCGGAGTTGTTGTTTAAGTAAAATCCAAGCACGATCGATTGGATTAAGGTCAGGGGAGTACGGTGGGTGAGACTCGAAACAGATGCATAGAGTTTGAAGAAGGAATTCACGAGTTTCGCAGTGTGGATTTTGGCATTGTCTTGCTGGAAAAGAGGATTACCAAGGGCAGTGCGCACGTCCTCAAGGACCGGAAGGAGCCAGCGACGTAGTAGCTCTCGGTAGACAACGGCTGTGGAGGTACCATTCACGAGGGGAACAAGCGGGCCCCGTTGATTTCCCCAGAAGCAGCCCCACAATATCAACTTCACCTGTCGATGCTTCACAGGGCGAATGCAGCCCCCAACCCACTTCTCAGAAGGTGTGCGGAAAACCAAATATGCTGCCCTGCCGGCCCCTTCTCGATGCTGCACCCGTCACTGTAGATGACGAAAAATGCGACGATCATGCCCTTCGCAGAGTTGCTTAACTCTCTTCGTTTTCCGCCGATTTTTTCGTACTTTGGGGCCTTTACCATCTGGGGCTTCAGTTTCCCATGAGATTTCTTCGGTGTGTGGATCGTGATGTCGTGGTGACAAGAGCGGGGTTACGCGCGATGAGGGGGGTACCCCGGTTACTGTGGCTGATAAATCCGAATCACCAAGACTTTTGCTTAGGTACTGTAGTTGTGACATAGCTACATGTTACAGGCGCGTTTAACTAAACCTCATACTCGATTTCGTGTTAGTTGTGCCATACATGTTACAGGAGTCGTATTCGATTTCCGTTGATTTAGGCTACACACCGCCTAATTTGGATCAGGTCCTAACAGCACATGGACGTGGGACTTTTTGTAACACACTAGTTATCTTATAAGATATGATGCTGCGCTTAATATGCATTATCCTAGGATGCTGTTGTGCTACCATATATCCTTACCGGACGCCATCACTATCACATATCCTTATAAGACGATAGTACTATCATTTATTTTACCCCCCCCTCCCCTTTCACTATACTGTCCTGAGAACCGGACCGGTAGCTATTCCACTGAAGGACTTGCCGGGAGTCCTGCCGCTGAAATTTGATGCGTACAGTGAAGGGGGGTAAAAAAACGTAGGTAGTTTGCCCGCTGGACACGTATCAGGAAAAATGCGTATCTATTTTTACTGTTTTGATGTGTTTGCTGGGTAAACTACGATTTTTTTGCCCCCCCCCCCCCTTGACTATGCAGTACTTACTGCGGATGGATGCGCGCAGGGAGCTGTAGGCTCAATGGGGGAAGGGATGTCTTGGGGTTGTAATGTGTGAAACCCAGGCCCTGGGTCCGCCATGTGAGGCGCCGGGGGAGAAATCTCTGGAATTTCGGGGTTGGGCGAATGATAATCCGTGACCCTGCCTTTTTTCACCGGCTCTTTTCCTTTCTTGGATCTGGAGAGCGCAGGTGGATTCTCGTCTATTAAGTCCCCGTCCTCCGAGGAGGGCGGGGCGTGGGTGCCCTTTGTGGGCGGATCTTCTCGGCATGGTTCGTGATCATTCAAGCACGCCCCACCCCGTCAGGTTATACACCACCACACCGGGTTCGATTTCTCAAGATTCAAACCAGAGCTCCTTGGGATACTGAGCTTCAATTCTATCTTTGCTTTGGGGACTTGAATAGGGCGAACGTCTGTCTAGAGCGCTGGGTCTGACTTTGCGACACCCAAGTGCAAACCCCAGTGCTAAAATTATGATCGAAGGGATAGCGGCAGCTGAGCAACGGTGAGGTTCCGAACGATTCGCACGGGAGCGGGTCTCCGGGGAACTGCTAAAGTTCGCGCAAATCTTCATGAAAGAGTTGATTCAAGAGTAACAATACATATTGCTAAGGCTCACCTTCTTCCGACTGCTGGTTGCTTATACCTTCTCTACGAGGAATCTTGACGCTCTATATACGTCCGTTGGCTCACGCACGGTCTACCCTTGGGCCGGCACGGAGAAGTGTTATACCTCTGTATTGTATTACGCAACAGTTATCTTCTACCCCCGATAAGGCAGATAGGATAGATAGGGGCTGAAATTGGGTGTTGGCTAGAGTCTCGACCCAGAAGATCTCCGATTTACAGCTCTCGTTTGCGCTTGTTGACGCCCGCCCTCACTGTTAACACATGCACCTATTCCGCAGCCCTAATTGGCTCAGCGGCTTTGGTGCACCTCCAAGAACTGCAACCCACCGGTGTAGACGAATCCGGAGATGCTTGATAGTGTCTGTACGAGTGCTGTAGCAATCACAGTATACTGAAAAATTACGTACCTGTAACTCGGTGAGTTATAATCAAATTTTCTTTAACTTCCGTCAGATGGTCTGACTCCTCTCATAGCCCCACTGGACCCAATCCGCCTCGCCTGTTCTGCATGACCATTTGTGGGTTATATTGGCCCCATAATACCTCTAATTTGGTGGTTTACGTCAGCTGGTAGATACACTTTTTGTATGGCGATCACGGATGATAACCCTTGACACCCCTAAGGACGTAGCCAAATCCTGAATATCTAGTGAGTAGGGTGCGCTCCCTTGGCCCCGACACCCCGGAGGTGCCCTCTTGGCTTTTTTTGTGGTTTCCTCTCATACTTGGAGCTTGTCACAGCCGATGCATTTCGGACACAAATTATCACTTGGTCTCAATCCGCAGCTTAAGTGTTACTAGTTGCCAACCATGGCTGTTGTGTGCCTTGGGTATGTCACCAGCGCGCTGGGTGTAACAATATATGAGGAATTGAGATCCTGATTCTGATGGGGAGTTCACGAGAAGAACCATTGCAACTCCTTAGCGAAGATCGCCGAGATCTGGATTCTAAAAGCAGCCAGGAAGGACCCGATCTGAGAACTGCATGTCTTGTTCTCAAAGAATGGCTCGCTCGGACATGTCATACCGGGATAGCCTTCTCATGACGGATTCTGATGGATACGGGTTTGGACTCTTCCTCGGACTCCTCACATACGGCGGAATCGAGTGGGGTTGACATTGGTTACCCGTGAGAGTGGGGCGTTCGGTCAGCGTCGGAGGCGGGGTAATATCGAACCAGTCAGGTTTTCCGAATATTCACAATCATGAGGTTGGGACGCGCGGTCATTGCCAGCGTCCAACCCATCATACAAAAGATCCAACCTCACGCGGAAACCTCCGTTCAATCCCTTCCACCGTTAGGGAATTCACAGCGAATAACATCAAAGGGGTTTGGTGTGGTATTCGGCTCGTCCGCGCTGCCTTGCGGGGCGCCCTCCACGGATCGTCCGTATCCCTTCGGGGGTGGGTTGCGCGATGGATCGCTCGTATCGCTCGACGCGTGCGCGGCAGATCGTTTGTGGTTCTGCTCGACGGCTTGCGTGGCGGCTTGCTCGACGACCGCTTCACGGGTGAGATAGGGTAAGGAATAAGCCCACGTACACCAGCCACTCGTTGCCGTTGCCCGCACTTGCTCATAGCCGTTGATCTCATCGGCTCGTTGCGATTCCTCTCCTCGACCGGTGGCCATTTCTCTCCTCTCATTCCTCTCGTCGACTCGTTGCCATTGCTCTTGTTGATTCGCGGCCATTTCTCTCGCCCAGGGCTTGACCCGGTGCCAACGATTGGAATACGATAGCTGCCTGGCCGCGCAGTCCCCTCGCTTGTAGCACACGATCATCTCAATTGATTGAAATAATTATTTCACTGCGTTCCGAAAATTAAATGTGGTTTAATCGTACATAAGTACGTAATCCAAACACAAACCGATATAACCATGGAATTCGTGCCCGTCCATCGGATCACTATTTGTGTGTAGCATTCTCGTGGTGCTCATGGCGGAAACCCCCGATTTTTGGTAGTGACTTAAGTACGTAGCACCAACGCCTTCGGCTAATAATCCTTCTAATTTTTCACTTTGAGTGGCAATTACTTAGAACTTATATAGTACGCGGCCGGCTATAGAACGTCGACGACTCGAATTAAACCTTCCTGAAGTGGAAAATATTTCTTTCTTTCTTCCAGGCGGGGGAAGGGTGAGTTGCCGCGGGCCGCCGGCGGACTGAGAGGTCGCGGCGGACGGCGGACGGGATAGGGCTGCACATAATATTGCCATGATCCGATCCCTTCCTTTGGAACTGGCCTCCGGCGCTATTGCTACAAGGGTGTCCTCCATCGGGGCGGACTGTGGCGCGGGTGGCTGAAGTAGGCTAAGAGCTATTGTCACTGTGGTATCTAACAACAACAATGGCCAGCAACAAGACGCGATTCCGGTTCGACGCATGCTATATTCCCACCGAACAGAATTCGATAATCACCCAGATTTCAATGACAACTTCGCCGACCTTGAGGTAGCCGACCACGAAACCGCAGAGGAAGAACACGGGACTGAACAACTGCCAAGAAGATCACGGCGCGTCTTAGAATACACATCAAACCTACTTCCTGTTCCCAACTACATACCATTTCAACATCCGTCGACTGAGTTTCTGGTTCCCCGACGTTGCGATGTTGTGGTGTTGCAGTTCTCGCGCCGAGCCCACTTCAGTGTTGCGCCACATCCCTTCCTTGCCTAACGCTGCCCCGCCCACACACGCTCCGGTGGCCTGAAATTTTTTAACAAAGGAAGGGATCTAGTCTATCGTAGATACTCTTTCTACATAGATAAACTACATATCCTACGGTTTCCACCATGCATTTACGGCTGTTTTAGGGAGAGAGGGAAAGCGTTGTGGGATTCCAACTTCTGGACATGTACCGGGTAACAGTTGTCTTTGCAGGCATAAAATAAAATCCCGTGCAAGGCTCGAGGCACTCGACGCGGCTGACTGGTCGACTGGACTGGATGGTGATTCATTGATCGCATGCGACCCTAGTGCCCGTGGAGGGTAGCAGGCATTTGGTGGGGGCGGACTGGAGTGGGGGCGACGTAGAAGGAATATTCTGTTTGCAGTAGATTGTGGCGCAGCAACTGGTGCTCCCTCTTGCTGCTGCTAAACCATCGACCTCATCAACATCAGATGTTTGCCTATAGATATGTTGGGGCCAATGCGATGTTTTGCTTTCCCCCCCACGATTTGCCAAGTGCCAGCGCGGAGAAAGAGGACCGAAGGACACAAGTGAGAAGTGAGATGTGACAGGCCATCGTACGACGCAGGCGCGAGATCCATGTCGCGAACGAAAAAGAAAGCAATGGCTGGGAGTGCGTGCGGCTGAAGCTCGACAGCATCGATGCAAGATTTGAGTGTGGTATTCCACCCGCGCTCCGTGGGCGTGAAACCAGCAGTCGGCTCTCTCTTGACATTCGACCGGCAGAATGGATCACTCGCGGATAGTAGTCGGCATTGACTTCGGTCCATTCCCCCCAGTGAGCACCGCCGACCGCGACTGACGTTCTGGGTAGGGACAACGTACTCGTCGGTCGCGTGGGCGTCTACAAGCGCGCCTACGCATATCAGTCTGATCGCGGCATGGCCGTCGGCGGGTGCGCGGACGCACCACAGCGTGCCGAGCGAGATATCGTATCCGGAGGCGGGCACGACGACGAAGTATCTGTGGGGGTACGACATTCCATCAGCGCAGGCACGGTTGAAGTGGTTTAAGCTGTTGCTCGAGGCCGACGACGACGAGACGCGCGCGGCCGTACCGATTCCCGAGGGCCTGCGGCCCACCGACATCGCGCGAGACTTCCTCGCCGCTCTGTATCATCACACAATGCAGACGCTATCGCGGACGAACTCTACATCCGTGATGCAGACGTGCAAGGTCGATTTCGTCGTCACTGTCCCCGCCGTCTGGTCCGACGCCGCGAAGAATCGTGAGTAGCAGGGAAAGGGGGAGAAGGGCGAAGAAAAGATGACCGACGGTTGCAGGTACCCGTCTCGCTGCGGAACAGGCCGGCATCGCGGGCGAGCACGAGCTCCAGCTGCTCTCGGAGCCAGAGGCCGCCGCCATATACTCGATCAAGATCCAGGAGAGCGCGTCCATCCAGGTAGGGGACCGCATCGTGGTGTGCGACGCGGGCGGAGGTGCGTTCGTCCCCTTTTCTTCCGCCTAGAGACGGATCGGTTACCAACCACGGTCCAGGAACCGTCGACCTGGTGAGCTACAGCGTGAAGACGCTGCAGCCGGTGTTGCACGTCGAGGAGTGCTGCATCGGCGATGGCGACTTCTGTGGGAGCACGCAAATCGACCGCAACTTCGGCCAGCTGCTCCAGCGCCGCATGGGCCGGCACTACGCCAATTTGCGGCCGGAGCTGCGCAGCCGGATCATCCGCAACTTCGAGGAGGTCAAGTGCGCGTTCGAGGACCGGCCCGAAAAGGAGACATTCTACGTCCAGATTCCGACGGTCGACACCATCGACGAGCCCGGCGTGCGTATCGCGGGCGGCGAGTTCGAACTGACGAGGTGTGTTGTGTTGGTTGTGCTGGATTGTGGTGGATGGTGGTGGATGATGGTGGATGAGTGCTGATGCGCTGCAGACAGGAACTGCGGAGCCTGTTCGATCCCGTGGTGAACAGGATCATCGAGCTGGTGGCCAACCAAGTTGAGCGTAGCTCCAGCAGCGGGCGGCGCCGCGTCAATGTCTGTTCCCCTCCACTCTGCGCCGCCCTCTCGCGTTGACAGTTCGCAGTACATCCTCTTGGTCGGCGGCTTCGGCGAGTCACGGTACCTGTTCAACCGGCTGCATTCCTGGGCGTCCGTGCAGGGGATCGAGACGCTACAGCCGCGGGACGCAGCGACGGCGGTGGTCAAAGGCGCGGTGATCAGGGGCTTGGAGACAGCGTTGGGGGTGACGTCTGGTTCCGTAGTGCGTCTGTCGCGGCGCAACTACGGCACGCCGATGAGCACGGTGTTCGTGCCGGGCCGACACGCCGAGGCCAACGCGTATTACGACCCGTTCACCGGCGCCAAGATGGCGCACAGTCAGATCTCGTGGTTCATCCGCCGCGGCGATCCGCTCTCAGACAACACGCGCGTCAGCCGGTCGTTCACGCGGACATTCAAGAAGTACTCGGGCCCCTGGACGGACACGATGGTGGCGTGCGATCTCGATCCGCCACCGGCGACCCTAATGCCGGGTGTGCAGCATCCCCATCTCTCCCCTCCCTGCTGAGACTGAACCCTTTCCCTTCCGCAGATGTACAACCGGTGTGCACCATCACGACGGACCTAGCAGCAGTGAAGAAAAGCAAGTACGGACGCAAATGGCGCAACTTCCGACGGTACTACGTTGCGCGGTACTCCCCTCCCATCCTCACCCATCCCCCTCCCCCCAGGCTGATGGAAGAAGGTACACGCTGGGCCTAACGATCCTTTCGGGCGAGATGAGGTTCGAGCTCGTCTTTGCAGACGAGAGCTATGGGTTCTGCCGGCTCGACTTCGATCCCAGCAGCGGCTATTTGCACGTCCGGCAGGCGCCAGATCAGGCACAGGGGCAGGCGCAGTGGGAACAGGAGCAGGAGGGAAGGCGGAGACTGCAGTGGAGGAGGGGCTGAGAATTCGCATTCATCTCGAAGATCAGTCGTTGCCCGCAGTGCAGGCTTTTCTGTCGGTTGCTTTCGGATTTTGTCTAGGATTTGCCGCCAGTAGTTATGCTGCAGCGCCTAGGATAGGCCGCATTTTGTTGTAGCACCCAGAATTGGTAAGTTTTTACCGGAACGAGCCTACGAGGAAAGAAAGGAGAAAGACATTTACTGCCACCATGAAGCGTGCGTCTTGCGACACTTGGTGGCGGGTCCTTTGCATGTAGAGCAGCGAGGCGGCGCCCTTCATGGATCATCTAGCAATCCCCCATGGTTCTGCCCGCCTTTAGTCCCTCACATTTATCGCTTACTATGAGGCCTCTGCACCTACGCCCAGTACTTACCTGCTGATTCTCCCACATCCCTCAGTACTTCTCGAAGTCGGTTTCACTCCCTCTGTCCCGACTCCGCCCAATAGAAACTTTTTCCTCTTGTTCTCATGGCGAACTCGATTGGCTCGGAGCTCGTTCACGCTTTCTTGCGAAACTGGATACATGTCAGCCGTGTACGTACGCAGAAACCCAATTCCCACGTGACATGTAGTAGGCATACTGTGCGAATGGTATTGAGGTGATTGCATAGCCACACGGTACACCGGCATCTTACCATCTCAGACGTGTGCATGTCCGCTCATTGAAAAGGTGTCCACAAAGCACTGATTGGTGGAGGCTCCCGTAGTGACGCGATTACCACGCCCACAGCGCTCAGAAAGTTTCCTTCAGTATGTAGCGGAGAAATTTTTTCGTAGCAGAGAGATGCTGGCAGTAGCAGAGGGATTCCTACAGTAGAGTATATCCCAAGGGAGCGAACCGATCCTCAACCGCGAGGTTGTGCGCCTCGCGTTCTCGCGCATCAGGTAGAGACATGACGTGAGTTGTATAATGTATTCATAATTACTTCAACCGTCTCTACCGCCTTGAACTTCCGAAAGCTCGCGAATTGCTGACCGATAGTGATGACAGTTACGCATTAGGCAGATGTGCTATTGCTATTTCCCGTGACGGAAGTTTGGCTGTTGAGATGATTGGGGTGTGTGGTTACAGAGCTTGGTCGCGATTTGGGACGACCGTAGCGGACTGTGGCACGGTGCATCACTCGAAAAAAAGTTACGAATCCGCACGGGAGGCGCTTTGATCTGCTTACCTATGTATGTACTTACTGCATGCAAGTACATAGCTACTCGGGGGAATGCCCTTGCTGCTTCTCGGTCTGTCATGTAACTGCGAATAGGAGGAATGCAGATTATGGGAGAATGATCACCACATCACTCGTTGAGACCTACCGATAAAAAGATACAGTCCGCCTCCCTACACCCATCCGCACGAAGGCACATGTTACTGGGCGGTAGTCTTGTTCGCACACGCCTACGAACGGGAAGTTGCACTGGTCCTCCTGGAGGCTGGCGCAGCCGATCGCCTCGTTGATGAACCAAAGGAGATGCCATTTGAGGGTCTTGAAGGGGATGCAGAATGTCTTCGAGTCGGCTCCGGGACTTGGGAGCGGCCATCCGTCCTGTGCCGTACGACGACCAGGATCCGGAAAGTCGCCAGTGAGTAGTATGCAGCTGCACGCTGCTTGACGAGCGTCTCGTAGCACGGCAGCTTCGCCCACACGTGCTCCGACCATCCCCGCGGGATATGCTGTCCGTGCAGCTCCTTCAGAGTCGCCGCCTGCTCCAGGGCTGGCTCCTTGCCCTACTTCCATGACTTCTTCGACTTTTTCTTCCTCTTTGACTACGAAGCCGTCTCCTGCGCCAAGGTCGAGGCCGGATTCCTCCTCGCCAGCCGGAGAGACGGGGCTGAGTTCGCTAGGGGCGCAAAATGATGAAGCGGAAAGGTGGGAACGAATGGGATGGAGGGAGAAGAATAGGGACCTTTTGCAGTTTTATCGTGCGCACGAGAGCTGGGTTTCCACAGCAACGGCAGGCGGCTGAGCAGACTATGCCCAAAGGATCAGCCAAGAAACACTAATCGCAGCGTACAAGCTAGCCGCACGTATTGAAGCGTGCACGGGTGCTTGTAAGTAGTTGGTTATCTCCGGATCGCCGAGGGGAAATCCGCCATTCCCAGGTTTCCTGAAAACAAAGGAAAATTCCAGATTCGTCTTGCCAAGCTCATCAGCCAGCCGTGATTTCCCCATGCCTGAACTCTGAAATATGTTGATCGACTTCGAGTAGTTAAAGGCATATTCGCTAAACCACCATTTCTAGCAATACTCAATGGTGGCCCGAAGTCCCTCTAAGGCGTTTCCTTCATAAGCGTCGTGCCAGTGGTCATATAGCTTATTCTGTGTCTCCTGTATGTCGGCGTCACTCTCACCGGTATTGTCGATCGCCTCCAGAAAATCTAGTGTTGCCCCAAGCCAGCCCCCCTGAGCAAGCTTCAAGGCGTATGCTGGTAAAGTATTGCGTCCGCGAACGGGTTCGGCATTTCCTGTAAGGCATATCTAAGCCTGAGCCATATGTTGTAGTACCAAAAGAAGCTTTCCTGATGGTCAAGGGGCTGGCCCTCGTAATCCTTGCTATCCATCTACATTTCCCACTGTTCAACCGTATTCCTGAACTTGTGCTCACTCTGGTATCCCCTGTACTGGTCTGGGACCTAGTCCAGTATCGACATAAGCCCGCCCCTAGTGTGGGAATCCGGGTTTTCCGTTTGAACGTCTCCGGAGTCGGCTGTACTGTCGCCGCCGCCGGTGTCGTGGCGTTTTGCAGCACTCTCAACATCTCCGTGAGCTTCGGGGAGGTTGCCACCACGACTAGAGCCACCACCGCCGGCAGGGCACTGCTACGGCTGCTCTCACCGTGCAGTACAATCCGTGCTTCCTTTTGGCTGCTAATGCTACCACCGCTAGCATGATCGCGGCTAACACCACGGTTCCGACGACCCTTGAAGCCATGCTTGCGGGGCATTACAGTCTAAGATCCTTGCGCCTGCGACACGGTCGTCCTGAAAACGGGAATGACGTTATGGCTCGTGTTCGGCCAAATGCAGCTGCAATTTTTCTGTTAGCTTCGCTACTTTGGGGAGCCTCGTCAGTGCAAACCTTTCTATCGCGTGGTGGTAGTGATGGCGTTTGGTGGTGATGGCGTTGGGACGGTGACGGCTTTTGGGTCGTTGTGTTTGAGATCGGTGAGAGGTCAACGGAGGATTCAACATAGTCTCCCTGCCGGTAGAGTGATAGTTCGGAAGGTAGTAGATCACGTGCCAATAATAGTCGCTTAAAATGCCGGAGTTTACGGTTTTTTTTGTTTGTTTAGTTGTTACCCGCATGCGACCTATCTCGGTCATGGCGGGATCACGTACAGTCCGTTTCCTGTCCGCTGTCCGCGCGGTGGCGGCAGATTGCAAGCTCCCTTTTGCTCCGCCCAGGCCTGTCTCAAGAAGTTTATGAGGCGCACTAATGAAATGACAAAAGGAAAGTACAAAGGGAAAGGCAAAGGGAATCCGTCCCCGGGGGGGCCCTACTCCCCGCCTGCGGATGTCATGAAGTCGGGCGTGGGAAGGAACAGCGGTGGTTCCTCCCCGCCCGGCCCCTCGGCCCCCGCTCCCTGCTCCACCAACCACTCCCGTAACTCCAACTCAGACACCGCGCTCACGGCATCCCCCTCCTCGGCCGACACCCGTTTTCCCACATCCGTGGAGGAGAGGAAGTTCAGCACCGTGTTCAGAGGTAGTGTGCTGGTCGAGATTTACTTCGGGGTTTCTCCCAATTTGGATCGCACCCTTCGGAAACGGTGTGTGCCGGTCGGGTTCTTGCTCGGATTTTACACCTTCTACTTCGGGTTCATAAGTTGTATCTTTACGGTTTGGAGGAGGCGTCTGCTGGTCGGCTTGTCAGGGACGGCAATCTCAACTTCGGGTCTCCCCTCACTTTGTATCTCCACAGTTCGGAGTTGGCTTTTGCCGTTCGGCGTCTTGTCGGGTTGTTGCACTTCAACTTCCCGAGATGTCCTGAACCTGAGGTTGCTGTGGTACATGATGTGGTGGTGGAGTCACAGAGGATCATGTCGGCCAACCAGCACCATTTCTCACTCGGGCCGCCCAGCATTCTTTCCCACTCGCGCAAATAAATAGGATGACTTGCTGCTCACCCTCCCTCAAGGCTGCGAGGTAAAGAAGGTGATGAATGCGCAGACCGAGGTGGGAAGAAAGCTAAGAAAAGCATTAGGATATGGGCCGAGTCGAGATGATCACGATGCCAACCAGGCCAAGTGAGCTAGGGGCGGAAGTGCTCGTGGAAGGACGAGAGGGAGCGAAGGAGGCGGCCGAACAGGACGGAACGGGCCTAACCATCTTCACGGACGGCTCCCGGGTCGAGACGGGGGCATCGGGATACGCAGTGGTCTGGAGGAAGAAGAGGCGAAAAGGGTGGGCGAGTACCAAGGCCCACATGGGCTTCAACCAGGAGGCGTTTGACGCGGAATGCGCGGCGCTGGCAAGAGTACTGGAGTGGCAGCGAGGAGAAGGAGTGCCCCGGAAAGGGTTACGATTTTTCGGATGCGCAAGCAGCAATAGCGAGGATCATGTCAGACGAACCAGGCCCAGGACAACAGTACGCCCTGAAAGCAAGGAAGTGGATAGCACAGCTGAGAGCAGCAAGACCAGGCATCAACATTGAAGCATTGAAGTGCGGTGTGCCCAGCGCACGAAGGGGTGGCAGGGAATGAGAAAGCAGACAGTGAGGCGAAGATAGCAGCAGAGAAACCAGAGGCGCGAGGAGCCGAGTGGTTGGGCTACACCGATCGATATGGGAGAAGACGGATGCCCCCTTCCCAGGTCCATAGCCAACATGAGATGCGAGGTTGCAGAGAAGAAGTGGGACGAGGCGCGGGACTGGTCGGAGAAGAGGATAAAGAAGAAGAAGAACAAGATGCCGGAAAGGCTGTGGCAAAATGTAGCAGTGGCACGAGGACCGAAAAGGCTGACAGAGCGATTCCATCAACTCAGAACGGGGCACTGCCGCACAGGGCAATACCTAGAATGGAGGAAGAACACGAATACGGCGGCATGCGGGCGGTGTCAGTACAAGATACGGACACGAAACCACCTGTTTAAGGAGTGCAAGCAATAGAATTCGCAGCAGAAAACACTGTAGGCGGAAGTCAGAAGAGCTGCCGACAGAGAGAACAATCGCTTCAAAATCCGAGACCTCCTCGCGGACGAGCGATGCACCCATCCAATCCTAGACTTCCTTCCTAAACACCACCGGAGTGGGAAGCAGGGTGGGACCCAGAGCGGTGCCGCCGGACCCTGGGGGCGGTGAGGCGGAGGAGCTGAGGAGCGGGAGGGAGGTGGTGGATGAGGAACGGCAGGGGGGTGAGGGCCATGAAAGAGGGGGAGGAGTAAGGAAGAAGAGTGTGATTCTGTTTTTCCTTTTTCTTTTCTTTGGTCCTGGTGCGTCATTTCCTTGGGTCGAGATGCGAATCGCCTGTCGTTACTCCGATTTCTACTTTTGGGAAAGGCCAGGCGGGGGCAGGGGGAGTTGCCGTGGGCCGCCAGCGGACTGTGAGATCGTGGCGGACGGTGAACGGGATAGGACTTTGCATAATATCGCCATGATCCGATAGGGTGGCAAGCGATCAATGAATTATCATCATCGTCTAATAGGATGACTTGAGTCGATAGACAGGATCACTCAAGTCAATAAATATAATAGCACAGGCGGTAGAGAAGGTGACTCCTGTCAATAAATGAAATGACTCGGGTTCTAAATACATATCAATGACATAACACCAGCCCCTCCGGGTCGCCCTTCAAAAGCAACCCCCCGCAGAGCTCCCCATGGTAATATATTATGAGGAAATGTAATCGACAGATTTGTGGGTACTGCCAAGCGCGCTCGACGGACTTGCGAGCAATACGTAAACGCATCCGTCGGTGCTAAGGATATACCGGGTGGCCACGTGACAACTCTGCGGCATACCTAGTCTATGTTACATGGTTGGCCAACGGGGGCCGTAGATACCCCGCCGAGACAAAATCGATGTACGATTCAAACCACGATAGCTATGTACCTATGGCATCAGGGAAGCCTGTGCTGAACTCAGCTTCGTATTCTCTATTTCCATGGTCTGTGCTTGGTGGTGGCGAAAAGAAAATCGTTCTCCCATTTCGACGCGACTTTCGACCAGACGGCAACGCCGGATGATTGGAGACGCTGTCCGCAGTCCGTCCACGCGAAGGCGGCACGTTGCAAGCTCCGCTTTGCCCTTCGCCCAGGCCCGCCCCAAGAAAAGACGCGCACAGAACGAAATAGCAAATAAGAACCCAAAGAGAGAACACAGGGAACCGAGACCCGTCCCCTATTCCTCTGCGGATGCCATGAAGGAGGGCGTGGGGAGAAACAATGGTTGTTCCTCACCCCCAGCATCCAGCACCCTGCTCCTCGGCCTCCGGCCTCCGCTCTTCTTCCCTCTCCCTCCGCTCCCGTCCGCAGTCCGCACCGATTGTTGGTGACTTTCCTTCGATTGTGTTATCACGTGACAGCGAACCGAGTTTCAGGTTTCCCGAAATGGCAAATTTCACGTGCGGATAGGATAGTCAACGCTGCTGGCGGGCACGGACACACACGACGAGAGAATGTGCACTTTTCTTTCCTGCGGGGAAAAAGCGACTGGTTCGGACGCTGGTGGGACAAACTGCCGCAAGGCTGCAGCTGGAGGAGGAGACCGGCTGCCGATCCGACCCCACTGGCGAACAGTTGGACAACACATCATCTTCATCGCCACCACCACCACCACCACCACCACCACCACAACTGCCATCACCATCACCGCCAACATCACCATCGCGGGAATTAGAAGACGCACATTGATCGGCTGGTTGATGGATCGGATTTCGTGCTAGGGCTTTCTCTCCTTCACATCATCCCTTTTCCTTCGCTCCCTCTCCTCCTCCTAGTTACTTGCTGTCCACCGACGATCGCATTTCCTCACTAGCTAGCTAGTCATTGGCGTCGTTCTCAAACTCACCTGCTGAGCTCATCTTGCTTTGATGTCTGGAAGGTCGATTCACAGCCGACGTTCATAGGGGTGTCGCAGAGGCGCAAAAGAAATATTCCCGGAACCTAGCCCCATCGCATCATCCAACCGCTGGCTCACTCCGCAATCCGCTACATACCCCGACTAACATCCGTAACCCGCCTACGGAGGCAGACCTATTCCCCTCCACACCCCCCGACTCCCGCCGTCACCACACCACCCGCCCCCTCCCCCGCACGTACGTTGTTGCGCACCCTGCAGCTGGCCCGAGTCCCGACTGCCCCGGCTTGCTTCCGTCGAGAAAAAAAAAGCCGAGTCTTTAACCCCATCGTGCGGCTCAACAACCCAATCTCCATCCCGGAGTCAGAATCCCCCGTCCCCCACCGAAAAACCCCCAAACCCATCGAGGAGACGGACGCGCCCCGACGATGGCCACCACTCCCCCCCAGCGACCACCCTCGTCGGACATCACGATGGAGCCGCTGTCCTCCGATAGCCTCCACGACGAGCCGAACTTGCTGCAGCTGCACCTGCAGCAGCAGTACGTGCACGACCTGCAGCGGCCGCATGGCACCACCGAGCTCCCGCTCGCGCCGACATTACCCACGGCGCTGCCGCACTCGCCGCCGACGCCGGACCGCTACTCGTCACCGTCGAGGCACTACCACAGCAGCTCCGCCGCGTCGATGCCCTCCGGGTTCGGCGGGTCGTCGGACGCTTCGTATTACGGCGGTTCCCCGCCTCCTGCGATGCCACCACAGCAACAGCAGCAGGTGTTTGCGAACTCGCGAGGGGACCGCGAAGGCTACTACAATGGCGCTGGCTCGTCGTCGGCGTACGCGGCGGAGCAGAAGCAGAACAGCGTGGTGATCAAGGTGGGGATGGTGGGGGATGCGCAGATAGGAAAGACCAGCTTGATGGTCAAGTATGTGGAAGGCAGCTTCGACGAGGACTACATACAGACACTAGGTATGGCTGCTATCGCTTGCAGATTTCATTCGCTTCGCGCCCCCGACGCGGCGTGTCTGCGAAATGTATGCTGACGTTTCGTGTTTCGGGGATAGGGGTCAATTTCATGGAAAAGACGATCTCGATAAGGAACACAGAGATCACATTCTCGATCTGGGACCTCGGTGGCCAGCGCGAGTTCGTCAACATGCTCCCACTCGTGTGCAACGATGCCGTTGCGATCCTGTTCATGTTCGACCTCACTCGCAAGAGCACGCTCAATTCCATCAAGGAGTGGTACCGGCAGGCGAGGGGATTCAACAAGGTGCGTCCACGGAGCGAACTCACCGAAAGGGGGGAGGGGGGCTGGGGCATGGTGACGGCGGCTGATGTGGATACAGACTGCCATACCGTTCCTTGTCGGCACGAAATACGATCACTTTGTGAACTTTCCGCGAGAAGACCAGGAAGAGATCTCGAAGCAGGCACGGAAGTTTGCCAGGGCGATGAAGGCGAGCCTGATCTTCAGCAGCACGAGCCACAGCATCAACGTGCAGAAGGTAAAAGCGTGACACTCCGGTTCGGCAGTTGGCCTCGGACCGAGCAGCTGACATTGGTTTCTTTCCCCCAGATCTTCAAGATCGTCCTGTCCAAAGCCTTCGACCTCAAGTGCACTATACCCGAGATCGAGAACGTCGGCGAACCACTGCTGCTGTATCAGGACGTATAGTCGTGCGGATGGGTGCGATGGCGGACACAGGACAGCGAACTGCCTGCGGATCGGTCCCCGTGACGTCTCAGCCCCGGAAGGCGACTTGGAGTTCTTTCCCCTTCGTGTTTATGCAAGAATATGATGATGTTGCTCGGTGGAGCAGGCGGAGTAGGATACGGTGGTGGGGCAGGGACGGCGTTTTGTGTGATGTTCCTGAATGGAGGGTTCTGCCTCCCAAAACAGAGTATTAGTTGGGTGACCATTGGCACTTTCGTGGTGTCGTTCTTCTTCCTTTACTTTGTTGCCATGCGTGTGTTGTGTGCTTCCCTCGCCTATACCTGGTCTCTCGTTTCCTTTTGTTTATCTTCATGTTCATTTTCCCTTTTTTTCTTCTCTTTTTTTGGCTACTTTTGGTCACTTCTGGTCACTGTACGCTTGAGGGCGCGAGAGAGAGGGGGGGGGAGGGGGGGAGGGATATATTGCGGTGAAGAAATTTGATGTGATGGGCCTGCGTGCTCGGGAGAAACCAAACCTATGTGGAGGTGGCAAGGGAATGCTCAAGACGGGGTTTTTGGAGGCATAGATATCAGCATAAATCGGCATCAGCATCGTCAGACAGCATCATGTATCAGCTATCATGCATTTGGACTTTCCTGTAGCCTATCGCATCGATCGTGCGATTGCGAGCTGTAGGAAACGATACCCACACAAATGTTTGGCGACATCTAGTGCGGTAGGTGGAGTGGACAGTTGGTGCTTAAAACCGGGCAGTCTAAATGAATGATAATTTCTCCCATTTAAGAAATTATTGTAACTGATATCTACATATCATACTGCAAAGATTTCCTAATCATGCACTGTGGCTGCCCTTCGGCTAAAAGCCACCGCGTGTGTGGCTCAAGAGAGCATGTGTGTTTGGGTTGGATAGAACCGATCGTCTTGGCGAGGAGGCGAGATTAGGCTCGCCTTTTCAACAGCTGATTACAAAATTGAGCCTAGGTACGTCAGTTTGGAAAATATGTGAATATCCTGTTGAGTGGAACTGAGCCACCACCAAAAAGATGGGCTTTGTATGCTGGCCTTCATCACCAGAGCCCCACGGTGTTGCTTCCTCACCCGAAAAATTGCCCGCCATTTCAACTCTCGTTGTCCTCTGCCACTCCTGTCGAAGTATCGGGTACTTGCCAAAAAAATATCCCAACATTCGGTTCCCCATGACCAAAAACCCTCTCCCGTGCGTTCACACCTACATACCTCAACGATTGGCCTTGCGATCTGTTGAGTGTCATTGCAGAGGCCAGCCGGATGGGGTATTGGAGCATATTCGAAAGAAAGATCTCCGTCCGCCGCACTGGTGATTTTGATCTTCGGAATCACGACCCGTTTACCTTTGCCAGTTGCCGATGATAAGCTTCTTCAATACAGGAGATGACTTGTACTTAGCCGCGTACCATTGCGCAGACCTTCCGCAGGATTTATATTACGTATGTAGTATCTATCTGGCACAATAGAGCCGGGACACCAGCTTTCAGCTGAAGTTTGTGCAGTGACAATCCGTTGGCTACATACCAACTTGAAAGAGTTGAGATATTCCTCCGTACACGTCTGCTCGTCCTCAGAATCCACAAAATCAATACTTTCATATGCGAACTCTGTAAATACTCTCAAATCTACGTAGCAGCAAACCGTTGACATCGTCTACGTCAAGGTTCTTTGGTGCTCGGATTGCTCGCTGCAGGTTCGGATATAGATGCTCCGCAATCAACTCCTCCAGTGCGTTGTTGTTGAGAATCATGTTCGACTGCAACTTGATGTATTCTGGTACTTCGGAAGGCTCTATCATCACCACCACCTACACTTCGCGGTCATTGTTGCGCTACGCTCGAAATTGAACTACAGCAAGCTTGAAGCCCGGCACTTTCGGTCAATACCAGGGAGAAATAATTTTGATTTCACTTACCTAATTCTAAATTAGGTCTATCTTTTCAAAGACTGCTGTGAGTCGTAAATAGTTCTACTGTATGTATACATAGATATTTCCGGGACCCCACTTTTTGTTGCTGTATCTACATACAAAGTAGTCTGTCTACATAAAAAAAATTGGAGATTAAAAAGCCACACTAGCCGTTTTAGCTTGGCGGGGCTCAATTACTTGGCACCCAGCCTAACTGTCTTCTCCTGTTCCCATCACGTGGATTGAGGGAATCGGGAAGCTGGTGGGCAGGCAGGGCAGGGGTGGGTCAGAATTCGCCCCAGTGTGCATGTCCCGACCAAGCAAGCAAGCGAGCATCATGGGCGTGGGGAGGGATGCTGCCATTGGGCTCATCGTCGCCGCTGAGGCGCGCCGCAGCTCTTCTTCTTTCCTTTCTTCTCCTCCCGCAACTCCATCCACGCACTCGTTTTTTTTGCTTGTAGCTGTTGGGACTTCGTCACAGCCCTCCACTGCCACTTCGGTTGTCGATTTTGCGCTACGCTCTGCTGCTTGCTGGGTTAGCACGCCGGTCAGTTGGCTCTCGAATACTACACCGCTTCGTGGATCTCCTCGCCCGACGGCTTGTCGCTTCCCTTTCCTCGTTGTCAACGGGTCAGCGACGACAGAGGCGGAAGAAGAAAGGTTGTGGGCTATCTCGGGGGGCTGGTCATTGGCCCGGCGTTTGCTGACACGAATTTCCTTTTCCTTTTCGCAGGATTTTCATTGGTTACACGAGAGACCGCAGAATAGGACGTCCCTCCATCTGGCTTCATTCTTCGTCCGCCAACGGCCCAGACTACGGGGCCCGCTCCTTCGACTATCGTTAACCGCCTCCTGGAACGCTACCACCGCCGCCACCGCTACCACCACCGCCGGCCGAACGATATCGCGATCCCACGACGACGAGGTCCCGCAGTAACCGTGCTCACGGGAGGCGGATACACGGAAACCCAAGTACACAATTCTCGCGAAGCACAAGGCGGGGCACGAGCAAACGCATCCTCACGTGCGACCGCCCGAACGAGAAAGGGAAGAGTGAGACACCGACGGAAGCCGCCGTGTGTTGGGTTGACGAACTTGACACCGCGAGCGCGACAAGACGAGACGGGGGAGGCCCACAACGCGTCGCTGAAACTAATCCGTCGCCGCGATGGCGTGGGAGCAGCTGAATGTGAGTTTGTGAACGAGGCAAGCGGCTTCCGTTTCTTTGCGTCATTTACCCCTCTTCGTTGTTGGGCTTCTTTTTGTCTTGTTGGGAGCTTTTCCCCCTGCTTTCCCTCTTCCTGCGATCTTTCCTGTAATGCGTTTGCGTCGCGCCTGGGCGGAGCGAACTGACGATTCGTCGCATATCGGATGGCCGACAATGCCAACACAAAACAAGCTTTGCCACGACTTTTGGTCCCTCTCGGTCTCTTTCTCGGCGCTGGGGTGGGAGGGAAGGTGGGAGGAAGATGAGTTGCGAGTGTACGCGGGGATGATCGTTTCTATACCCCAGCACCTTCAGTTCACTATCCGAGGCCTGGCCCCGTGGTGGAGTATACACAAGACGCAGAGGTTGTGGATGGACTGGACTTGTCGTGTCCTCCGACTATCTGACCCGCTTTGGATGGGCCAGCGATACGATATATATGGCACATCGCTGTCGTGGATTCCCTTCGTTGCGTGTTCGCTCCGTTCTTCTGATCGTTCAGTCTTGTTCTCTTCGCGCTATCCTCGTCTTTTCCCTTCTCTTCATTATTTCGATGCGCAAAATGAGGCTCGTATTCTTGCAGGTTACTGATTCCTTCCAGATCAACAGGCCTCATGTGGCATACACGATTCTTGGGGGATTCACTTCGATTTTCATGCTATGTTCTCTTTTCATCAAGGAAAAGCTGTACATCGGTGAAGCTAGTGAGTTTCCCCAGGAGTCTCTCGGAGATGGCGGACGGGCACCGCGTGCTGATGGCCGGGTGTAGCTGTCGCGACGATATGTGGGATCATATTCGGACCTGTCGGAGCAAAACTTTTTGTACCTAACGATTGGGGAAATGTGGATCAGATCACCCTTGAGTGCTCGAGGATTGTCTTGGTCGTGCAGTGTTTCGCTGTTGGCGTTGAGTTGCCCAAGGTAGGACCCTCCGTGCTCGGGCTGTGGGGCGGGGGTGCTGACGCAAGGGCAGAAATACATGACAAGACACTGGAAGTCGGTGGTGTTCCTGCTTGTGCCCGTCATGACATACGGATGGATCGTCACTTCTCTGGTCATCTGGTGGATGATCCCTTCGTTGACCTGGCTCGAGTCGCTCACATGCGCCGCCTGCATCACCGCGACGGATCCTGTGCTTGCGTCCTCGGTGGTTGGAAAGGGGAGGTTCGCGAAGCGGATTCCCAAGCATCTTCGAGATCTGCTGTCGGCAGAATCCGGATGCAACGACGGCATGGCTTTCCCGTTCGTGTACCTTTCGCTGTACCTGATCAAGTACCGACCCAACGCCACCGAGGTCTTTGAGCATTGGTTCTGTCTCACCGTCCTCTACGAGTGCGTGTTCGGTGCCATCTACGGAGTCTGCGTGGGATACGCGGGACGGCACGCCATCAAGTACGCTGAGAGGAAGAACCTGATCGATCGGGAGTCCTTCCTGGTGTTTTACTTCGTGCTTGCCCTTTGGTGCGCGGGAACGGGTTCCATGCTCGGCCTTGACGATCTGTTGGTCGGATTCGCCGCTGGTGTCGCCTTCTCGAACGACGGTTGGTTCTCGCAACAGACGGAAGAATCGCACGTATCCAACGTTATCGATCTGCTGCTCAATTTGGCTTTCTTTGTCTACTTCGGATCAATCATTCCCTGGTCGTCGTACAACCGCCCTGACTGGGAGATCACACCGTGGCGATTGGTGGCCATTGCGGTATTTGTCATTCTCTTCCGCCGGATCCCTATCATGGTTGCTCTGAAACCGGTAATACCAGACATCAAGACGTGGCGCGAAGCCCTCTTCGCCGGTCATTTTGGCCCCATCGGTGTCGGTGCCGTGTTCGTGGCTATCCTGGCGCGCGCCGAGCTCGAGACCGGAGAGACCACACCACTCGCCGTGTTACCACCACCGGGCAGCGAGAATTACATGGTCATAGAGCTGATCTGGCCGATCACGACGTTCCTCATTCTGACGTCCATCCTTGTGCACGGCAGTTCGATCGCTGTGTTCACGCTCGGCAAACACATCAACACTATGCGTATCACCATGTCGTACACCACTGCCAACGAGGAACCGAGCTGGCTTTCGCGCCTTCCCCGGCTCACGCCCAAGCCGTCCATGTCGATCCGAAAGCCCGACGTGGACGAGAGCTCGGACGAGAAATTCCCGCACGGCACCCTTCCACCTCCCGGCGGTGTTCCCGGTGGTTTCGTGGTCCGCCAACCCGCCGAAGACGACACCCCTCTGCCCAGCAGGCCGGCTAGTATCCGCGCCCGCCGTCGAAGGAACTGGGAAGCCGGCCACGGACCCGGTGGGCCAATATCCGACACTGCCATTGCTCCACGCCGCGTACAATCCGACCCTCTTGACAACGTGACCTCTGCGACGCCCACGCCTCCTTCGCAGCGATCTCCGTTGGCTCAACAACAGCAGTCTCGCGAGGACCTCAACGAGAGGCGCGTGGAGGAGTACCAGGAGGGCTCCAACATTATCGTCGAAAACGAGGATGGTGATGTGATAAGCAAGATGAAGACCCCCGACGCAAAGGACCGCGAGCACATTGGCCCCTTCGAAATCCCACACCCTCACGAACACCGCGGCGCCACACCCGCTTACGTTACCGACGCGCAGAGTGCCCTCGATGCCGCACGTGCCGAAGGCCGCCATTCCCGCCGCAGACCAGCATGGGCCTACCGCTTCGACGACAACATCGTAGTCGAGGACGAGGATGGAGAAGTCATCCGTCGGTATAAACTGCCAAAGGACAAACGATCCGTCGCCGGCGCATCATCGGGCAGCGCCGCCGGCGAATCCAGCCGTCGTTCCCCAGGAGCCTGGCCCGCCTGGGCCCAGAAGATGAACATTTTCCGCAATGCCAAGCAGGCCACACAGGAGGAAGCCGACAACGACGACGACGATGCGAAGACTGTTTACTCCATGGGCGGTAACGACGACAGTCGCAGCAACCGCCTTCAGCAGTTCCGCATGCACGACGAACGCGGCCGCCAACTTAACAAGCAGCAGTTCCTCCAGAAGCTGCAGATGATGGATCCCCACGCTCGTGCAGCATTGGCAAGCCCGAGTGTCAGCATGGATGTGGATGCCCGTGGACTGGCCGATCGACTGCGCATGCAGACGGGCGCGAAAGACAACACCGGACTTCCCGAACGACCGGTCTCCCCGCCCAGCAGCGCTCCCAAGAGTGCCGCCCAGAAGCCTCCCGCGAACGCTCCCCGGCCTAAGGAGACGACGACGCCTGGCGACAGTAGAGAGGAGGAGACCGTCGCGGAACGGCGTCGACGAGAGGCGGCGCTCGGACTCGGCGACGAGGGAGCCAGCGACAGTGACGAGGAGGATGGAGGGCGGGGCAGACTCGAAGGCGGATCCGGCCAGAGTAGACGTAGAGTGCTTGCCGGTGGAGGAGGAGGGATCCAATGGGGAGAGGACGTCAAGGGCAAGGGGAGAGGAGAGTAATTTGCGTTTCGGGGTTCTTTCCTTTTTCGCTACTTTTGAGTTTTCGCTTTATCTTTTTTTCTCTGCATTCGACACGATTGATGGGAAACGAAAATTACAGGACGGATAGGGGCCACGGCGGAGATAGCATCTGCACAGGGGATCTGGTGTCTGAATGATGGGACGGGATACATGCGGGGCTGCCAGCGACGGCGTTTTCACTTGAAGCGTGTATGAGTTTGAGATTCGGCTTTAACTGACCATTTTTTCTTCTATCTACTCTTTCTCATTCTCTCCTAACTGCATATTTATGTACTGAAAACAGAATTTAAACAGAAGAGAACCCTCGTTAGTCTGGTTCAGGGTGGCGCCCCCCGCCCCGTGCCAGAGGCATCGACGAAACGCGGTAGGACTTCCAAGTCCGGACAATCCGTCGGCAGGAGCCCTGCCCCTCTTGACAGCAGTCTCCATCGCTGGTCACCCCTAGGCCGCGGGAACGGGAGAGGAGAAAGGGACAAGAGGGGAAATGGAAGAAAAGGAAGAAAAGGGAGGGGTTACTCTCCTCTCCGGCACGCACCGGAGCAGGACCAGATGTAGCACTGACCAAAGGAAACTGGAGGGAAGTAGGAGGAAAGAGTGGTTGTGTTGTCTATCTTCCCAACTATCAACGGCAGGGCTGAAGAAAAAGGAAAAGAACTAGAACGGCAGAGAAAAGGGAACAGCAGGAGAAGGACGGACGCAGGGCTGACAGCACTGTGGCAGCCACTCCACCTTTTTTTTGTCACTATTTGCACGCGACCTACCATATCTACCAGTCACTCCTCCAGCTGTACAGGAAAAAAAACGAATGGTCCAAAAAGCGGGTGCTAGCGAATGACCCGCAACACCTCTCCAGTCTGGCTCGAACGCTTTCCATTCGCTCCTCCACGGTGTCATACTCCACGTCGCCGAACTCCTCTACAAATCTCACTACTGACTCCTACGCCTCCTTAAGATCCGTTGCCTCTTTCCCATTATAGATATGTATCCTGCTACTAAATCCCCGCCATAAGCCTTCAGCCAGATGATTTCTCATCGTCATCGTTGATCGTGGCATACTCGATAGCGGGGGATTCCAATGTCCCTGCGCCTACCAGCTTGTAGAGGTTCTCCACTTGAGTCGCCTCGTCGGCGGTAGTGCTTTCGACGCTCATCTAGCAACCAGACGCGAGGGTGTGTGCGCAGAAAGGGCCAATATTCGAACAGCTCCTGGTGTTGGGTCGAAGCAACAACCTTCGGCCGCTGTGCATCCGGAGGGTCAGTGGAGTCCTCGGAGAGCGCGCAGGCCAAACATACCCGCAGGACCGAGTCGTCCCTTTGCCGAATCCGTCAGCGGCGATGAGGGTCCGGCGGGTGGCGCATCGGGGGCGGGGCGGCGGCAGCCTTCTTGACGCCGAGACGTGCGTGCAGCATTGGTGGGTGGTCTTCCGGGAGCAGCGGACTCGAGGTTAGCACGGTACCAGTGTAAATGATTGGGTAGAAACCCAGCCAGAGGAGATAGAAGATAACATACTTTTTTCGGATGTGTTGACGAAGAACGGATGTGTAGCGGAGGAGAGGGCATCACCTACGGGCGATCGACTGCACGGGGACCTATTGGTCCGCACGATCGAAGACCTATTGGTCAGTGTCGATCCGCAGTGATCGACCGGTGGGATGTTTCTGGAGAATGGATGGAGGAGACGGGATGAGAGTGGGGAGGCGCCGGCTGTTTATACGGAGATTTCGGCCACGCCGAGATGCCGAGACCGAAAATGTTGAAGGGTGCCGAGATGCCCGTGGAGGTGTCCGGAAAGCACCGGAAGGGCCCGGAAAGACATCCCCGCAAGGGATTCACAGCAAAGCGAGGTCGGCAGACGTGCATGAATACTGTCAGAATGATGGGCGTCCGGAGATGATAGACCGAAGACGGTGTCCGGAGATTACGGACCGGAGTTGCCACGTCCTGAGATGCCGGCTGTCCGAGTCCTCAAGCACCGGCTCAGGAGACAGTCTTTTGTCCTTTTCCCCCTGACGAGTCCTTGAGGCCCGTTGTATATAGAGTTGGAAAAACTTCTCGCTGTTGTGCTCAGGAGTTGCGTATGTGGCCTCCATTAGGTCTCGTTGCCATCACAGTTGCGGGATTGTCATAGATGACAAAGTCGAGACATCACAGGCGATGTCGACATCGCCTTCTAGGAGAGGTGGCCGTTGTATATAATATCTCTATTCTTCTTCTCTTGCATTCTCTTTAATAATTCCTAATAACACTCGATATACTCGATACAAATCACCGACCTTTTCTGTCTTGCTCACCGCGCCCACCAACTCCTCTCATGTGCTCTCTCACATTCATCGCGGCCGACCAATCTCAGGCTGAGAATAATCTCCCTTACTCACTGTCACTGCTCTCTCCCTGTAAGGCACTGCTGGAAATGCTTCTCGCCGCCGCACTCAGGAATGAATGACGAGAATGGAATGTATGAGGAGGCTGGAATGGATGACGAGGCCGGAATGGATGACGAGGCCGGAATGGATGACGAGGATGGAATGGAGGACGAAGTTTAGGGAAGGTAACATCGGTAGGCCGGTGTATATAAAGTCTCCGTTTTTCTTGTCTCTCTTTCCTTTTAAGCAATCACTTCAACAATACTCAACATACTCATTACTGTTCGCTCTTACTCTCTGCCACTTCTCTCATTGTGACCGACTATCCTCGGGCTAAGAATATTCCTGTTCACTCTCCCGCTCACTGCTCTCGCTCTCCATAAGACCCGATAGTAATCTGGTATTTTAATATATAACTTAGAGAGAATGCTCTGCATTCGACTTGTTATGTATCTTTAATTTCGATTGACTATCTTCATCTCAATGATTTATCCTTATATTCCAACAGGTTATGAGTCTGGGTTGAACGCGCTGCCAAACCGCAACTCATCGATACAGTATCTATTCGCACCCGCCGTTTAACCGCGTCGCGTCTGCACCTCATCCCTGCACTCTTCTTTTTAAGCCTCAACTGATTGAGCCGCGTCGCGACGACATCGCCAACATCGCCCTCATGGCTTCTACCCGACAACTCGTCACGTTTGCAGTCACCGACCTACACAATGCCCGAAACTACCGCTCGTAGAAAATGACATGAGATCATACCTTACCGCTGAAAGTGTCCCCAAGATTGTTTCCCTTAAAGAAATTTCCCGGGCTGTGACTACAATCAGTGCGACGACCGCGCTGCCTCGATGACTTAATATCGGTTGAACCCCTGATTCGCAACGTTGGATACCACCATCGCCTGCCACTTTCTTTCGAGCCGTACCAAGATCGTTCGAAACTACAGTCGGCATTCTCAAAAACCCTTCGGGGGATCTCGGTCCGCGCTTGGTGATGCTGGAGCTGCTAAGGCACCCCACACCGGAGCTGCCGTCCACTCTCGAGGATGTGACTGCTGTGCGCGGTTGGTAATGCGGGAGCTCGGCTCCCCCATACCGGAGCAGTCGTGCGCGCCTGATGATGGAGTTAATATGTACGGTCAATGCTAGCAACGGACAGATTTTCCTATGGATTCGGCCTGGGAATCAGCCTGGTACCCAGGGGAGGCTTCGGGTGAAGCACATGGCGGATGGTTAAACAGGGTTTCTCTCCCTCTCCTTTCTTTTCTTTGGAGGACGCATTCTCCTATGTCTGTGGTTTTCCCATGAGGTTTTTACACGGTTATGAGTTTTAACGACTCATCTGAGGATACTGGGTTTCACTGTTTTCCCCCATCTGCTGCTGTTTGTTGCTATACTGGCCGTTCCCTTTTCTCTTTCTCTCCTTCCTTCCTTTACATCGTCCGTACAAGGGGAAGTGTCGGGATGGTGGGCGTCTGGAGATTTCGGACCGGAGTTGGCACGTTTGGAGATGACGGCTAGCTGAGTCCCCAAGCACCAGCTCGAGAGACAGTCTTCCGCCCTTTTGCCCCTAACGCCCGCCGCATATGGAGAGAATCTTCTGCCTTCGACTAAGTATCTTTAATCCAATTCATAATCTTCATCTCTATCGATCTCCTATTCCAAAAAATGCGCACTGATGGCCAGCTTGACTGCAATTTACCGAGAGTCTCGCACAGCGTGAGGAATCTACCTTGAATATCTCGCTCGACGGCTTCGTACTACGCTGGGAGGCTTTAAGTTGGACATCTGCGGAAAAGCTAAGTGAAGGGCGGCGGGCACCACCGCGAGCCGCCTGCGTACTGACCGAGGTTGAGGTTGGACAGTGGGCGGGAACTAGAATGGTGTATATTGCCACGATCTAGATACGTCGCGCGCAATTAGCGATTCAACCGGCTGAGGAAGACGTATGGAGTGAGGCGTCCGAGTGGGAGCTCTGCGAGCGGAGGGAACGGGAAGAGGAGCGGAGGGCGGAGGCCGAGGAGCTGGGTACCGAGGGTGAGGAACAACCTCTGTTTCTCCCCCACGCCCTCGCTCATGCCATCCGCGGAAGAGGACTAAGGAGCTGGTCTCGGTTTCCTTTATTCCTTCTTTTCTCTCTTGCCTGTGTGAAATCTCTGGTGTGCATCTCACCTTCTTGGGACATGCCTGGGCGGAGGGCTAAGGAGGGTTTGCAACGTACCGCCATCGCGCGGACAGCGGACGGGAACTGGACAAAATGTGCGCCGCTATAGTCTATATAGGTTGAATGCGAGTATGATTAAACAAGAAAAAGTTTCTCAAGCCCGTTGTATATAGAGAGAGAATTCTGCCTACGAGCATGTATCTTTAAACAAATCACCGTCTTCATCTCTATCGATCCCCATATTTCACCACATCGCTAGGCATCCATAGAGCCAGCTTGCAAATCTCCCGTCCGACTTGAATGTTTTCCATCCTCTCCTCCTCGTTATCATTCTCCATGTCGCCGAACTCCTCCATAAAACCCACCGCAGCCGCATACATCTCTTCGGGCTCCGTTGTCTGTTCCTCGCGAGAAGTGGCCATATATGCCACTTCCAGTTCCTCGCCTTGGACTGCTGGATAGATGATATCCCTCGCGCGTTCGAGAACGTCCCTATCGAGACCGTCCATCTCGGCATCCACGGTAGCCGGGGATTCTTGGGTCCCCGCGTCTATCGTTTTGTAGAGGTATGTAATCTGAGCCGTCTCGTCGTGAGCGGTAGTGATTTCGACGCTCATCCCGCCTAACCAGACGTGGGGCTAGCACGTTAACTGCCAGTCAGTGGGAATGATTGCGCTAGAGGAGATGGAAGATAACATACATTTTTCAGACGTATTGACGAAGAACGGATGTGTAACGGATGTGTAACGGAGGACAGGGCATCATCTACGGGCGATCGACTGCACGGGGACCTATTGGTCCGCACGATCGACGACCTATTGGTCTGTGTCGACCCGCAGTGGTCGGCCGGTGGGATGTGTGTGGAGGATGGATAGAGAGAACGGGATGGGAGCGGGGAGGCGCCGACAATTTATACGGAGGTTTCGGCCACGCTGAGATGCCGAGATGCCGAGACCGAAAATGTTGAGTGGTGCCGAGATGCCCGTGGACATGTCCGGAAAGCACCGGAAGGGCCAGAGAAAAGACTTCCCGGTGAGGGATTCACAGCAAAGCGAGGTCGGCAAACCAAGCACGAATACACACTGGCGGCCGAGCTCGACTGAATCCTACCGAAGGCCTCGCCCAGCGTGAGGATCCTACTGAATACCTGGCTCGACGGCTTCTCACTACGCCGGGGGACGTTAAGCTGGACATCTGTGGGAAAGCCCATGTGAAGGGCGGCGGGCGCCACCACGATCCTGACCGAGGCCGAGATTGGACAGTGGGCGGGAGCCGGAACGGTGTTTGTATTGCCACGATCCAGATACGTCGTAAGTAATTAGCGATCCAACCAGAAACAAAGCCGCAGTCACCGCCTTCAGCTGTTCCGCATGTACGACGAGCGGGGCCACCAACTCAACAAGCTTACGATTCCTCCGGAAGCTGCAGAGCCAGCGAGCCGAGGAGGATGGAGGGCGGGGCAGACTCGAGGGCGGATCTGGGCTCAGTAGGCGTAGAGCGCCTGCCGGTGGTGGCGCAGGTGGAATCCAGCGGGAAGAAGACGTCAAGGGCAAGGGATGGGAGAGTAATCCGCGGTTCGGATTTCTTTCCTTTTCCTCCACTCTGGAGTTTTCTCTTTTTGTTTCTTTCTTCTCTGCATTCGACGCGAGGATAGGGCACGGCAGATATGGCATTCGCACCTGGGATCTGGGATCTGGCGATGGCTGTATGTGCATCCCTCTCCATCAGGATGGTGGGCTCGGGAGAGTCTTCACAGTTGTGTGTTGTTTTCAACCGTGGATGGGTTTGGTGCAGTGGCGCCGGCGGGGAGTGGCTCTGGCTTTGGAATTGTACCTTCGGCTTGTTGCGGTGCACTTGCGGGCTCTCGTTTTCGTGGAGAAACGTGGAGTGTGTCGGCGCCGCTAGCGTCCCCCGTCCTCCGCCTGTCCTCCCTTTTTTCTTCTTCGGTCGTTGAGTTCTTTTCCTTCTTTCCATAGTCTTCGTCGTCGATAGTTGGATAGAGAAATACAACAGCTCTTTCCCCACTTTTTCTCCCGGTCCCTTCTTCTCGCCTTCCCCTCGGCTTCCTTCGGTGAGCGCTTACCTCGTCCTGCCCCAGTGCGTACTGGAGAGGAGAGCGGCCTCGGCCTTTCTTCCTGCCGCTTTCCCCTCCTCCTTTTTCCTTTCTCCTGATCTCTTCGGTCTGGGAACAACCAGCGACGAACGCCTTCTCTCCCCCCGCAAAAGGCTTTATCAAGCGTAGCGTTGGATCCGGCGCCTGCTGCCTATTCCGGGTACTAGCTGCCATCATTGAGTCTGCCTTTTAGCTGTGGGATCGTCACCGTATTGTGTGGATGGAGTGATAAAAAATTAACAATTATGGGCTTGTCGGATTGCCTGGGCTCATGCCCTGAATAACTAAACGGGCAAGAGACGGTCCTTCAGATTGCCAGGCAAACGACCTATTCCAAAAATAACCCGAAGTTGAACTATCCTGCTACCCCTTTATTGCTACTATGTACATAGCCCTTCATTCGCACTTGCCTCTTCACTGGCCGAACTGGTTGTAGCTTCTGCGGCGTTGTAGGTCTGTGACCGTATACTCGAACTTCTAGTCGTCCCTCAGCTTGTCATTACCTCCAAGCTAGTTAAAATACATGCAGGTTTTAAGCGGCGGTGCGATGTCGGCCATGTCGCCACTGCAAACACTCCACGCGCCCTTTAACTGCTTATTTATTCTGGAGCTCGTAGGCTAGGCTATGGTAGTCTCGCTTGAACCTTCGCCAAGTCCGTCATCGTGTCCACGCCAGTAGCACTATAAGAGGTTGTGGCTGTGCACCTGGATTCTTGACGCCAAGCCAGCTGAAAATTGGGTTCTTGTAGTGTCAAATGCTTGTTTGTATAAGATCAGCTCGGATGGTCTAGCGGTATGATTCTCGCTTAGGGTTGCTCCTAAGCTGCAATTGCGAGAGGTCCCCGGTTCAAGTCCGGGTTCGAGCCAATTTCTTTTCCCACCCCCTTCAATTTGTTATTTTCGTGCGCAGGGTGTTGACGTTGTCTTCATCTTTTTTTTCTTATTGCGGCCGGCAGCATACATACTATCGGGTACATACGAGCCAACCGCACGGCGCCGTGCAGACTGCTCTGCCGTTGCTGCGTAACGCTTGGTGTTCGACGGTTGATCGGTCAGGTGGCCGGCTGGTAGGTTCCACAACAGCGCGCACAAATATCCTCGCGCAAGGAATCCCTCAACAACGCGGCAATCTCCATCCTATCCTGGCCAATCGTATGGATGCTCCGTGGGGGTGTTGCGGTGCGGGTTGGTGACTCAGCGATAGCACGGGTCGGTTGCCGACAGCTGTCCCAATGCAATTATAATGTTAAATGCCGGGCTTATACCATCAGCTCGGATGGTCTAGTGGTATGATTCTCGCTTAGGGTCGCTCCTAAGCATCGATTGCGAGAGGTCCCCGGTTCAAATCCGGGTTCGAGCCTTGTGCGTTTCCTTTTTCTGCGCCGTGCCGACGACAGTTTCTTTTCTCTCTCTTTTTTTTTTTTTTTTGCATTCTTTTCTGGTCTGTTACTTACGTATACATACATAGCCCACCCATAGTTACTCCGTCGTCGTCATCCTTCGCACGCGCCCAACCCCGCGAGCCGCCAGTACGCGATTATCAGTCATCACGCGTCGTGTGTAGGGCGGAGTGACATGGATAGGCACCTACATCCATCTCTGCCGCTGTGATATCGCCATGATCCGATAGGGTCGCATGCGATCGAATCATCATCACCATCATCATCGTCATCATCGTCACCATCATCATCACCATCAACATCTCTGCCACTGGGGACGGTGCTTCCTGGTTAAGCCATTCCGTCCCGTCCTCCTCCCTCCCCTCCCTACGTTCCCACCTGTTGCTACCCCGCAAACTCGCTGCATCACCTGCACACCCGCTGGGGAGAACAGCCGGAGATTTAGAGTACAACTCTCACGCGAGCTGCGCCGCAGGGGGGGGGGTAGGATTGCTGCCTTTGGACGGGGGGACTCGGCCGTGGGGCGAGTGTGCGACCGGGCGGGGATGGGGTAGCGGTCTCAAGTAGATAGAGATGGAGATCCGCAGAGATGCGGAGGCTGGGGATGGATTTGATTGCGGAGGCTGGGGACGGATTGATTGCGGAGGGCGTGGAACAGGCGGACGGTTGCGGGTCAGGATGGAGGGTGGCGAGCATGCGCGGCGCCGCGAGAATTGCCCGCAGATGTCGCTGTAGATATGATAGCTGTGCACTTAAGGAGGCAGATATCCACCGCAATTGCCGAGCACGCTGGCAGTCCGCAGCAGCAGTGCGGTAGCTAATATCACGTCATGGCACCGTGGTCTCTGTCTCTGTCTCTGTCTGTCTCTGTCTCTGTCTCTGTCTCTGTCTCGTCTCTGTCTCTGTCTCGTCTCTGTCTCTGTCTCTGGAGCGAGGGCTGCTCCACCACCCCCCACGCGTATGACGTCCGCTCGCATGCCGCCGCGATCGGAGTGCGCGCGGGCTATCAATGCGTGATGCAGATATACAACTCTCACCAGCCTCCACTGGCAGAGACAACGCCGAGGGAGGGAGGGAGGGAGGGACGGATGGACGGCGGACCGACGCCACGCCACGGGGCGGAAAGCAGGCGGTGTTTGGTGGTGGAGGATTGGACTTCGGCCGGCTGAACTGGTCTGCACCGCGAGCAGCTGCACTGTCGGTCGCTGCAGCTCGACGTCTCGTAACTGCCTCTCGTGTCGCGGAGATTGGCGCGGATGGAGATTGGGATTGGACAGCGAATCCTGCAATTCTGGGGGGGGGGGTTTCCCCGTCAACGATGGAACTACAACTAGCTCTCGGTCTAGATATCATTTGTACTCACCAGCAGCTGCACGTCCGTCGAGTCGCTGCCGGTTGCGGTTACGGCTCCGCTGCGGGTTTTCAGCTGAGCTGGACACTCTCCGCCGCGAACCTGCATGGCCGGCTGGCCGACTGCGTTGGCGCCGGCGCGATGGGTGGCAGAAATGCAGAAATGGGTGGCGGAAATGCAGAAATGGGTGGCGGAAATCGAGTGCTGGGCGAGACAGTGCAGCGATCGCAAAGGCCCTCGTGACGCGCCGGAGCGGAGAGGTGAGACAGCGCTCGCACGATATCAATGGAGAGTGCCCCATGTCCAGACGTCCATCTGTCTAGATGTATATATCCAGCCAGCGCCGGTGCTGGCCGGCCCCAGCCGCCGAGAATGCACGCTAGCGCCGCTGTTGTGCCGGCGATCGTGCGGCCTGTCGGCGTCGATCGATATGGCGCGGACTCCCGGCTGCGCACCGGCCGCGTTGTGCTCCGACCGGGTGCTTGGCACTTGCTGCCTCCGCCCTCCGTCTGAGACATCATCTGCCTCTCGCCAGTCTCTCGCGCGCCGCCAACCCCCTCCGGCCCGGAATTCATGCCCACTGCGGAACAGAGCCGCCAGCCGAACGTCCCCTCATTCGCCAATCGCCACCCACCGTCGATCCGCTGTCGCACCCGGCGCTGCCCCCGTCCTGGCGCCCGTCCGGATGCGGAAACGGCCCTCGAGTGCCGTGCAACGCGCACGCTGAGCGGAGCACTGCACCCGGCGCCGACGAGACGACGCCGCAGGCGTGCGCAGCGGCGCTGGCCGTGCAGCCACTCAGTCGGCCGTGCCACCCGCCATGTCCCTCCGCCGTTGAAATAGCCGTGCACGCCCCGCCCTCCGCTGGCGATTGCTGCTTCCTGCGATTCTATCCCTTCTCTCCCCCCCCCCGCTCGTACGAGATCCGTGGGGAAACCGCCCTCGAAGTCGGCACCGCGTCCGTCCTCCTAGTCCGCATCGCATCCGTCCTCCCTGCTGCGACGCCCTCCAAGTCCGCATCGCATCCGTCCTCCAAGTCCGCATCGCATCCGTCCTCCAATCCGCCGCTGCCGCGAAACCCCCGCCGCGCTCGTCCGCAATGGCTTCTCACAACGGTGCGGCCCCGATCGCCCCCGTCGACGACGCCGCTGCGCCCTCGAACGGGCATTCCAAGACAACCGCCGCCCGCAGCAACTCGGCCGCGCCCCGTGTGAACCCTCCCGTCGGGAAGCCGTCCCGCAAAGACGTCGAGGCGACGTTCGCCAAGTTCGCCTCGCTGATCCGGGCGTCGAATCGGCCCTTGCCCCATCGCTACGGCGACGGCCGGAAGGAGTCGGAGGATGACGGCGTGCACACCGGCATCCGCGCCGACATCGCTGCCCTGCGGAAAGACGGCTTCCTGAAGGAGTCCATCGAGACGCTGGTCATGTTCGCGAACGGTCGGCGGAAGGGCGGCCCCGTCGACGACAAGACCATGATCGTGAGTGGTCCCTTTCGGTGGTGGAATGGTGCGCGGTTCGTCTGACCCGTGCAGATGGAGCGCATGATCCAATTGACCTCGCGGCTGCCCACGGCCAGCAGGCTGAGGGTCAGCCTCACTACGCGCCAAGTCGACAGCCTGTGGAGCTCGCTGCAGCACCCTCCACTCTCCTACTGCGGCGCCAAGTTCATGTACCGCCAGCCCGACGGAAGCCACAACAACATCATGGACCCCAATCTCGGCCGCGCCGGTTCGCTATACGCCCGCTCGGTCAAGCCCATGACGAAGCTGCCCGGCGCACCGCCTGACGCTGCCACCGTCTTCGATGCCCTCTACAGCCGCGGAAAGGGCGGCGAGAACTACCGTCCGAGCAACAACAATATCAGCAGCATGCTGTTCTACATCGCGAGCATCATCATCCACGGTAAGCACGCGTCCCTGTCCTCGCTCTCTCCTCCTTCTAGAAGGCGGGTGTCTGACTGACTGACATCCATAGATCTTTTCCGCACGAACCGCGCGGACCCCAACATCTCGGACACGTCATCGTACCTGGACCTATCGCCTCTGTACGGCAACGACCAGGAGCAGCAGCACACGGTGCGGACGCTTCGGGATGGCAAACTCAAGAACGACGTGTTCGCCGAGAAGCGGCTGCTGGCGTTCCCGCCGGGTGTGTCGGTGTTGCTCCTGATGTTTGCACGGTTCCACAACCACGTCGCGACGCAGTAGGGCTCCCCTTACCACCCCCTCCCCCCGGGCCGGAGTGTCCCTTACCCCGAGTGATACATTGTGTCGCACGCGGCCGAGTGCTAATCGCGATCGGCAGGCTGAAAGATATCAACGAGGGCGGCCGATTCGACCTCAAGATAGACCGCAGATGGCACATGGACGACGAGGAGACCAGGAACGCCAAGGCTGTGGCGCAGCTGGACGAGGACCTCTTCCAGACCGCCAGACTGGTGACGTGCGGTCTCTACATCAACTTCATCCTCAACGACTACCTCCGCACCATCGTCAACCTGAACCGCGTCGACACCACATGGACGCTGGACCCTCGTTTCGATCCCTCCAAGATGTACAACCCCGACGGCACCCCGTCGGGTGTCGGCAACATGGTGTCCGTCGAGTTTAACCTCGTGTACCGATGGCATTCGTGCATCTCGAGGCGCGACGACGAGTGGACGCAGAATTTCTACAGGAGCCTGTTCCCCGGACAGGACACCGACAGGTTGACGCTGCAGGAGTTCATCGCCGGCGTGCACACCTGGGAGCAGTCCATCCCCGAGGACCCGGCCGAGAGGACGATAGCGGGCTTCCGGAGGCAACGCGACGGACACTTCAGCGACGACGATCTCGTCGGCCTTCTGACCGAGAGCATCGAAGACCCCGCCGGTGCCTTTGGCGCCCGCAACGTGCCCCACGTCCTCCGTCTGGTGGAGGTCCTCGGCATCGAGCAGACCCGACGATGGAAGGTGGCATCGCTGAACGAATTCCGCGAATTCTTCGGTCTGAAAAAGCACAAGACCTTCGAGGACATCAACCCCAACCCCGTCGTCGCCAATGCCCTCCGCCAGCTCTACGATCACCCCGACTACGTCGAGCTCTACCCCGGTATCGTTGCCGAGGACGACAAGGGGCCCATGGTGCCCGGTGTTGGTATCGGCCCCACCTACACCGTGTCGCGCGCTATTCTGTCGGACGCCGTGACGCTGGTGCGCTCCGACCGCTTCTACACCGTTGACTACACCGCCGCGGCGCTCACCAACTGGGGCATCGAGGAGGCCTCTTCCAATCCCAACGTCGTCCACGGCTGCGTCGGCTACAAGCTGTTCCTGAAGGCGTTCCCCAATCACTTCAAATTCAACAGCGTCTACGCCATGTACCCACTCACGATCCCTCTCGAGAACCGCAAGATCCTGACCGCCCTGGGCACTGTGGACGAGTTCGACTTTGAGCGGCCAAAGTACATCAAGCCGCGCAAGCTCGTCGAATCTTACGACGCTGTCAAGCAGATCCTCAACGACGACACAAACTTCAAGGTCACCTGGGGCGCGGGCTTCGACTACATCATGGAGGCGCCTTTCATGCTTTCGGGCGACGGAGGCAACTATGCCGTCATGAAGAAGTTCGTCGGCGACCGGTTGTACCTGCAAGGCGTCGACTGGAAGGCTCAGATCCGCACGTTCTACAAGGACCTGACCACCAAGCTCATCCGCACGAAGGCGTACCAGATCCAAGGCGCCGACTGCTACCAGGTCGATGCCGTCCGCGACATCGGGAACATGGCGCAGACGGTCTTCGCTGCCACTATCTTCAACCTGCCGCTCAAGTCAGAGGACCACCCCAAGGGCATCTACACCGAGCAGGAACTGTACATGATCCTATGCGCGATGTTCATCGCCATCTTCTTCGACATCGACTCCTCCAAGTCGTTCCCGATGCGCCATGTCGCCAAAGCCGTCACCCGCCAACTGGGTGCTCTCGTGGAGACGCAGGTCAAGGCAATGAAGAACTGGGGCTGGCTGCAAGGCGCCTTCGATCCGCTCAACATCCAGGGCCGCAACAAGTCCGCGCTCCGTGACTACGGCCACCACATGATCAAGCGCCTCCTGGAGTCCGGAGACTCACCGTACGACGTGACGTGGAAGTACATCATCCCGACCGCCGGAGCTTCAGCGCCGAACCAGGCGCAGATCTTCGCACAGGTGCTCGACTTCTACCTCGAGCCGAGGAACGCGCACCACCTAGCCGAAATCCAGCGGCTCGCAGCCGAGGACACCGACGAGGCGTGGGAGATCATCAGGAAGTACGCGCTGGAGGGCGGCCGCCTCGCCGGCACGTTCGGGCTCTACCGCCGCGTCGACGCCGACTCGCTGACGATCGCCGACGGCGCCAAGCAAGTGCCGCTCGTGAAGAATGACCTCGTCTTCGTCTCGTTCATCTCGGCGTCGACCGACGCCTCCGCTTTCCCGGACCCGCACGAGGTGAGGCTGGACCGCCCCGACGCCAGCTACATGCAGTACGGCGACGGCCCGCATGAGTGTCTCGGCAAGCACGCGAACATCGTTGGACTCACGACCATGCTGATGGAGTTTGGGAAGCTGCGCGGGCTGCGCCGCGCGCCCGGCCTGCAGGGCCACCTGAAGGCCATCGAGAAGCCCGGCGGATTCAAGGTGTACATGACGGAGGACTGGAGCAGCTTCTGGCCGTTCCCGACGTGTATGAAGGTCAGATTCGACGAACCACTCTAGGCTGAGGGTTGGGTATTATGTTTTTTTTTTTGGATTGTTTTGGGTGGGTGGGTGGGTGTGTGTTGTGTGGGTTTATATGTAATGTACGGATTTTATTTTTCTTTGTTTTCTTTTGCTTGTATCTACGACGGATCCAGGATGGGGGGTATCACGGAGGCGGATGGATCTACGGGGTTTTAATCGGGGGTTTGATGGGATAATTCGAGGAATTGGAATCACTACTTTGCACGACTACCGCGGCAGTCTTATTGTTACCAAGCAAAGTCCCAAATGGAAAAAAAAAATGGCGACAGCCTCCAATCTGCGAGTGATAGCTTGGGATTCGCGAACTAGCGATGCAAAACCAATTTTTTTTTTAATATATATGTAAATGTCACTCACGGGTGATAGATAACACCTCATTTTGTTTGTCCGATTTGCGACTGAAAACATGGGGTTGTTGACTCGACTTGTTGGACTCGAGTCCCCATTATTTTCTTGTCAGCGCTGCCCGAGTGAGAAAGTGTGCTGCGTGCGGGACCGCTACGATCATTTCTTACGCCACCGAAGCATCGTACCATAAGCCAGAACTAACAGAGGAGCCAATCAAAGGTATATCACCTGGTTGGGCTCCGTGAGCTTTAAACTCAAGAAGCGTTCGTTGCGTCGATAGCAGCGGACAACAACTGGCGACGTCGAACAGCCATCGTCGACTGAAAATCTCGGCGTATCGCACTCGCACTTGATTTGGCTTTGATCGCTGCTTCAACTCACCGAGGATTGGCTCCGTTGCGGATTTAGGGTAACTACTACGATGTGGTGGCGAAGTACGAAGTGATCAAACCACCTTTTCTCACTCGGGTTGCCCGACCTATCAACGGAATGGCTCGACTCAAGGAGGAGAATGGAGTCATTCACGAGTAATGAATCATCATCACCATCACCAAGGAGGGGAATGTCTCCTGTTAATAATTGGAAGCACTCGTCAATGAGGCGAAATCACTCGAGTCAATTAATGGAATGGCTAGTCAGTGAGTAGAATGACTCTCGGAGACGTATCGGCCAAGTGGTTCAGCCATTCCTCCCCACGGGTATCTGGCTCTTCCGCCGCAACTTTCGCCCGATCGTCCGCCTTCTCGTTGCCCTCCACCCCTGTGCGCGCCGGGCACCATCTGATTTCAATGATGATACCTGGCACGTCGCAGTGCAGCGATGTGTTTTCTTGCCTGGAGTGCATACTGCTGGCCGGGGCCAGGCTCCTCCGCAGCCAACCGTCCGATAGCGGCTTGAGCATCTGTAAAGACCGTGACCCGCTCCGGCGTTGTCTGCCTCGGGGAAGCCGATTCCAGCGCCCTTGCGAGAGCGACGCGCTCTGCATCGTACGCCTCCTGGCTGTAGCCTATGTGAGTTTCGATGCCCACCCAGGTCTGGCCCCCACTTCCACACCACCGAGTACCCTGCCGCCCCGCTGTCGAGCCGTGACCCGTCAGTGAACATGGTGAGTCCCGGTCGATCCTTCTCTACCTCCGCCTTTGCCTCGGCTCCGTCCTCTTGTAGTAGCTCTGCATCGAGGGCTTCCGTCTCCTCTAGCAGGACTGTGCTCTCCGTCGTTCCTGCGTAGGCAAGGGTGTTTGTGAACCTTCGCCCAATCGCCGTCGGGGCACCGACGATCTCCCGCGCCTGGTCTCCCTGCGGCAGGCTCACTAGCCGTAGCCCAAACCGCCGCTGCCTATTCTCCAGCTGCGCTGTCGCTGCCCGGAGTCCTGATTCCATCGAGATGGCGCCGAGGTTATTTTCCTCGTCCATGGCGCCCCGGACGTGGTCTCTCTTCCACCACAGCTCCGAGCCGAACATGGCGACGGACTGGATGATGCCGTCATGACCTTGCTGCTGATGGTGATGATGATTCATTAATCGTGTGCGACCCTATTGGATCATGACGATATTATGTACAGTCCTTTCCTGTTCACCGTCCGCTGCGACCTCGAGCAGTCCGCCAGCGGCTCATGGCAACCCCCCCTGCCCCCGCCTGGCCTGTCCCTCGAGATGAGAAAGAGAAAGAAAGATAGAAAGAAGGAACGAAAGAGAGAGACTCGAGAGGAATGACATGAGGAAAGGAAAGAAAATGCCTCAAAAAGAACAAGACCGCAAGAGAGAAAGTCTCAGAAAGTTCCCGCCCGCCCTGCTCCCCACCTTCGTGGTGCGTAGGAAGACTAGGACTGCCCTGGTGCATCGCTCGTCTGCCATCAGGTCCCGGACCGTGAAGCGGTCCTTGCCCCTTCCCGTTGCCTTTCGAACTTCTGCCCACAGCGTCTTCTGCTGCATCTTCCACTTCTTGCAATGCTTGAGCAGGTGTTCCCGGGTCTGTGTCTTGTACCGGCACCACCCGCAGGCCGCCGTATCCGAGTTCTTCGTCCACTCCAGGTATTGCCCTGTGCGGCAGTGCCCCGTCCTGAGCTGGTGGAACCGCTCTGCCAGTCTTTTGAGGGCTCGCACCACCACTGCCTGCTGCCTCATCTTCTCCCGCATCTTGTACTTCCTTCTCTTTATCCGCTTCTCCCACCAGCCCCGTGCCTCGGCCCACTTCCTTTCCGCCACCTCTCGTATAATGTTGGCTATGGACGTCATGACCTTTCTGCAATTGGTGGGAGAGAGCCCCATCTGGCTAGGATGGCGTGATATACGTTTCCAGCAACAAAGAGGCATACCGGTTCTTCAGTGCTGCGTGGAGGAACAAAGCGATGCAATCTGAGCACCCGGCTTCTGCAAGAGCGTCCATGAAGACTGCGGATGTGGCTATCACCCCAATCCAGCAGCGGTCACTGAAACGCCCCGGAAACCGACAAGAGAAAAAAAGTGGCTGACTGTTTTCACCTTCCCTCGGT
>Ga0307508_10000426_pt1 | contig 50086 bp, 63 predicted proteins | sample 9_EM_MG_FD_203089 | JGI IMG/M metagenome (GOLD analysis project Ga0307508, IMG submission 203089) | Populus trichocarpa ectomycorrhiza microbial communities from riparian zone in the Pacific Northwest, United States - 9_EM | ecosystem: Host-associated > Plants > Roots > Unclassified | place... | reverse complement strand
ACACCCCCCCCCCACACCCACACCACACCAACAACCCCCCCCCCCCCCCCCCCCCCCCCCCCCGTTTTCGCGCTGGACAAGGGAAAAGAACAAGAACGCAAATAATAATAAAAAGAGATAACTGTTTGACGATAGTCCTCAGCCATTCTTCGCGCTGAGAAGCTCGAGTGTTGGGAGAAAAGTATACACGCAACATTTCTCCAGATGTCGACTCCTTCCACAGCTACCGCACTTGCTCCACTCGACATCGCCAATCCATATTCCTCGCGCAACTACTCCCACCACAACCACAACCACAACCACCGCCACCAGCACCACCCGCACCACCCGCACCAGCTCCTCCACCACCAACCGCTCCAGATCCACAGCAATCACAGCCACAACCCGCACGGCGTCCTCAACTCGCTCAACCACGCTCATCACAACCACCAACGATTACCCGCTCCAGTGCCCTACTTCCAGCCCCAGAGTCCGCTAGTGACAGCTCCGCTACCGTCCTCGTCGGCATCGTCCTCGTCCTCGTCGGTGAGAACGCGTACGACGGTCTCAGGAACGATGGTGTCGAGATCACAAGCTGCGTCGACTTCGTCGTCGGCTACCCGGCGATCCCGCCGGCGGACACCGGACTGGCAAGAATTTTATCGGAATGGACCCCCGAAGGAGATCATCGTCATTGACGACTCGCCGAGTCCACTCCCTTCCGTGCCGTCTTGCGGCGGTCGAGCAGCAAAGACGGGAGCCGCTGCGTTGGCACCCGCTCCACCATCGTCCTCACGACAGAACGGAACGGTTCAGTATCCGATCGCTGCCACCGCCGCTCAGCCTCGTCATGCGGACAAGAAGAGAAAAGTTCAGTCTACACAGTCAGTAAAGTACGAACCCGTGTATGGAAGTCAAGCAGAGAGCCACGCCTTCTCTGCGACGCAGACGCCGCATCTCAACGGTTACGCTTCACCCACCACTCTCTCGGCGCACTCGAGTGACTCTAGTGTCAATGGCACCACGGCGGAGACCTCGTTGGAGTCCGTGAGTAGCGTCAAGGACTACACGGCGTCCTCTGCCGCCGCTGCCGCCGCTGCTACTGCTGCTTCGACCGCTGCTGCCAACAGTCAAAAGCGAAAGAGGGTTACGAGGGCAAGTCAAGCGGCGGCTGCTGCGGCCAACACGTTGGATGCTTTCGCGAGCTACCATCCGCCACCTAAACCACCGATCAAGGCGAAGGATGTCTACGTGCAGCCGATTCAAGATGTAAGTGCCCACTTTGAAAAATATCACTTCTCGTTTTGCGGGGGTGGGTGGGTCGATGGGCCTCCGCAGACGCTTTTTCTTCTTTTTTTCTGTTCTCACGACATTCGATGGAAAGCTACTGACCAACCGCCCTTTTTTGTTCTTTCGGGATAATAGCCGGATAGAAATAGTCAACAGAGGGTTGACGACAACGATGGACATTACATCGTTTCACCGAATACGGATCTGACTGCTCGATGTGCGTATTCGTTCCCCCTCAAGTCTGTGCACCGCTATCGACCATCGACCAAGACTAATCCTTCCCTTTTTGTGTTCCAGATCGCATAACGAAGTTGCTGGGACAGGGCACGTTCGGCAAGGTTGTGGAGGCCTACGACCGCACGAAGCGTACGAAATGCGCAATCAAGGTTATTCGATCTGTACAGAAGTATCGGGATGCATCGAGGATCGAATTGCGGGTTCTATCCACCTTGTCTTGCAATGACAAGGAAAACAGGAATAAGTGCATTCACCTGAGGGACTGCTTCGACTACAAGAACCATATCTGTCAGTTCTTGCTCGCACCCTCAGCCCTCAGCCCCCCGCCCCCAAAGGTACCTAAATTTGGGTTCACTGCTGACTACGGCGCCTCCGGTACCGCCAGGCATCGTTACCGATCTGCTCGGAATGAGTGTCTTCGATTTCCTGAAGGGCAACCAGTTTGCTCCTTTTCCGAGCACCCACATCCAGAGTTTTGCTCGGCAGCTATTCACTAGTGTTGCGTGTGAGTCCTTGTTCCTCGCGTTGATTTGGGTGCATGAGAGATGTTGACCGGGTGGTTGGCTAGTCCTGCACGATCTCAACTTGATCCATACGGATCTTAAGCCCGAGAATATACTCCTGGTCAACAACGGTTACCACACGTACAACTACAATCGTGCGATCCCATCGTCATCCACCCTGACTCAGCGCCAAGGGCGGACTCGACGGGTACTCTTGGATACTGATATTCGTCTCATCGATTTCGGTTCGGCCACCTTTGACGACGAGTATCACTCTAGCGTCGTGAGTACCCGGCACTATAGGGCTCCCGAGATCATCCTTGGTCTCGGATGGAGTTTTCCCTGTGATATCTGGAGCATAGGATGCATCCTGGTTGAGTTTTTCACCGGCGATGCTCTCTTCCAGACTCACGACAACCTGGAGCATCTAGCTATGATGCAAGCCGTCTGCGGGCCTCGTATCGACTCGAAGCTCGTCCGAGCGATCGCGGGAAAGAGCAGCGGGGGCAACACGTCCAACGCTTCAAAGTACTGCTATTGTGTCACGCAAACCTGGGGACCCGTTCGCTTACATCATCTAGGTACTTCAAGGGAGCGAGGCTGGATTACCCTAACGCCGAAACGACGAGGGCCAGCAAGAAGTATGTGAATGCGATGAAGCATCTCCAGGTCCGTTTGCCGCACTCTCTCCCGCCGGCATTTTGGCTTTCGTCGCTTTAACACGAGCAAATAGGATATCATCCCCAACAACACTGCCTTCAACAAGCAGTTTCACGACCTGCTCAAGAAGATATTCGTCTACGATCCCAACAAGAGGATCACCGCCAAGGATGCGCTCAAGCACCCATGGTTCCGGGAGACCATCCAGGACGAAGGAACCGAAGCCTCCAAGTCTCAAAACGACCGGGAAGCCGAAGCGGCCAGGGCCCAAGCATACCGGGAAGCCGAGCCTCGTGACAACTGAAACGACGACTCATGGAATGGAAAGAGGGAAATGAAGCCTTATCTTCGATAGATATGTGGAATCTCTCGGCGGGTGCATGCACATACCACCGCCGCCATCGTGTGGGAAGCTGTTAATGGATGGTACCGGTGCTTTCTCTAAAAAAAACTTTGTACAGCGGGACAACCATACCTGAACCAAAGCCGGCAACCTGGGAGGGGGCTTGTGAGCGGCGGTTACTTACCTTACCACTTACGTTCTGAAGCACTGCATACTTTTTCATTTTTCATTTTTGTCTCTATTTTTTTTTTTACTTGTCTCACACTTTACCTCCCACAGGGTTTCCCTATGTTTGTTACCTTTTATTTGCTTCGATTGTGTGGTGAAAATGGCGAGCTCGTTAGCTGGTGCGAGGGTTAGGACTTGCTGGGGTGTGCAGTGGCATGGGGTTGCAACTGGAGTGGATGGATGTCTGTTCTACTGTTATTCTTCTCATTTGACAGTTGTGGGGTCTGGTTGTATCTGGGGTCTCGTTTTGTTTAGCTGCACTTCATTTTACTCCGCTACTTCCACGTTCACTTAGCTTCCGATCACATGTCACGTCATGTTCCATTTCTCTGGCTTGAATGTGATGGCTGGATGGATGGCATGAGGCTGTTCCGAAGTGGATTCAATCGCTACGCGGCAGAGATGCTGTGACGGGTGGGTGGTGGGATAAGAGGACCGGTGAAGATGGGGAGTGCTAGGGCATTTGGTGGCATCGGAGCGGGATGAACGGGGCGGAGGATGGAAGGGACATAGAATATTTCGCTTTTTTCTGTTGGGGCGCGGTACAAAGTATGCGTTTTTGCAAGTGGGAAGTCACCTAGGATGGGGAATTGAGGAGAGTGGGGGGGGGGGGGGGGAGGGGGGAGGTTTCTCGTTTGGACGATGCGGAGAGGGATTACGAATGGTTGAGAAGCGTTCCTCAGTGGAAGAGGGATATGTTGGGGGGATCCGACATCTGTCGCAGTGGCCTCTGCCCTGCCGCTGGCGGGGGGTGGTGCCGGAAGAGGTCGCGCTTATCCCGCGCAGCCAGTCCGGTCCCCGCGGCTGTGACCGAACGCGCCGTCGAGCGAGCGAGCGAGCATGACGCACCCATCCACACATGCCTACCTATGTAGGTACTTGCATCTTACTTACATACCAGCTACTATGCTCTCGATGCTCGACTCGGCTTCGTCGCCAAGACTGCAGCCAGCTTCCAACATGGAGGAGGCGAAGCACCAGTGGCCGCAGCGAGGAATCCATCGCCGAGGTTTCCTTGAAGGATTCTCGATCCTACATACGTACGTACCCCTCCCCCAGGAGGATTAATATGCAGCCATGGGGCGCCCGAACTCCGCCCACGCCCCCCCGCGCAACAGCCATCGCCCCCGTCCCGTCTTGGCGGGCCACCACAGGTCAACTCACCTCCGGACCGCAGACACACACCCGCGACAAACATGGATGGTGGTGGGATCGTGCCGGGTTTCCTTTTCCCGGGGCCATCAGCGGAGGGAAAGGTGTGCCGAGATATGTACATACATGGACCGTAGTAGACAAGTGGGGCTTTGCAATACACATCACTTATCGTAGGCAGGGTGGGCGGGCGGCCGGAAGAGCGTCAACTCCGCCGAGTAACCATTTCCCCAGCCCGTCAAAACATCCTGTTCAGCTCGGTGGCCCTCCCATTTGTCGGAGCCAGCAGCCCGAATAGCATGAATATCAGTACAGTGTCCACATACACCTATGTATGTAACTACGACCAAATCACATTACCCCCACAACCCAACAAACCATATCCAACCACCCAACAAACCCATCAACCACCATACAGCATAAGCGTAGTGGAACACAAGCATCATCAAATAAAACAACATCAAAAAAAAAACTTGAAATGTGTATCCGGTTCGTAAACTGTAATCTCAATTCGATAAAACGCCTGGTTGCAGTTGCATGTAAAACATCGAAGCACTCAATGAGACGAGAGGAACCGCGGGAAACAGAAGAAAAGAAAAAGTTAAAAGTATAAAAAAAAAAAAAAAAAAAACTACCGAGAAGCCGAACCGCAACATGTAACATTTCCGGAAATCCACGTAATCGAGCCCCAGTTGCAATTCAAAGGGAAAAATGAAGAACGAAGAACCAAACCCCCATCCGCAGAACACCGGAATAAAATCAATGGAAACGATGGCGGCGATTTGGAGAACTAGCGTCCCCGCCCCATACCCACCCCCCTCCCCGCCGCACCCATCATGTTAACTCCGCCCATACCTTGCTGCTGCATCATCCCGCTTCCGGATCCGATATTAATTCCATAATCCTGGAACCCCTGGACATTCACACCTCCGACACCTTGTTGCACTCCCATCTGCGGTTGCATCGACATTCCACGACCGACGCCGCCACCACCGATCTGACCCGCACGGAACTGGCCAGCCATATTTTTGCCAATCGTCTGACCGCCGCGGCCTTGCATCTGCCGTTGGTGCATAAGCACCTGCTGTTGCGTGGCATGTAGCTGGGCTGCCCCGCCGTACATCATTCCCGGGTGCCCAGCCATGGCTGCTTGCTGCTGGTAGAGCGCGGCTTGGTGTTGGGCGGCTTGGTGTTGGGCGGCTTGGTGTTGGGCGGCTTGATGTTGGGCGGCTTGATGTTGGGCGGCTTGATGTTGGGCGGCTTGATGTTGCTGCAAGGTGGAATTGGGGGGCATCCGTGGAGAGGAGATGGTGCTACGGGGAGAGGCGTTTGGATGAGCCATCTGAGGAGGTTGGAGTCTCGCGGACGGGGCGTGCTGGAGCTGGGCCTGTGGTGGCCGCGAGACACCGGCCATTTGGTTTTGTGCGCTTTGGGCTTGTTGACGAAGCTGGTTGATGTAGCCTATATGAGGAGCGTTCTGCTGGATATGGGGCTGGGAGAGTTGATGGATTTGAAGCGTTTGTTGTTGCGGTGGGAGTTGCTGTTGAAGGCGGGGAGCGGCTTGCTGAGGCCGCGGGGACTGATGTTGGGAGTGTTGAGAGAGGGAGTGCTGCATCGCCATCGCCTGTGCTTGGGGTTGCTGTTGCTGAGCCTGCTGTTGCTGAGCCTGCTGCTGAGCTTGCTGCTGCGCTTGCTGCTGCGCTTGCTGTTGCGCTTGCTGTTGCGCTTGCTGTTGCGCTTGCTGTTGCGCTTGCTGCTGCGCTTGCTGCTGCGCCTGTTGGTGCGCCTGCTGCTGAGCTTGTTGCTGATGATGCTGCTGCACGGCCTGGTGCTGTGCTTGTGACTGCGCCTGAACCTGAGCCTGCGCCTGCGCTTGCGCCTGTGCCTGTTGCTGTTGCTGTTGAGCTTGAGCCTGGGCCTGGGCTTGAACATGTGCGGCGAGTTGCTGCTGCTGCAATCGCATATTGGCGGCATTCTGCTGCGCCGGGCTCATAGGCACAGAGTTCATACCACCCGAAGAACCTGGCCTCGTGGTAGCAGTAATGCCATTCACCTGCACAGCGGAGCTTCCCATTGGACCCTGGGCGAGCACAGGACTTCCCTGCTGACTCGCACTCGCTGCCCTCCTGGCGTTCGTTTGCCGCTGTTTCTCCATCTCCTCCATCTTCCTCAGATTAATGCGCTGAGTGACATTCCGCTCTTTCTCGGCCTTCTCTGCCGCTTCCTTCCTTTTCTCGACCTGCGCGAGCTTGATGCTCTCGATGACCTTGAATTTCTTGAAGCTGTGTTCAAAGGACGAGCCGGATCCATCACCGACAGCAGACTCCGAACCGTTGGCGTTGTGCGCAGCGTACCGGCGCTCGTCCATAAACAAGAGCAGCCGCTCCTGCTCCGCCGCCTGTGCCTCGTCCGCCTGTAGCTCGGCCATGGTGCGTTTCCGCGCCTTCGGTGGGGGCAGTGGGAAACAGTGTAGTGGGTGTTGAAGCATCTTGTGGATCATCTTTGCGTGATCAACGGTTTTCGAAGGAGTCAGGATCAGGGACGGAGATGTGACTAGGAGGTGTTCGGCTTCAAAGTCGTGCACGTTCGAGTTGTCCAATATCGTTCGACGGGTAGGGCCGGTCGTGGTGGCGGGGGTTTGCGCCAGAGATTGTGCTCGGGTCGGCGGCATAGGCGTAGAGGCGAGAACGGCCATGTCACAGTGTAGAGTGAGAGGGGTAGGGTGTAAGACTGTGGTGAAGATCCTCGGTCCCTTCGGCTTGTCGTCTTTATTCTCCTCTATTTTCTCGGCCGCTTCTGGGGGCTTCGGAGTCGGAAATGGAACCATTGGCGACGGACATACCCATTCGTTGTAATTGTGAATCGACCCACCGTTCTGTTTCCTTTTTATTTTCGAAGTCGACGTGGAAGCGGCCGACCGATGGTCGTGTATCTGCACAATCAAGCAGCCTATGCACGTTAGTTAGATTGTCGTTCCGTTCGTTCTCCCAAACTCCACCTGAGCGCGCGACATACCGTCGTAGAATATCGTCCCTGCATCCCTAAACTCCTCTACAAGTTCATGGGGAATTTCTTCATTGCGGATGCATTCCAGAATTGTCTGAATCCCGTCATCAGTATCAGCGCGATAGCCCAGGCAACGACAACGCCGGTGCAAGAACACACCCTCATGGGACTGCCATATCCGAAGCTCCCATCCTGCCCTTCAAACCGGAAGTTGAGATGGTGGAGGTGTAGCACTAAGCTCGGTTGTTGCCCGGTAAACCGCTTGAGAATGTAAGACGTCGATATAACAGGCGGTCGCGGCGGCAATTTCTACACATGCGCCGAAGCATTAGCGGCAGCTCCCTTCCGCAAATATGCCGACCACCGGTGGCGGCGCATGCTCAGCGGAGCCACAAACCTCTATCGCAACAACTCTCTCCCTTGCTTGCCTCGCCACAACACTATTTCCGTCCGGTTCCTCCGCCGGTGTTATCGTAACCCCGTTCGCCTTTGGCCTCTGTCGCGCCAGCTCGGCCGCCTTATTTGCGGCGGCCCTCTTACGCTCCGCCAGCTTGCTAGTCGCCGTAGTCGTTCCAGTCCCCGTGGCCGACGCCGCCGCCGCCCCGCCGCTATTACTACCACCACCAACACCATTCGCCAGCGCCTGCGGACGCGTATTCGATCCGGCTGATGGCCGCCCATACACCGACGACGACGGCCCGCCCGGTGGATGTTTCCCCGTCAGTCTCTGAGGATTCGAGGCGGCAGCAGCAGCCGCCATACCAGAGGTGGTGTGCTTTATGCGAGGGATAGAGATCACAGATGATGGGCTTTGTGCGGATGATGTTGTGGACATGTGCGGAGGGTGGGGGGTAGGTTTGTGCGCGCGCGAGTGTTAGAAGGGATGCGTGTGTGGTGGTGGTAGGTGCGTGATAGATTGTATAGTCTAGTCCCCTCGATGCGGCTCTGCTGCCACCGTTACGTTTCGCGACACCGTCCACGCTTTCCGGGGGGCTCTTCTTGCTCGCTTGCAACAGCTGAGTGACACTCCTTCTATGCCGCAGACATAGATGAGAGAGGGCGTTCTGGAGATCCGCACGGTCGCGTCAAGAGGTAATGGGAATTGGCGATGGCGGTGCGAAAGTGGAAATGGAACGAGCGTGCGGTTGTGCGACTTTTGGTTTGGGGAGCTGGACAAGTTGAGGTTGGTGGTAGAGTTTCAGGCGCGGATGCAAGAGAGATGGCGATAGGTGCCAGTCTTGGCGTCACGTGTGGCACTTGTCAGCATGGCGGCGAAAAGAGGAGCGGCACGACAGTAGCCCCTCGGAATGCTCTCGAATCGAATACGCTAAATTGCAGAAGATCTGAAGGTGGGGCAAAACGTTCTCTATTCGGCGGCGAGCCAGCGAGTGCATCACAATGGTTGGCTCGACCGCCACACGTCACTAATACTGCAGTTGCCCGCGGCCGGTACCGAAGCCGGACAGGGCTGATGAAGATGCCATGAGTGAGGCGTCGGAGTGGGAGCTCCGAGAGCGGAAAGTGAAGGAAGATAAGAAGAGGTTGGAGGCGGCGCAGCGGGTAGGAGTGAGGGGTAATTGTGCGTTATATATCTTTGGGACAGGCAGGGGAGAGCCACAACGAGCCGAAAGGGACAGGGACGGAAACGGACTGTGTCAATCGCCATGATCTAGATGGGTCGCATGCGATTAATGACAAAACAAAACAAATCCGGCTGGTACCGAAGGGCCGAAAATCAGTCAGGCATGTGCATAAGTCAGATGAAGGTGCATATTATCGGAAGTCGGAAGAATCTTTACAGAGCCTCGGATTATGGAACAAATTATTGGTATTCAGCATCTATGGGCAGACAAAACGACTATGATCTCGTCGTACGACAGTCTTAGCACTCGAGACACACAGATTGGGGGTTATGTCGTCAACACCATCCTCGAACCGGTGGAAACCAGAAGCAGTTTCCTGCGCACTTGAAGGGTGAGCTGTAAACACCTAACAACCATGGGTACATATGTATGTAAATTCCACCGATCCCGACTGGCTCGACATGGCTCGGCGTGATCAAGTCAAGCTTGGACTTGGATGGGCCCAGAGCACCGACGAACGTCGATACAGCTAGCCGGACAAGAGTGTCGTTTTGATATGGAGAGACTCATGCTAGTGGATTGCGGGTACGGACGGCACTGACGGAAGGATGCTTGGGTGGTGAGTTTTGGCCCTCTGTTCTTGTGCCATCTCGCCCCATTGTGTTGAGGAAGCCCCAGTTTGTGGTAATATTATACCAATGCAGGTCAAGATGTTGTATTCGGCGGATGTGAAAGCATTTCACACGAGCGACGCCTCAAGACGCAATTCAGTTCGACTTCAGGGTATTCAGGCATTGCTTGAGATGGTATGATGTTGATTATCTCCCATTCCACTCACACACCCCTCCGCCCCTCCCTCCGATCGAAAGAAAAAAGCATGATGTACAAAGCAACCTCGGCGTAGATATTAAGGAAGAAAGCAAGGAGGAAGTGATAGTAGTATCAAAATCGAAAATACACCGGGTATACGTACAACTGATAGAAAACCAAAAAGAAAAAAAGGATAAGTCATCAAACATCATCACCCACAGAAACACGTCTACTGAGGGGCAGCATCGACTTCTTCGATGCGGCGCCTCCAATCGTCCTCGACAGCCCATGCCTCAACAACATCCACCCGCTTTCCATGCCGGATTCTAATGGGCGCCCCGGCACCCCACCACATCCCTTCTCCCCGCCTGTTGTCGACGGACTCATCGTCATCGCTATCCACCAATCCCGTAATATCGTCGGCTCCGCCACTGCCGCCCACGACGACAACCGCGCGGTTGATATATCCCCCACCAAGAACCTCATCCACCACTCTGCCCTCGACATCCACCGCCGCCTCTTCGAAGTATACGACGTCAGGGGCCAGTTTGCGCAGGAGTGGCGCAAGCGAATCCATCGATGAGAACGGCACGATGTTCTCCTGCGATGTGCCAGCGGGAAGGATCTCGCAGGCGATCTCAGAAGTGCTCTTGTTCATGTCCTCGTGGAATCGGATGCCTTGGAGCGATGGCGAGGGCATTGGCTCCGGGGGTTGTAGGACAGTCAAATTGTCGGTCGATCTGACTTTCCTGTTCATTGGCGCAGGGATGGTTTGCGTTTCGGAAGCCATGTGCGGAGAGTGGATCAAGATATACAGGATTGTATTGGATAACTCCAGCGGGTGCGGAAGTTTGGAGAGAAGCGATCGCTGAAAAACGGCGCACGCATTAGTGCCGCAACACCAAGGACGGTGTGGAAGAAAAGGGGAACTGGAACGCACCGCCGGGAGAAGCTCCTCAAACTCGGCGTCGCTGTCATGTCCGTGCGTCGCCTTACGTTCCTCGACGACAAGCACAACAGGGCGCTTCCTGCGCGGTGGTGGGACATATTGGGTCTGGGCAATGGCAGTGGAGGCGGAAGCGGCGGAGATGTCCCGAGCGGAGGAGTTCGGTGCGACAGCGGAGATGGGAGCCGATGAAGATGGGGCAGTAGGCCGGCGGCCGGTAGCAGTGTCGATTACCGACGGTCTCGGTGGCTGCTGTGGCGGCCCATCTCTCGCTGGTCTCGGCCTGTGCACCACCTCTTCGTCCTCCTCGAACGCGAGCCCGTCATCGTCCCCATGATGCGTGAAATTCTCCACAGCGTCTTTCATATAAGACATGACACCAGCAGCAGACTTTCGCTTCCGATAAAGCTGTTCTTCCCGGCGCGAATCCTCAATGGCATCCGTGTCTTCCTCGGTAATGTGGTCATGGACGCGATCGTGGCGACGGCGACGGCGGTGGTGGCCACTGCTATAACTGCGACGCGAGGGCTCATGTTCGCTGTCACTGCCTGGGTACGAACTCGGCGGGGAGGACTCAGAGGAGAAGAAGTATAAACCGGCGGAGGCGAGGGCGGCGGTTGTGAGGGTGAGCGCGAAGGGGAGGATTAGCGAGTGTGGGCCAGGGCGGCTGGGGCCTCGGTGCGAGCGCGGCATCGTCCGGCTCCGTCAGTGCATGTAGAGCAGTGCAGGTACGAGTTACGTGGAGTGCTGTGGTGGGCGGTTTAATGGGCGGGCGGTGCGGCGGGTGGGAGGGGGTATCTAAGATGGAGCGCGTTCGGTTCGTTTGTGTGGTTGGATTGGAGGTCGGCGGATTGCCGGATTAGTTGGATCGTGTGGGGGGGGGGGGGGGGATGCTGCCGTGTGCGCGGGATTCGCGCAGGCTGAAGTACGGGCGCTTGGTTATGGAGGAGGTTGGGGAAAGATCGGATGGCGTGCATGAGGCGTGAGAGGGAGCCGATCGAGGTTTCTGATTGGCCAGCCAGCAGCTCTCTTGATTCGGGTTTCGATCGAACTCGAACCAGAGCGGAGCTGAATGTAGGTGGACTGTCACCATGCTGCACTTGTCAAGGAATCTAACTGGACGGTACTCTTCACACCTTGCTCGTGGGATCAGGGGCGGAATCTTCTTCATTCCCTCTAAATGTACTACATAGAGACATCATCAATTGGCGTTCGGAACAACACAATGCAAACCTTCCCAGAGCAGCAGACATTCAGAACATCACAATGCAGTAGATATGTGAGTAAACAGTGGCTGCCACGGAACGAAGTCACTCCGATCCTTCTGTGATCCAGTATACAACAGACAGTACCCCCCCATTCCACCCTCCTCTCTCAATTGAGTTTAGAGCTTCACCCGTATAAAAAGAATTAAAAAAAACCCCAGCGAGCCGAGTGCGAGCCATGTTTCGCTAGCCTCCTTCTCCACCGGGCCGAGGGGGAATGTGGCGGTAGGCATTTGTCTATACGAGCTTAGTAAATGTCTTTGGAAAGAGTAAAATGAGCTACATACCTAGATATGTAGTACTACAAGTACATACCCACGACAGGTCCGGTTCTGGCGACGGTACGTGCTCCCCGACCATTCTAAATGGCTGATCCTGCAGAAAGCCGATGAGGGATGGGGATGATCCGCTACCATTGCCCAAGACCGCATAAATGTATTCGGCAGTGAAAGTTTCCGGCTGGAGACGTAGTCAGGCTAATCATCAGGCGGACAGGCCGCGCCATGGCATGGAACTGTTGTTGTTGTCCAACAGCTTCGATTGCTCTTCATGTCCTTCTCTGTGGCAAAGGCCCAGGCCTGGTCTTCAGTACGATGTTGCGATATGAAGTTAAAAAGATGAGGAATATAGTTAGATACCGTCTCTACTCTTGCCTTTGCGTTGGAGGCCTTGGCCTACCAACTCGGGCCCCCAAGCCGTGGTGTACAAGTGAAAAAGGGCCTTGGAACGACGAGTTACCTGTACCAGTTTGTAACCGGGCGTGTTCTGCTGTGGGAAGGTGTTAGTCTCAAATCCACAATTGTTATCCGTAGCCAGCTTGCAGGTACGTACGGCATCACCCCGGCCCATGATCATTCTGTGTTGGGGCAACGAATATCCAGTCGGCGGGTCGTGGCGGGTGCTATCGCGACTTTATAGGGTCGAGCGGTACTCTTCGGAACCGATCAGGAGCATGTGGTTTCAGGTTCAATCACCTAGACTGACAGTGGACAGAAAATGTTAGTTTTTATTTTATTTTAGTCATTACTCGCATACGACCTATATAGATCATAGCGATGTACAAGTAGAAATGTTAGTTTCGGGGTTACCGAGTATTTCTCAGACCGGGCAGACAGGATGGCGTGAGCAAGCAGAAGGAAGATGGTTAGAAGGGTGAAGTAGATGACGAAGCAACGGCGGCTGAGAGGGAAACAGCGGGATTGGTGATGATCGACGAAGAGGTAACCACGTAAAATACATACACATACCGTATTTAGGCCCCGGATCTGGCCTCGGGGATCGTGGAAGTTGTGTTCCCCGTAGGAGCAACCAGGGGACGATTTGGCAGGCCATGGCAGGCAGGCCCGATTCACGCTGAAGAGATGAAAATGAGTCAAGTATCTCCAAGAGGCTGGATACGTACCCTATCTGTGGCATGGCTTTGGGAGAATAACAGATTGAAGTTGTGCACATGAAGGTAGCCCACAGGGGACTGACGGTGTGGGGATTGGCGGATCTTGTGATCGAGATAGACGTTGATGGGAAGATAAAAGGAGTTGGGGAGCAACTATGGGAACATGGCCGTTATGCCATCTAGAGCTGAGATGGAGGTGGTAGGGAACGAAGATGGTCATTGTTACTGGAGCTCCTTATATACCCCGTCATGGTCACACAGGCCGATCAGGAACCAGCCGCAAGGCCCCACCAAGATAAAACCATATGACTTCATGAAATAAAAAGTAACAAGGTTCAGGTGTTTCCCAGCAGAAAGAAAAGGGAGGTGCGGAGCAACATCCTTTTCCATTGTATGTTCTACAGAAATCTCAAGTGTTTTTATAATATACTACCGTCCCTAAACACTTAGATGCTCCTACAGGAACCCATGGGATGCGGTCCATCACAAGAAGTATTAACTTCCACTCCATTCCCAACGATACCTGACACACGTTCATGAAGTCTCGCTCGGAATGAATGATTTATCATGATTAAATGACGAATGATTTCTCATGAGTAGGTGAACTACGATGGGGTTGCTCGTGGATCCTCGGAACTTGTGGCTGGGCAGCATCATAGGCATTTGGAGATGAATATTATTCGGGACGGAGAAGGTAGAGTTAGTCGATGTGTGGAAACAGATGATTGCTGACTGCGATGGTAGTCAATGAAAAACTATCGGGCTATAGTAGACAGGTAAATAGGGAATAGAGGAAGAGAATATGATGAAGGGGGAAGATACAGAAGCAGTAGAGTTGTAAGATGGCGGGTTGTACCGCGAGGGCGACCGACGATGGATCACTTCACGACTTCACAGTCTTATTGGTTCTAGAAAAACTTACCGACTGAAGAGATGGTGGATTCTCCATGGGATCGTGTTTATGCGGGCAATCATACGGGATGAATAGACGGTAGATGCTTGCTGTTTTTGTTTACATCCTATTTGTTTCACTCATCAATAAATAACCACTGGATTTGGCTGTCTTTTCCTTCCCCTGTCCTTTCCGTGTGCGTCGAGCAGACGAAACGGGGAGAGAGAGCGAGAGTCAGATTGTTATACATTACCTACCATCTCCCTCCCTCCGCCTTTCTAGTTTCCATCCCATCGAAGGCCAGCGCCCATCCATCCTTCCCTCCCACTCGTTTTGCATTCAAAGCCAGAAGCAGTCGAACAAACACCCATCGATCCAGACACACCCCCCACCTACGAGCAAACGACTTGCATTTCTTGTCTTCACCCATGAGTGATCAGATTGTTGTACTTACCCCCTTCCTTTCCCCCACTTCTTCTCGCTTTCCGTTCCATCTCTCCTTTCCTCCTCCATCCCTCCGTCCCCTCCGCCCGTCATTTGCAAACCTCTTGCTAGTGTCAGTAAGCCCTCTCCATCCCCACCAGCTTGTATCCTGACCCTTCTCGATCGTTAGTCTTGAGCAATAGTCTGTCATCCCGCTCTTTACTATCACTCCAGTCAGGCGTCCGAGCAACGCGATGGCCTCCTCTGCCGCCGCCTCCTCCTCCTCGTCCTCGTCCGCAGATTTTGCCGACACCGCCCTCTCCAAGGGTTGGCTATACATCCCCGGCCACAAGAACCAGGTGACCACTCACCGCCTGCCGAATGGCGACAAGGAGATCCACGTCCATTTCCCGACCGGCACGAAAGTAGTCCTTGTCGAGAATTCTAAGGGTATGTATATCATCACCAGTCCGTTTGTCCCTCCTCCATACACCCTGTGCGGGGCAAACAGTCAAGCTGATCCGAATCGACCCACAGTTAAGCCCGTCACGCCGCCGGTGGAGGAAGACGACGACTGGACCATCGTGCCCGTGGAGGGCAAGGCACAGTGCGTCGCCGGTAACGTGAAGGCTCAGCGCGTCAACGGTGTCAGGTCAATCATTAGCAGGGTCTTTGCTGCCAGCAAGTAGAGGATCGTGGAGGAAAGCCATGGCGAGGGAAAAAACGGTGTGGGTGAGCAGGGGCTAGGGACGTTTGAAAAGTGTGTGCACAGGGCTTTCCGCCTGGTGCTATGGGTTTTCTTCTTCCGTCGGCGCTGGAAGGGCCTTATTGCTGTTGCCAGTGGGGAGTGCCACAGCTTACTACGAGTTTTTCTTATGCCCACGCCGACAAGGCTTTGTCATTGCTGTCACTGGGGCACGGTTGTTAAACGGTTGGTGTCTTACTCTTAAATCCACTGTCTTACATTGTACATGCCACTGTTCGTGTAGTAGTACTCGGTCCCGCACGTTCTTCTGTTGTCACTGACATCTACAACATTGGTTCCCGTAATTCATTCCGTGATACACTCCATCCATCAAGTCCATTCTTTCTTCCCGACTTGCCTTCCTCCGCTTCGTGCAATCCAATGCGTGTCAAGGTGTCCGAAGCTCTTAATCGTTGAGTACATTTCGAGCGCATCTTTAGCACCATCATGTCTTCGCCGTCCCGATTACCAGATCGGCATTACAAGCTGCGCTCTCATCAGGCCCCCGCTGGCGAAAGCAACATCTCGCTGCCTCCACCGTTGTCGACATGCAGAGAATGAGCCCCGTGGCGCTCCAGACTCCATTTACCGAATTCTCGGTTGAAGGGGCAAGTAAGATGCAACGCGATGTACTGAACAAGTACTCACTTGCGTATGCGCACACGGCCATCCGGAGATGGCACTCGTACCGGCTACCGCAATTGGCGGATTACGGGTATGGCTCCAACCTACCACGAGATGGAGGTTACGCGCCCTCGCTATCTGCTGCGGAGAAAGTATCTGCACCCAGGACATCCAGGAAATCCCGTGGCCAGAAATGACTCAGTCTTCCAGCGTCGTCACGCACTTTTTGGGAAGGCTCTATTCTCGCAGACCCGATCGGTAATTGATCGAGTCTTACGCTGCTAAGCTCTGGTGATATGTGCTATTACAGCTCCACCCACTCCCCGACCTCTGCGCACAACACTCATTGGAAGGCATTCCGCGCTCCAAGTTCCATCTGTTCTGTCAGTGGCCATTCACGCTTCCATCTTTCGCCAGTCCATTCACGCTTCCACTCTTCAGGACTCCATCCACGCAGCACTACCAAGCTTCGATGGCACACCGAACACTTTGATACCCCTTCTACTCGTGCTTGTGGAGCCACATTCACCAATCTCCTAGCCAGTCAACATAGTACATGCCCCATCCTCGCTGCTACAACCTCCCGCCCGACGTTCTTTGAGCCTGCTCGACTGCTCAACGGCACGAGTGCTGCCCCGTGAACCCAAATACCCACCATCCTCCGTCATCCATTCTCTGGGCAGAATATTCCCGCCCTCCATCATCGCATCCAAGAGCTCGAGAAGGGGTGCGATAGCGCAATCACCCCTCGGGGAGCCCGAAGGAGCCCCCAGTCCAGTTCCAGTAGTTACATCTCTCCACTGGTTTAAGTTTTTGACTTCAGGGCCGCCCCGCCTTGGACTTACCTAAGGTATCCGCGCGTCGGGTTGATCAAAATCGTTGTATCAACGTAGGTATGATCGCCGACAGTGTTTCTTCTCGGTAATTCAATCGTCATTTACCAGATGCGAGCGCGATATGGATACGCATGTCTACACGGAATCACGTCACGATTCGTTCAGTGCACACAATGTTGACAGCAAACCAACCCTCGCACCGTTGATTAGCAAGTAACTACTCCTCTACTACTGCGACATCCTCTCCTTCCAATCACCAGAACGAAAAAAAAAAACCCCTCCTCTACTGCAGTAACCAGGGGCAGCCATCCCACGCAAAGCAAATGATTAACGAACCAGAACCCTTATTCCAAACCCCCCTCTCTATAGAAAAAGCAAGACAAAAGGACAAGCACTCAGAATTTAACACTTGAGGCTGAACTTGAGGGGCTGGTTGCTGAGGGCAACACCAAAGTTCTTCTCGATCTCACTGGTCTTGTTGGGCTCATCGAAGCCCGAGAACCAGAGCCAGGGGATGTTGGTGGTCTGGAGGTAGCAGGCGGCAGCCTTCCAGTAAGCGGCAGCATTCGCGACGGAAGCGACCGCGTTGCCAAAGTTGGGACCCTTGGTGGGGTGGCCGGTCTCGCCGATGACGAAGGGCTTGTTAAGTCCCACGGCGTTGCGGGTGTTGGTGATAGCTTCCTTGAACTTGCCGAGCGACTCGCCGATGGTGGCGCCCTGCCAGTACGGGAAACCGTTCATGAGGACGACATCGCAAGCCTTGATCACGGCAGCGTTGGCGCCATCGACCCACATCGTCCAGGTATCGGCGGTACCGATGGGCGTGTTGGGAGACTTGTACGCAACCTGAACCATACCCTTGATGTCTACAGTCGATCGTCATCAGCAGAGCACTCTCTTAAATAGCGGACAGGGTCGTAGGACCAACCGTAGATCTGTTCGGCCAGCCTCCACGGCTTGACCTCCTTGCGGTACAAACTCTCGGAACCGACGTTGATACCGGCAAGCCACTTGGTCGTGTCGGGGTGCTGCTTGAGGACAGTCTCGAGGGCGGCCTTCTCGGCATTGAACTTCTCCTCGGGAACGTTCCAAACACCTTGACGACCGATCAGTAAAAACTCCTCAAGCAGGGCAGGGATACGATGACCTACCAACCCAGATCTTGACCCCGGCAGCCTTGGCAGCAGGCACGGCGAGGGCGAGGGCATTGCAGTCGTTGGTGGAGAACAGCTTGACGGTGTTGAAGGTTCCCTTTCCACCGGTGCTCCAGGACTTGATCTTGTTAAACTCCTGAGTCCATGCCGCGGTGGTCTTGCAGGAACCGCTCTTATGCGTGTGACCCAAGTTGAAACCGGCGAAGTAGCTGGTTGTGGGGGCGGCCGATGCAGCGGCGGCGAAAGCCAGGAGGACGGCGGGGAGGGAAAACTTCATCGTGGGATATCTAGAAAAGGAGGAATTTTTTTGTTCTTTGACGAGGGCTGGAAAGCTGCAGGACTCGGGACAGATATAAAGAGTGTCTATGGGAGAACAAAAAAGGACTGTCGGATCGAATACTGAGCGAGAGTGGGTGACGGCGATTCGTCGATGTGGGTGGTGATGATGAAGAATAATGAGGGGATGGGGTACGGTATAAGGAGAAGAAGAAGAAGAGGAAGAGCGGGAAAGGGCGGAAGAGAAGGGTCAAAATAAGGAGGCCGCGTTCTCGATGGTTGCACAGACCCAAGGGCCAAGCGCCAATTATATGACTCTACCATGGGGAGCAAAGACGCTGGCGGCGACGTTTTGGCCCTGGCCCCACGGACCTGCGCTGAGCAGCGTCCCGAACAGGTGGGCTGTGCATGCGCCAGAAACGTACGTACGCTGCGCGTACACCGCATTACGACTCCCACAACAGAACCAGCCAGCTTGTGAATCCACATATCTAGATAGGTACTCACGTGTGAAAGCAAATGGGGATCGTCCCGGTGCACAGCAGGAATCCAAAATAGCATCGAAGTTACGCTGAACTGTGAAGCGTGACACCGCCGCAGTGCTTCCGACGACATCTATCTCACGATCATCGACACCATCCTTTACCGCCAACGGACGAAAAGAGCGTCACGATCCCGAACTGGGCGGCACGCGAGCGAGTGTGGTTTGCGAAGTGAGAATAGTCTCTCCTACGGATGTACACTAGTTACACGGAAGCACATGCAAGGTAGAGTACATACATAGATACCTCTGTTCCCACTCTGCCGTCAGCCATGGCTGGTTGAGAAGAAATTTGTCCGCAAGTGAAACATGGAGGTGGTCTGCGGCTCGCTGCATGTGACCATTCCCATTCCCGCAAGCGCCACCCAGCCCTGTCTACATTCTTATGTACATATCTATATATGGTGCCGGACACTGGTACGAGGTACGCGACCGGTTTGTGAGCACCGAAAACAACCCCAACTCCAGCCATAACTCCAGATGGCAACCAAAGAAATTGAAAAAATTAATCCCTCTCACACAATGACAGACAAATTCAACCCGCTATAGTGCCCCCCCCCCACCATGGGTCCTTTTTAAAATCCGAGTTAGTAGAAATAATCTCCACCTTTCTCTTCTATAATTCTACTAGGGTATGATTTGATTAAGCGAAGCGCTACCGCTAACTAAAAAAGGAAAAACCGAGTGATAACTCATGCAATCAAACATAGATTTACCTACATACATAAGCACTCGCTCGCAGATACGATGGTGAGTGTTGAAAGTGATGAACATGTGTATTGTCTAAGTAAGGCTGAAGCCTCGAGAGAAAAGGAGAATATAGGAGTAGGCACTTGTGCCTGCCGCCGTGACTAAGCAACGAGTGAGATATTACAACACTTCCTCCCTTGCTACGTTCCGTATTTCCGTGAAAACAAAGCAGCAAGCGCAGATAAGAAACGAGAGAACATATGTCCAATACTCCCAGTTGGCCTCATTAAAATCTACGCAGTAAACCCAGTGGGAGAAACCTGGTAGGAAAGAGTACCAACTCCAATTTTCTGTACAGAAACAAACAGTAAAACCAATAAAACCAACAAGCCTTCAAATTTTCGAGCGTAGGCTGATACCAGTAGCAAAGTGTTGGTGTTTTCCGGGACCGAGAGCCTTGGTCATAATGTCGGCCAGATTGTTATCGGTGGAAATGTCGGTGAAGTTGACTATTCCGCACTCTTGCCGGTCGCGACTGATTTGGCGCCGTATGTCGATACGCTTGTTCTTAGGGCTTGAGACTCCGGAGTAGATCGTTTTCAACGCGGAGTTGGAGTCGCAATTGATCGTTGGAACCGCAGTCTCACCGGTAACGTCTTTGTGCAGTCATACCAGCCACTCTGCTTGCTACACCCAGCGCGCTGGTAACACTCCTAGGCACACAGTTATCATGACTAGCAATCAAGGGTGCCCAATCTGCGGATTGAGGCCGAGTGATATTTCATGAGTGAAAGCACCTGGCTAGGGCGCTCTTAAAGAGAAGAGCATAACCAATCCGACAGCAGCCAGAGAGGTAACAGAAGGTTACCTGAGGGCCAAGGGATGAGTAGGAGCCTAAGAGGAAGGCTCAGCCACATCCCACCGAGGTGTCAAGGTTATCCACCGCGAGCCCCATATAAAAGGTTGCTAGTTACCTGTTACCAGCAAAAGTCTTACTTTTTCTGACCCAAATATAACTCTTGAGCGGTCGTGCAGGACGTGCGAGGCGCGGAGCGGGTCCGGTGGGTATATGAGAGGAGGCAGACCATCTGTCAGTTGTTTGGAGAAGATCCGATCATAACTCGTCGAGTTACAGGGACGTAATCTTCAGTTAACGATTGCTGAGGCACTTGTATCAACGTCACCAGGCATTTCTGGAAGCACCTAGATTGATAGATTGCGTACCCCAAAGCACCTGAGAAGCATATAGCCAGCAAGGGCTACGAACAGAAGCACGGGGGGGACGACGCCTGCAAGGGGTGCCATCGAACATCGTTCGCAAGCGCCCTGATCGAAGGTCTTCTGGATCCGGGCCCATCAAACAGTGCCACGTCCCAATAAACCCTATCTCCCTCGGGCGAGGCAGAGATACTGTTGCATAATACCGAGGTATTAGGCTTCCCGAGTCGGCCCAAGGGCAGACCGCCGACGAGTCGGCACGACGTATATAGAACGTAGAGAGGGCATCAGCAACGAACCGTCGGAAATTGAGCCTTAACAATATTACATTGTTTCTGGGATCAACTCTCTAGTGATATTTTTGAACGCAAATCTCAGTGGCTTTTCCCATCCACTACTGTACGAATCCTTTGGAACTACACTGTCGCTCCGCTGCGTCAGCAGAAAATTGAGAAATTATCACCACACGTCGGTAGCTTTGCTAGCTTCCGTAGCTCGCTCCGGTAAAGATAGCGAAGCTCACCGAAGCAACCACCATCTTACGGAGGTAGAAAAGCTAGAAAAGCTACGGACGCACCACCAATCTTACCGACGCAACCACCAACCTTACCAACCACCACCTTACGGGGGCTAGGGAGGCTAGAGAAGCTAGGAAAACTAGGGAAGCTTACGGGAGCAACGAGTGTGCACAGTGAGCAGTTTCGTACCTGCAATTACTACAGTTACAATGCTACTACACGCAGTACAACTGAGTGAAATCTCCACTATCCCAAAAAGGCCGATGATACAACCTTACGACTTCTCTGCTACAGTGATGCCTGCTTCACTAGCAACCTTGACGATTGAAGATCTTTCTCAGGATATGTTACCAAGCTAGGGGAAGCTACTAGCAACTGGTACTGGAAGAAGCAAAAGTATCTAAGTAACAGTATTAATAACAGAGGCCGAATACATGGTGATATCCTTTACAAGTCAGCACCTAGATATATGGCTACAACGTGGGCTTCAACAACTCTGACAACACATCTCATATGGTGTCGCAACCGACAACCATGAAGTAGACTACCTTCTCGGCGACAAACAAGGAGTATTAGAACTGGCCAAAAATGATCAGATCAATAATCGATTAAAATATATCAATACCCACTACCATTATGTACACAAGCAGCTCGAAGGTGGTACCTTTGACCTGATGTACGTACCGACCGATGATAACCTTGCCAATATTTTCACCAAAAACCTTTCCAAACCTCGGTATCACGAACTTGCGGGTAAGATACGCTGAGCCTAGTGAGGGAAACTGTTAAAATAGTGCTGTCATACCTATGTATTTCCTATGTCATCCTGTGTCATTGTATTTCCTATGATTGTGGGTTAATTTAGATATGTTGTAGTGGCGGCACGGCATGGGTGCTAACGGCATGGCGTGGAGGAACTGCTGCTGACAGCACGGCGCAGAGGGTGTCATTGGCAGTGTGACGTAACAGTGGAGGAATAATTGCATTGTCTTTCTCCTTTGCACTGTTATGTCATTCCCTCCCAGATGGCTATATATGTAGCGTTATTTCTGTACCGAAAAGGGATGTGGTCTTTGTCTTCAAGCAATGATCGCTCTCTTGCGTCAAATCCCCACATCGAATCTTCTATTTTCCAAACGACCCCACTTCTGCTGTACGCTCAACCACAAAGGGCTCGTAACCTGTCAGTTGAAGCCATGTGTAGAAGAGATGGTTGCCTATTCTAGGAGTGACGCCACTGATATACGTGAGGCACGTCACGTGCACTGACTAAGCATAGATACACGAAAACAGCCCTTGTCTCCATGTTGACAAGCTTCTGTAACTCTTCCGTGTCTCCTATCATCCCTTGCTTGCACAGCTCTGTCCCATACTTACCTGCACACAGGCTGTCATGACTTTTCTGCAGTTGCTTGACGTCAAACCCATCTGTCCCACCAGCTTCACAGAGTTACCATAGCACTCCTTACCTTCTTCATCGTTACCCGTTAGTGGTGAGGTGGGCTCCAACCATATCCCTAGCCACCGAGCCGCTTTGTGGTTGAGCGGAATTTCTCTTCCTCCTGACGTGACCGTTGCCGTGGGGGTCTTCCTCTTCCGACTAAAGAGCATTGCTTCGGATTTGCCATGGTCGAACTCGACCCCATTAATTAACCTTGCCCTATTCGCACGCTCCTTTGACACCTTTTTGGCCACTTCCTCATCTGTCTTTCCATCCGCCTACCACGAGATGTCGTCGGCAAAGGAGAGGGAGCTAATTCCTTCGTACCTCGACTCTACCGCCTCAAAGATGCCTGATAAGTAGGTAATGAGGAGGACTGGGCCCACTGGGGAGCCCTACGGGATGCCTGTTTCCACCCCGTGCTCCCTCCTTCTATCCCACCCAGTATCAGCTTCACTCTCCGGCCGGTCATAAAGCTTCTTGTCCATCTAACCATGTCCTCTGTCACTCCCAACGCTCTCATCCTGATCCGCTTGGTCAGCAGCCCCTTGTTTGTGTTGTTGAAGGCTGCCTCCACATCCTGTTGGAAGTTATGGCATTTGCTGGTATACGTTGCTGGAGAAGACAGTATAGGAATCCTCTGAGGAGATTAGGGAGATAGGATTCCTCACCGTAGAACGAAACTTCGTGTCGAGAGTTGAGAGAACGGTCGGTTTCTTCACACTGTACAGAAGGTTGTATTATCTATGAAGTCTCGCACTGCTCGCTCGCCGCTATTACAGCCGTGCTTGGCGCCCAGGCTGCACTAGTCGCTGACTCCCAGCGCCGAGAAGCTTTTCCAACACATCCATCAACAGCGTACCTGCCACCCGCTTTTTTCCCCACGCCTGCTCGGTTCGATTTATGAGGACCCCGACCGCGTCAACCGCTGCTCTCCTCTGCCTGCATCCATATTGCCCTTTATGCAATCCCGCCGCCCTTCCCAGGTGCTCTCTGATGAGGTGAGCTGCCGTTCTCTCTATCAGCTTGCTGATACCATCCAGCAGTGATATCACCCGATAGGCCCTCAGTTGCGAGTAGTCTGCCTTATTTGCCTTCGGGATGACCACCCCCTTCGTCATCTTCCACAGAGTTGGGTGATAGCCCAGTCGGATGCCTACCCAGATTTATAAACAGCCCTTCCTTCCACTTCAAGAATTTTTTGAGGATTCCTGCATCCATGCGGTCTTCCCCCGGCGCTGTTGTGGAGGTTTTGGCGAGCAGTCGTCCTACCAGGTCCACATCCAGATGTAGGTACCCCTCGCCTCTCGTCCCCTCCTCTGCCTCCGGCTCCTTTCCCAGTTCTCCTGGGAAATGTGTTTCAATCAACCCTCTCTCCCTTCCCTCATGTCCCTCCAATATTGTCCCCTCCGCATCCCTCAGAGCCGTGCCCATCTTGTCAATCCTTGCCTCCGTATTTCCGACTGCTCTCCACACGTCCCTGCCTGTCGCCTTCTGTAGGAAAGAGTCCGGATCGGTCAATGAAAGCGCGTACACGATTTAGCTGTTGGTTCGAACGAATGATTTTCTGTGTATATTGACTAGTGAAACGGCAAACGTCTAATCTGCCCCAGTTTGGGGCACGTTTATCACTTTTTGCCCCAATTTCCAAACTCGAAGCCAGAATAAGTATGTCATGTACGGCTTACATCAACCACAACACCGTCTCCGAGACAACCCCATCAACTCCACTACCCCGTCCACTCGAAGAACAATTCGATCCAGAATTCTTTATCAGGCATCAGGAAGCTAAATTCGCAAGCTGTACAATTTTGTCCCACCCACAGCGCCGAGGAGCATGGCCGGACGCCTGACCAAGCGAACTGTTGGCTGTTTTCAACTTGGAGAGTATCGTGCTTGCAGCTATTTCTTATCCGGTTTTCCTTTGGTTGACCTCGAGGACACTTCAGTAGCAGCGGCAGATACTCTTGGGATAGAGGGAGAGTCAGATAGAACCGCGGCGTAGTGGACTACGGCCCAGTTCCTGTGCTATTATTTAGACGGACAATCTATATCCGCGCCGCGAACTGTTGGTATTTGCAAAGGTGCCGGAAAGAGAACGTGGGATAGCAAGTAGTAGTGGGGTAACAATGTTTGGTGCGGATTGGAGAATATCCATAAGTAAGTAGCACGAGTGCTACCGGTAGACAGATCTTTAGCAATCTCAAGCATCATCTCATGCTCGTAAAGCTGTTCACGAACCCTTTCCAATCCCCGAGGTACTGTAGCCAGCCTCAAATCCCCCTACTCTTCCCGATTCCCTTGTGGGCAGGACAAATCTCCACCGGATAGTCAATTTCCGCCTGAATACATCTTGCCTGTAGGGCACAGATCCGTCCAGGGCCAACCTCCAAGGTCTGCATCCGTTGATTGCAGCCTGTGTGTCTGTGAAAATCGTGATTTTCGAAACCCGGTGTAATTTCCGACGATCTTGCCCAACACGTATTGCTCTGACGATTGCAGCACACTCTGCATCGTATGTATGCCTCCTGGTTGCACCCCTAATGAACTCTGTGTCCTTTCCGTACTCCACCATTATTTCTCCACATTAAGGGTTGTGGGCCGGAAGATAAGTAGACCGATCCGGCCTTACGCGTTTAGGTCGGCTATCGGCTAGCGGCAAGAGGAACTAATTATTTTCTTCGACAATAAAACCCCCAGTCCATCCCCCGCGAGTTACATCAAACACTTAATCCCCAAACGTACTTGCGGTATGCTGTATCTTGAGGTAGAGAAAGCTAGTTAATATCGTCAGGCTCGTAGGGTCAATAGTTCGCAAAAACTGACGATGGCGGCCTTTGTCGCCCTCCGCAATGAGTACTGGACCAAAACGTGTATTCAGCGCTGCATAACACACACTCTCTGAACGCCGTTGCCGTATTGAGGATGATGAACTTGAGGCTGCCGAGTGCTTTCGAAGCACTGCTTCAAAAGCCGGCAAGAGTGGCGTGATGACCGCCGCAACATAGGAGGATGTCAAGACAATTGAGCAAATTGCTAGGCGCCCTTTGTGAGCAAGATCATGTCTGGGGAGAGCGATAACCTTCACAACAGAATTAATGGGTCTCCTCTAATCTGTCTCAAGAGTGACATTTCTCTCTTCCCTTCCCTGCGCACCTCCTACCTACTAATACCAGAAGCCACCAAAAACTGGTGCCTCACCACCATTACGTATTTTGTAAGCGCTATTATGCACATGTATGTACATAGATATGTACATAATTTACTTAAGTACATTAGTCAGTATGTACATAATTGACAGACCCTAGCCTTTTTTCCCCGGGTGGGACTTTAGGCTTGCCGAGAGTGAGTGTTTACAACACCTTTTCCTTCTTCAGCCAGCTTCCTTACCGTTATCCCTCTTCCTAATCAACCGATTCACTACCTCGTTTTCCCCGCTCCGCCTACCATAACATCATGGCTACAGATATTCAGGTTGCTGCACACGGAGAACAACTTCCGACCATCCCCGTTGTCAAAGAGTGGACAGAAGTGGAGTTACTCAGCTTCATACTAAAATGGAACCGCTTAAAGAATGACAAGAACTGTGAGACATTCAAAAATGCCGAGATCAAAGGCAGCAACTTCTTGGCTGGTGGTGACGACATAAGTTTCTGGCATGATGGATGTGGCCTGCCGTTCGGCCCGAGCTACGGGCTTGCCCAATTGGTGAAAGAAATAAAGGGTATCAAACCGCAAGGTAATGTTGACGCCCATCCATCGCGGCCACCATCGAACCAGCTAACACGGTGACAGGCAACCCATCAACATCGGCCGTACCTAGCACTGAGGAGCTTGCAGTATTGCGGAAGTGGATGGGTTTCTACGAGGATGCAGAGCCAGGGGAGGATGTACTTGCGTATCTGATGGCTACAGCGGAAAACCTAGGAGACTCTCTCTATGATAATATCAAAGTTAAATATCAGCGAGGCGCGGAGTTGAGCATAAAAAAGAAGAGAAGGAAACAGAAGGAACAGAGGGAGTTGAAACTGGCAGCTGTAGGGTCTCGGACATCAGATGATGGGTTCCTCATCCGCTCGACAGTCACGGACCTGGACGTTGGCACTTCAGTATCTACCAATGGGTCTACAGAACGGGATGAGGTGTCACGACAAGAATTACCGGAAGTGATACAGCGTGCCGACGCCGTGGGCCTGCTGGAAAAGAAGTTGAGATCCAAAAAGACAGTGGATATGCTCCCTCAGAACATCATTCAACATCAGGCTGTATTGTTCTTCTTCGAGATCCAGGATCGAAGGAAGTTAAGGGAGACTCGGGGGAAGATGGCACAGGCAGCGGCCAGATGTTTTGGAAAGGGGTTATACTTTGCGCAAAAGGTGGTTACTTGGGAGTTGCAGTAGATCCGGGAGGGGAAATTGAAGAAGGAAGGCGAGGGTGTTATGCAAAGACTCGCTCCTGGTTTAATGATGAAGGGGTACAACTTGCGGTCCGGGAAAGGCTGGCTGGCATGGGCGACAGTACATTGTCAACCTTTTTATGTGGCAGATAAAATACTGACAGCGGGGGTAGAAATCACGGCACAAGGACTGGCTGGCGCAGTTGGTGAATATCTGGATTCAGAACGGGCTAAACAAGCAATACATGACTGCTTGGAAACTGCGACTACGACAGAAATTATCGGTAGTAGTGCCGGAGCCACTGGTGGACGCAGGCATCGTATTCGTGCCCGTACGGCCCCGTCACTGGCTAAATAAGATGGAATTTCACTACGGCGTTGTTCAGAAAGGAGTTTATATCGATGGGCACGAACGACAAGATGTGGTAGACTACCAGAAGAATGTGTTCATTCCCCGTTGGAAAGAGTTGGAGCGCCGAATGGTAATCTTCAATGAAGATGGTACTTGGGAGAAACCACCAGATATACCATTCATTTCTTTTAGTAATAGCAGTATGATACTACGCTTAAATAGGGTTACTTGACGGTGAGAAACCACTGGTTCTTGTCACGCATGACGAGTCTACTTTCGATGCCAACGATGGAAAACGACGGATATGGATGAAGAAGGACAAGCAACCATCACGGCCTAAAAACAAGGGCCAGAGTCTCATGGTGTCTGTGTTCCTGACTCCTGGAGGTCCGCTTCAGGTTCCAGATACCATTTCTGATGCTGAAATACTACGCAACCCGATGTGGCCAAAGAGAAATGGATGTCCAGTCCGTGATGCCTTTGAGTACCTGGAATACGGTAAGGGCAATTACTGGACCGGAGAGTGAATGGTTGAGCATGCCAAATCCACTGCGCTTCCAATTTCCAATACGCATTTCCTGGCTGTCAGGGTGTTACACTCAGTGAGCTGGTAACGCCCTAGGCATACAGTTGTCATGACTAGCAATCAAGGGTACTCAACTGCCGGAATGTGTAGATGGGTATTCAGTATATTCGGTGTAGAACGAACATCCCAGCGTGGGACGCCCCAATATATCGGTCTCCGTGGCTATTCCACTGGTGACCAGTATGGCGACGCTATCGGTCTCAGTGGCTAGTCCACCGGACGATGCGCCGACGCTATCAGTCTCATCCCCGAGAATGTGCCCAGACTCGTCCCAGCCACATCTCATGACACTTCCCCTCTTGCTACGTACCGTCGAAGACAGAGCAGCAAGTAAGCAACAAAGAGCAGCAAGACAGTAAAGACAACCTCACAAAAAACAGATCCCCGCTAGCCTCATTAAAACCTCTGCAGTGAAAAAAACCTCGTGGGAAAAAGACCAGCTGCTAGAGGACAAAAGAGTACCAGTTCGACTCGAGTAAGCAGACAATGACCCACAACAACAAGCTTGCTAACGCTGTAGCCCTCCATAAAGCCCCTATGCTTCTCGGTTCCCAGCGCCTTTGTCATGATGTCTGCCAAGTTGTTCAACTGTTGTTTAGTGGAAACATAGGAGAACTCTAGCTCTCGAGTGGCATGATGGTCTCGGCAGTGGTGGAACTTCACGTCGATGCGCTTGTTCCTACTTCTCCCGTATCCAGCTGTCTGGGTGTTCTTCAATGCGCCATTGGAATCGGTGCGGACAGGGAGGACATCTGAGTTTCCCGACTACGTCCATGTGGAGCTTGGCAAGCCACTGGGCTTCTTGAGCAGCTTCCGAGCAAGCGATGTATTCAGCTTCCGTGGTGGAGAGTGCTACCATGGAATGCTTGTAGGATTTCCAAGAGACTGGTCCGTTGTAACCTTGGAAGATATAGCCCCCCGCGACTTTCTTCCATTGATATCCCCTGCAAAGTCGGAGTCCATGAATCCGAGTATGGGTGACGGGGTGATGAGTATGCGAGGGAACATAAGTTTGAGGTCGGCAGTTCCTTTGAGGTATCGGAGGACTCATTTGGCGGCTGTTGGGTGCGATGTGAAGGGTCTACTGCTGTAGCGGCTGAGTGGATGACGAGCTCTCTACCTGGTTAAGTGGCTAGATTCCCCCAACCGAAGGGATTGAACCAACGAGCCACCCGACAACTTCTCGGAAGGAGGCCTCGAGAAGCTGAGGGAATTCCATTGACGGAACCCGGAAGCACCAAAGAACTATCGCCTGGCCGAGGGGTGAGAAACAAGGGAGCCGAAGGGAAGGTATCAGGTTTAGAGGGCTTCAGGGCGAAGCCTAGGAGAGGGAGGAGTAGTGTCACACCCCAGTCCTACAGGGACGACAATCGGGGAAGAATGGAACACAACATACTGGGGACCCGCCCCTTGATGCCCAGCACCGACACTGCGAGATGTATTCCGTGACAGCCCGATGGCAGCAGAACCGAACAACCCGAATAACCTCGATAACCGAATGGCCGCCACCAAGCTCGGCATTGGACCAGTTTTTCACCGGCACCAAGGTCAGCGTTGGTTTAGTTGCTACCGGCACCGAGTTCGGTGTCGGCTCAGTTGCTCACCGGCACTAAGTTCGGCATCGGCCTGGTCCCTCACCGGCACCAATTTCGTTGTTGGCTTACTTTCTCATCGGCACGAAGCTCAGCCTTGGCTGAATCTCTTACCGGCACCAAATTCAGCGTCAGCTTGGTTGCTCGCTAATCCCAAGTTATGCGTTGGCCTAGTTGCTCACCGGCACCAAGTTCTGTGTCGGCCTAGTAGTTGCTGACTGGCACCAAGCACAGCGTCGGCTGAGTCGCTCTCTGACATTAAGCTCTGTGTTGCCGTAGTCGTTGTTCGGGGCCTTCTCGGTGGCTGGCCGGACACCCCTATTTCACACCAAACCCAAATCCTGCCAGCAACACCCAAACACGAGAACACTCCGATTGCAGCAGTATCCCGCTTGAGTCGGGCATTTTCGTATTTGGATTACCCACTATGGAAATGGAAGAAATCCTATGAATCCTTGGCCGATCACCCATATATGTCTAATCTGGCACTCCTAGTCCTGTAACGAACCCCCAGTTGGCCCGACGCCCGAAGTGCCAACGCGAAAACGAGGCCGTCCATTGCGCCTAGGAGCAAACCGAAGAGCGTGGGCCAGAGAGTATTGCTATGGTAGTTAACAAGATGCCAATGGACTTTTTCCAAACTTTTCTACCTCCCTCCTAATACTGACGGGATATCACCAAGCCCCAGGGTTGTTTCGTTTTTTTTTTGGTGGTGTGCTTTCATGGTTGTGCTGAGCAGGCTCTGACACAACTCCCGGGAGGACTCCGGGTTCTGATTTCTCAGTCGGGGGGTTTCCCCGAGTTCGGGGACCCGGAGGCTCAGGCTTTTCCTTCCAGACCCTGAGTAAAAGAAATTAATTATTACAGAGCGCGAGCGGAGTGATGGTTGATGACGGGCTTCGCGAAGCGAGACTACCGAACAACCTCGATAACCAAATAACCCGAATAACCCGAATAACCCGAATAACCTGAATAACCTCGATAATCAAAACCGAATAACCTCCAGAATCGAATAACCCGAACAACCTCGATAACTGAATAACCCGAATAACCGAATAACCTCGATAACTGAATAACCCGAATAACCGAATAACCTCGAGATTCAAATAACCTCGAATAACCTTGATAATCAAATAATCCGAATAACCTCGAATACAATGGACCGGTGGACCCGCCCTTGACGCTGGGCGCTGACAGTGCTGAAAGCGATCCGTGACGACTCGGTGCTGACAGCGCTGGAACCAACCCGGAATGCTACTGACATATGCACCCCTTACAGAAACCCATTCGAAGGAATAAGGAAAACACAAGGAGCGGTAGAGTCTAGACGGGGAGACAAGAGTGGAGCTAGGACCTTGGCAGCCAACCGCTTCGACCACTTGTCCTCCTTTGGCGCAGTTGTGCTGCAGTGCCAGCAGTGTTGAGGTTTCCTGGCGGATCGCCATCAAACGGCTACGGGTGGGACGGTGCCACTTGGTTCCACTTCCATAGCCTCAGCCGTCTCGGTCTCACCTTGGTGCTCATTCTCCTGCCAGTCCAGGCTAACTTCCTGTCCTGCTGTGTCGATACTGCGGACCCGTCGACAAATAAAATATGATTAGATATACAGCAATAAGTTTAAAAGTGACTCCATTTGGTGGACTCCATTCCGGTTGATGAAGCAGCGAGCTGTATCAATGAAGTTGGCAGTACCATAGGTGACCTGGAAATAGTGGGCTTCCCCTCCAAAACTCTCCGTACCAGAACGTATGAAGCAATCATATCTTTCGGATGCCGGGCTGCTCAAGAATCAGGCTGATATCCCTGGCATGGGGCACAGGTTCCCCAACTTGAATGTACTTCAGCCGGTCTTTCTGACCTTCAACGGGGTTAACATACATCTCCCGTTTGGCCCCATGGACGAGTAGCTCATTCGCCCTGCGTGGAAGACGACCATTAGCCTTCAGTTGAGCCCCGCTACTAAAACCACTTAGCGGCAATATTTTCGCGGTCCACATGCCACAGTTTACCTACCTATGGATTCGTATCGGTATCGGTATCGGTGTTGGTATTGGTTTTGGTGTTGAACAACCAAAGCTCAAAGAAGTTACAAAGATACCGCCGTGTAACCCCCCTCGACCATAGTAACCTACAGAGTAATTTTAGCCTCACAAACTCGTCAGGTGGTCCGCCTGACAGTGTCAGCACGTTAGACAGAGCCCGTGACACCTGAGAAACAAAGGAAAGCATTACCTTGCATCACCCCGTCACAGAGACCTATGACCTACCATGCCATTACTGCAAGCTCCTCAGCTCTAAGTCCGGCCGGTGTTGTGGTTCGCCTGCTACATTGTTAGCCGGCCAGACAGAACTTGTGACATCTGAGAAACAAATAAAAGTATTACGTTGCGATTTGATACCTTTGGCTTCTTTCACCAATTGTGCAAGCTCGTAACTCGGGCCGAACGGTGGGCCAGTGGCCACATCCATTATGCCAGAAACTCGGGTTGTCACCGTCGGGCCGTTTCGGATATCTTCTGCAGGGTGAAACCGCGTGGGGCGAGAGCAGCGACCCAATGCCAGAACTTAGTCGGGGACGAGGAGGAGGTCTCAGAGAGTGGGGACGAGGAGGAGGGGCCGGGAAAGTAAGTCTCGACGGAAGCGGGGTATCCTAAAGGGGGAGATTCACGAGGCAAAATTCCCTATCCGCAGGCATGACCAATTTTGATGGCTCTGTATGTAGTATACGTAGGACAGCACAGCCACCTCTCATTGAACGTATGCAGGCGGCAGAATGTAATAGCAGGTAGGCGGGTAGGTACGTATCATCACCAGAGTCGTGGCGCTGGTCGCCTAGGCAACGCGCGTGCCGTGGTCCCCCGGTGCGGTCCGCTCCTCTGTTATTGGATCCGGTCCACGGCTGGACCCGACAGGACATCTTATATCCAACACGAATTGGATAATCTCCTTGGGCTCAGACAGGGGCTGGCAGTGGTTTGGATTGGCCAAATGTTTTGTGACGTTCGGATTCCAGCTCATTTCGTCGCCTTGTAAAGTGAGTCGACGCGCAACAGATCTAGCGTTCGCACCAACAGCGCAATACCCCCAAACTTCTCACGGCACTGCCTCAGCTGCATGAGTGGGCAGTGGTAGTGGTAGGGCGGGCATCGGACATCACTCGTTCGGAAATATCTAATCGAGCCTAACACCGGAAGGGAGATTGGTGGCGAGAGGAAAGACGCAATAACATGCCTTTGACGTAAGTACATCCCGCCTCCCGTTTCTACGTCCAAATTGTCTTGGCGAGTGATCATCCATGAGCATGGATCTGACACGAAATCCCTGCGGCTCCGCGTCTTCTCAAGGCGAACCGAACCAAACTTCACGTCCCACCCTAACTACCACCACCACTACTACCACACTGTGATCATGTCCACGCCTCCGCCCAAAAAAGCGCGGCTCTCTCCCCCTGGTGTAGTCTCCGCCCAAGCTGCGATCACGCAATCTGTTGCCGCCGAGATTGCGGTTGGAATAACGGAATATGTCAATCCTATGCTACCAGCGTGGTCCGGCGTGCTGAAGCAGCGGTACTCGGATTTCCTCGTCAATGAGGTCGACCAGCAAGGGAGGACCGTGCACCTACTCAATCCGAAGGCGCCGCATGTGGAGGGGGGCAGAGTGGGGGATAAGAGGAAGGAGACGACCAATGCTAAGCCTGTGGCTGCGGCTGCGCCGAAGGATGCGGCTGCCGAGGTGGAGGTTGGTGGGAATCGAGGTTTTCTGGTGGTGCGGGAAAGGTGCTGATGGAGCGTGTAGGAGATGCCGGATACTGCCGCGGAGCGGCTCGCTGCATTCGTTCCTGCAGACACCGCTGCCGCGATCATCGAGCTCGTCACCCCCCTTGGAAAAAATGTAGCCGTTGTCACGCCCCCTATGGAGAATAAGGACTCGCGCTCGTCGTTCCACGCCTTGATCCGTACCGTCTTCAACAACAAGCTCCTGACCGAAGCGACGAGCGATGAACCCCCGTGTATCTCCATCCAGCGCAGTAATGCCCAGACACTCGAAAGCGACCGGCGGCGCTCGCGGCGCGGCGGCAAGAACCACAAGAAGCCGGGAGGATTCGAGGAGCTTGGCGGCGAGTACTGTCACTTCACTCTGTACAAGGAAAACCGCGACACGATGGAGGTGCTGAATCTCCTAGCGAGGCTGCTAAAGCTGAAGGGTGGAGGGAAGGCGTTTTCGTTTGCGGGGACGAAGGATCGCAGGGCTGTGACCGCGCAGAGATGTGCGGCGCACAGGATCCGAGCGGATAGGTTGGCCGGATTGAACAATGGTGGAGAGCATGGGCTGCGGGGTGCCCGACTGGGGGATTTCGAGTACAAGCCCCACGGCTTATCTCTGGGAGATCTGAAGGGCAACGAATTCGTCATCACCCTACGCCAGGCGGAGAGCCTCCAGCCCAGAGTCGCGCTTGAAGATGCCGTTAAGACCTGCGTCGACGCAGTCAAGCGCTCCGGCTTCGCGAACTACTACGGCCTCCAGCGCTTTGGCTCATTCGAGGTGACCACGTCTGACGTCGGCGTGTACCTCCTCCGCGGTGACTGGCGCGGGGCCGTTAACAAGATCCTGAGCTACAATCCCAGCCTGTGCGACTTGCCCGCCGGGGACAATAGTAAACTCAATCGCGACGACTGTGACCGCGCCGAGGCCTGCAGGATCTACCACACCACCTACGATTTCGCGAAAGCGTCGTCCAAGATGCCACGGAAATTCGTCGCCGAATCCGCGATCCTCCGCTTCTTCGACGAGCGAGGCATGGCCGGCGACGGAAAAGGCAAGGGACTGGATTACCTCGGCGCTATGCAGGCCATCCCCCGCTCCCTCAGGCTTATGTATGCGCACGCATACCAGAGCTTCGTGTGGAATCATGTTACCTCCGCGAGACTGCGCATGTCCCGCACCGTCGTTCTCCCAGGTGACCTTGTCTTTGCTGAGCAATTGATACCTGCTCCCGTCGAGGAGGTAGATCAGGACGGTGAAGTTGTCATCGCGCCCGCGGACTCTGCAGACATACGCGCCGATGGGATCCAGCGCGCCAGAGCGCTCTCCGCCGAGGAAGCGGCAGGCGGGAAGTTCTCTATCGCGGATGTCGTGCTACCATCACCAGGTTGGGACATAGAGTACCCCGCCAACCCGGAGTTGATGGCGGTGTACAAGGAGGTCATGGCGAGGGAGCAGCTCGATCCCTTGGATATGCGGCGGAGCGTGAGGGACTACTCGCTCACTGGCAGCTACAGGAAGATCATGAGCAACTTCATCGATGACGAGATTAGCTATGAGGTCAGGAGGTGCAAGCTTGGCGAGCAGGTTGTCAGCACCGATCTGGAGGTTATCGAAAGGAATAGGGACGCGGCGAACAAGACCACCGAGGCCGGGGAGAAGAGGAAACGCGAGGGCGAGGACGCGGAGATGGAGGGCGCACAGATGGCGGAGGAGGAGCAGCAGGAGGAGGAGGAGACAGTGGTCATTGTACGGATGAGGTTGGGCACGAGTTGCTATGCGACTATGGCGCTTAGAGAGGTGATGAAGGGCGGGGTTGTGACCTTCAAGCCCGAGTTTGGGCGGTAGAGGTGGTGACGGCGAATCTACAGGAAATCGAAATGCGAATTGGAATTTATCGAGGCCAAGCGTGTGCTGCAAACTGTCAATCAACCGGCCGTGATGAAGCAGCGACCCGACCCTGATCGGGCAATCATGTATGAAACATTGCAGCCGAACAGCTCCCAAGACCATCCTCCTACGGCCGATCCGCAAAAAAGTCCCCACGGCGGCCCCCCGTCTTCTGCACGACCCTGACGCCATTGATGACGATCCGTTTATCAACAGCCTTGCACATGTCGACCACCGCCAATGCAGCGCCCATGACAGCAGTGAGTGCCTCCATCTCGACTCCCGTCTTCCCCTCGCAGGTGACTTTTGCCGTGATCTTCATCCCCCACCCTCCTCCCCCTCCTCCCCCTCCTTTTGCCTCCGCTCCCTCCTCGACGACGTCCACCTCGACGGACGAGATCGGTATCGGATGGCACAGCACGACGACGTCGGAGCACTTCTTCGCCGCCATGATCCCCGAGATGCGTGCTATCGCCAACACGTCCCCCTTCTTGTTCGCGTTGACGCGGATCAGCGATAGCGCGCTCCCGCTGCTGAACGTGACCCTCCCCTCCGCTACCGCTGTGCGCGTGCTTACCGCCTTGTCGTGGATTGCGACCATGTGCGCCGCCCCTGCCGCGGTCAGGTGCGGCAGTGCCGTGACAGGCGCAGCTTTGGTCGAGTACTGCCGCAGGAGGCCGAGCGGAGAGTGGGAGTGCGCGGACTGGAGGAGGCAGAGAGAAATCCGCGAGCCCCGGACAATAATACTCCCTCCTGTGCCAGCGTGGTATATAGGTATATCTACATGTCCCCCCCAAAATACCCTCAATCGCGTTAACAAAATACAACATCCAACACCTATCACGATAACCACCACCATCGTACCCATGCAGCGACCACCCCCCACACTCCGCCAAAACAAATACCCTATATGCACGCCAGCCCAAGCTGAACGAAACCCCAGGGAGAAAAAAAACCAGAGCGAAAGCACCAAGAATAGACTACCCACCAATCAAAATCATAGGCCTGTTCTCACCCCTCGCAATCTCCTCGGCGGGTTTGTGACCCTCCTCCTTCCTGCCGACCGCGCCACCGATGACCTCGAGCAGTCTGTGTTCCATCTGTTCCCGATCCCTCCCCATGCCCACGGGCTCATCCGGGGCCCTGTGCTGCCGGAGGATGTCGCGGAGCGACACCTCCTCGTTGCCGAAGAGACATGCCTTGATGTTGCCGTCGCACGTGATCCGTAGCCGGTTGCAACTGCCGCAGAAGTTCTCCGTCATACTAGTTATGAAGCCGATCTTGCCCGCGAAACCGGGGACGTGGTAGGTCTTCGCCGTGTCGTTAGCGCGCTGCTCCGACAGCACGGTGAAGGATGGGTATTTCGTCCGGATCGTTGACAGCATGTCCGCGAACGGAAACATCTTTCGCGTAGCCCATCGGTTGCCCTATATTCGCCCGGTCAGCCATGCCCCATGTGGGACGATGGGGCGAAGAGACGGACGGACATCGAAAGGCATGTACTCGATGAACCGGACCTCCAGCTCCTTGCTCCTCGTCATCTCGACAAAATCCACAATCTCATCCTCATTGACGCCCCTCATGACGACGACGTTGATCTTGAGCGTCCTCCTACCTTCGCCACCCACTGCGCCAAATCCCATCCTCCCCGTCTGCTCCACGACCGCCAGCACCCTCTCCAGTCCCTTGCGTCTGGTCATGAACTCGAACTTGGCGGGCACAAGTGTGTCCAAGCTCAGATTGAGCGCCGTGAGCCCGGCGTCCACCATCCGCTGCAGCTTCCGTTCCGGCAGCGCGATGCCATTGCTAGTCATAGCGATCTCCCGGAGTCCTAGGGGACTAAGGGCGCCGAGTGCCTCGACGAGCTCGACGACGTCGCGGCGAACCGTCGGCTCTCCGCCGGTCAGTCGGATCTTCGTCACGCCCTGCGCAACGAATACGCGCGCCAGTTCGAGTATCTCCGCGGTGCTCAGCAAGTGCGACGCCGGCGACAGAGCTACTCCCTCCGCGGGCATGCAGTACAGACACCGCAGGTTGCATCGCTCCGTTATGCTGATGCGAAGGTAGTTGTGCCGCCGCGAATACCGGTCCGTCAGGAACGAGGAGAACGGCTTGGCGTTCTGCAGCGCCCGAAGCCGTGGCGTCGCCGCCGGAGGCGGCAGCGGTTCGGCAGCGGCTCGGGGGACGGTGGCGGTCGAGTGTTCACGCGGGGACGGCACGATGCGCAGCCGCGGCGCCGGCGGCGGTCGGTGGCGGCGAAGGAGGATGCTGCGGGCGGGTATGGCTCTGAGTGGCATTTTGGAGGGGGCGAGAAGTCGAAGTCGAGTTCTCGAGGTGGGTTGCGACAGGCATTCAGGGCTGCGGGAGGAGAAACATCCGCCTGCAACCTAAATACCTACAACGTAACCCCTCCTCCACTTGGCCCATGGCCGATCAATAGTCAGGCATAGTTGCTGGACAGGCCGAACCGGTCAGATCAGATACAGGTTTCCTACTTTGCTCACGATGACGCGCGCGCGGGGGCTTTCGCTATCGCCCCTCCCATTGCGTAGTAATTAACTCGGGCGGTGCCGACATGGTGAATCTAGATACGTGCTGAGTCAACTTCCGCGGAGGAAGCTCGTTGGCGGCGGACGCCATCTGTTAGCAGATACCCGAGATTGTGCCTACCCGCGGGCATGAGGCTGTCGCTCCCCGCTTGAAATTGAAATCTCGGACGCCGATACGACTGTATTAACGTGGGGTGCGTAGGTACTCGACATCACCAAAATCCTTCGAATTGCAACTCAAACCCAGTCCCAGTTCTTGGCGACGACAAGGGACAGCCACGATGCCAGAGCACAGTGAGGATACACGTGACTAGCGCACCCCCTCCATGCTGACCGTCCCGACTCCCCCACCCGTTTTTGGCGGGCATCGTCCGTGCCCGCAGTTCCCCCGATCAGGATTCGCCTGGGGGAGATGGTGTCACACTCGTTACCGTGGCCAATCAGCTGGCAACCTGTCCGTGTTGAGATTCCCCACCCGCGTACAGCTAGTCCTTTACATAATCACCTTTGCACCTATCCCGAGGTTCAGCCGCAGCCGCAGCAGCGAGCCGTGCAAAGTGCGCAGCTGCGGGGAACAGCCACGGAACGGGAGGGATACGGGGTGTGGGACAACCAAGGCTCGATTAAAACGAAGCCTGCCCCCCCCTCGCCGAATCCGCTTGGCCCATCGACCACGTTCACTCGTGCAACCAAAACCATCACCAAGAAAAAACAACCAGAACAAAATGGCACAGTGGCCCCCCCAGCAGCCAAACTACTCGCCGCAGCAGCAGCAGCAATCCCCTCCACAGCAACAGCAACAGCAACAGCCGGCATACCTAGACCCGCGATACTGCCCACCGCCAGTCTCGCCGAAACAGTCCGGCGGAAGTCTGGTCAAGACACTGAACATCTTCTCCTCGCGGCCGTCGTTCTCCCAGACCTCTACTTCCCCACAGCAATACACCAGTCCGCAGTCGTACTGTCAGCCGCAGCAACAATGGCCCCAACAGCAGCCGCAGCAGCAGCCGCAGCAGCCGCAGTATGGACCGCCGGTTCAGCAGCATTTGTACCAACAACCGCAACAGCACCAACAGCACCAACAGCAGCAACAGCCCCACTTCCAACCGCAACAGCCCGCTCCTCAACCCCAACATGTCCCACCGCCCGCCTACCAACCGCCCGCACAGCCCACTCCGCCGTACACCCCGCCGGCCGCCTCGAAACCGACCGCGCCGCCTCAGCCCGACCCGGAGCTTGCGCGTCTCCTCGTCCTGACGACCGAGCAGGAGGCCACGATAAAAGCAAAAACCACCGAGGTCTACGACGCCAAGATCGAGAATAGTCGTCTGACGCGCGTGCTCGCCGACAAGGAGAACGAATGTGCGCGCATCACTCGCGAACTGGAAACCGTCGGCAAGGAGCTGGTCCGCAAATCTGCCGATGCGTGCGAGAAGGCCGAGGCCGCGGAGAAGAGCAAGCTGGAGGCCGTCGCGCTGCAGGCCGAGATAGACAAGGTGAAGAAGAAGGCCGCCGAGACTGACGAGGAGCTCGCGCGTGCGAAGGGGGAGGCGGCGACGCTACGAACGGAAGTGGAAACTATCCATAAGCGCGCCCTAGAAAAGGACGACCTCGCCGCGCGCGCGCAGCGCGAGGCGGACGTCAACCGCGCCGCGACGGTGGAGAAAGCGGCGGAGATCCGGAAGCTCCGCGACGAAGTCGCCGACCTGCAAGCGAAAGCGCTGCAGCACTCCTCCGTCGCGCGCGAGCTCGAAGCGGCAAAGGCCGAGACCCAAAAGCTCCGTAAGGAAATCGTCGATCTGCAGGCGGCGAAGCTCAAGAACGCCACCGTCGAGCGCGAGCTCGAGGCCGCCAGGGCAAAGATCCGCACGCTCCACCAGGAAATTGACGATAAGGTCACCGACGAGACGGCGCACCAGAAGACGTGGCACGAACTCCAGGTCCTCAAGTCGACACTGTCGACGAAGGACAACGAGATCGCCCGTTTGAACCACGTCATCAAGAGCCAGTCGGTGCTGCCGCCCATGACCCCCACGGCCGGCCCCCGCCCCATCTCCCCCGCCACGCCCGCATACGTCAGACCCGGCTATGTCGCCCCCAAACGACGGGACTCGAACGCGAGCACCATCAGCTCCGTCAGTGCTATGAGCAGCTCGAGTGCGGCGCCGTATCCGGGTTTCGTCGCCCCCAGGCGGGACAGTGGTGCTACGAATTCTGGTGCAGGATTCAGGGGACTGCAGAAGACCAGTACCCTGCCGTATCCGGAGCGGTAATTGCAGGGGAGGAGGAGGACCGCAGTGGGTGGGGTAATGGAGTTTTGCATATATTCTGGGATTCCGGCTTCTGGTTTGAGGATGCGGTATGGTAATATTCAACGCTGTTGCTACGTACATTCTCACGTACCTAGGCGTGACTACTATCGAATCATTCGTCCCGCACCCCGAGCAGCAATACTAGCTTTCCATTCCAGCGCTGTGGCTTCGGGGCGATGACGGCCTTTGGAATGGCAATGTGTGCCTGCAATTTGGTACTAGTGGAGTCTCACCGAGTTGGGGCGAGTGACGCCTCGAGAAGCGATGCCTTCCTGAGCACTACCAAGCACCCAGCCTACTCGTACCGGACGGTCAGACGGTGCTGTGTACCGTCTTCCTCCGTTCGTTGTATGTACCTACGGGGGGTATCCCACGCTAGGTATGTCGGTAGGGACGTAGATATGTAGCATTGCAGGACTGTTACTGCACGGCTTCCACTAGATATTGCATACACTGTAGAGTCAAGGGGGGTTAAAAAAAAAACGTAGTTTTCCCGCTGGACGCGTATCAAAACGGTCAAAATACGTATTTTTCACGCCCTGATACAACAGCAATATGCGTTTAGCGGGAAATCTAGATATCCACGCTTTATTTACCCTGCAACCGCGACGACCGCCTTGCCAGACCGACCCCTGACATTCTAGCTGCACACGTTGACGGCAGCGGTTCGGTTTCCTGCAAAAAATAATCTGGACTTCTCTGCGAGCCGCCTATAGTATCATACATGGTTACGCGCACTGCCTCGGAGTGTCGGGGCTGGAGTTTGGGCCTTCGCCCCACAGTTTACTTGCTGGCTGATCCACGCGCGAGCTATCCATCGGCGCGGTATGTACATATATATATATATACCCACCGCGCCGCAAGGCTGATCGTACGAACTGCACACAACTCTGTGCGGGGCTTCGGCTTCACACTTCAGTCACACGGTTGCAGCCAGGCCACATGGAAACAGTGACAACACGCGACGCACCTGGGGGATAAGGAGGCAGGCAGTTGATTATGTATGCAATCCTGCACTCCTGAGCTGTGGCATTTGCGCGTGTTCAGTATAATCGGTGAGGCTGATCCTAGTCTTCCCGACTCCACAGCTCTGAAACCGCACTCGCCGCCGCAACAACTGCCGAGGTGGGGGGGAGATACCGAACGTTACTTCGGTATGTATGCTAAAGACTGGGAAAGAGCATCTGCTGAATCCAATCCAGTCGATCTTCTTCCTTCGAGACTGCTCTAGGCTGCATTACGGGGGGGGCAGGAAGGCGGTGCCTGGATTACTAAACGCTAAACGCCTGGGATCCGACATAGCTACATCGCCCACTACACATTCATCCATTCCCATGGTACCCGCCACAGTTCACCGGGAGTTAGTGCGGAGACACCTCACACCTATGTACCTTCCTACATATGCTCTCGTCCACTGGATTAGGCGAGCACTCGCCGGTGAGTTATAGTGGAGCACGTCAGTTAATCTGGGGGCATTTAGGCCGGCTTATGATAGCTACACATGCCAGAGGATGACGAACTCCCACCAGCTTGCCCTGTCCTGTCTCAGGCACTACCTACTCCGCATGCTCTCAGGTGGGCCCGAATCATCCGTAAGAAGGTGTCATATACGTTATATCCATGGACAAATCTGCGGCAACTTCGTGGAGGCGGACCATGGATTCGATTCCGCGCAACCCGGTTGGTCCGCCGTGTTTACTATGTACGCCAAAACCTCGTCGGCCGTGGGATTCCTTCGCCCTGGTTCGGCAGGTGGACTCAGGATTCAAGTCAACTAGGTACATATCTACCAAGGCCTCCAGCACTCGTGCACTCGTCGCGGCGAGGACCGGCAAGACGGTGATCCCGGCAAATACGAGCGACCTGGGCTGCCCGAGGGGGCGGTTCCGCCCAGCCACTCGCACCGACGGCGGTTGGAGCCGCCAGTTAGGTACCGCAGGGCAAGAGGTGGGCAATGTTGGGCTGTGATGAAGACGATGATGTTGATGGTGGTGGTGGTGGTGTGCTGCCAACGCAGGCCGGAGCTATCTAACCACCACACTGGGCCGGAATTGATGGGCTCCCCGGCGTGTAACATGCACTCCATTCCGTCCTTCAAGCTCGGTTCCCTCAGGCATTCGGAGGATAGAGTAAATTCCTGGGTCCTAGATCCATCGCCATCGCGAAAAAAAAGACGGACTGCTGGTGGGTGCCTGGTCTTAGACGATCAGATCTCCCTGGGTTAAATCTAATTTTCTAGATTCTCCACCCTCGCAAACCGGTCCCTGGCTAGTTGCATAGATCCTCCGCTGGGTGCCCGCGGAAGCGGACGCCATGCCCGACAAGTCCACGTGTATGCAAATACATACCGATGCTCGGGAACTGCGCGTGTGGATGCGACCAAACGTTCAGGAGCCCGCGCCAGCCAGCCAGGGAGGTGATATCACATCCGGAGTGAACCCGTACCTGAACAATCAATCACGCGTTCGCTTATTGGTCTCTTCCTTTAGAGTGCCCCGTACGGTCATCTGTTTACAAGGGAGAATGCACCGGTATTTGATCAACATGGCACTCCGGAAGGGCGCGGCTGTGGACTGGCATGCACCGTATGCTGCTCACTCCCTTGATTCGTAGTCCCCATCGTCCGATAAATACCACACCGGCTGGCCATACGCAACGCACAAACTAACTGCGCAGTTTTTGGGTCCGGTGGCCCGCGCTTGGGTCGTCTGCGAGTGATAGCCATCGTACAACCGCGAATATATACACATTGGGACCAAGAAAGGGCTCGGCCGAAACGGACAGCGGTCGCTAGGGACCGGGACGGAGAGCGAAAGCCGCAGAGGAGAAAGCAGCGATCTGTCGACTGAGTCATGTCACTGCTACCGCCACCACCACCACCACCACCGCCGCCATATCACCCCGGCTTGTCGAACCACTCAACACCTGACCCAGCGCCATACGGCTACGGACATGGGATGCCCCGCACTCTGGTGCCGGCCGCTTACACGGCCTCCATACTCCTGTTCGTCACCGGTACCATATCGATCCTGCTCAGGATATACTCCAGGGCATATGTGGTGAAGCTGTTTGGGCTGGATGACTGGCTGATGGCCAGTATTCTCGTGGGTGTGCCTTGAAGTGGTGAGGGTGGTGATGGCAGCTGATGAGCAGGTGGATAGTTCTTTAATGCCGGCCAACACGCCATCCTTATGGCCTTTTTACATTACGGCGCGGGATTGTAAGTTGCATCTTACGGGGCTATGGATGTCTTCCTGTAGCTAACGTTCGTGAGCAGGCACAGCGACGTGTTGATGGATACAGACCCCGAAAGTCTCGCGGTCCTCCCAAAAATCCTCCTCGTCCAACAATTCTACTACGCCTTCATGCATTTCATCATCAAGTTATGCATCCTAGCGTTCTACCTGCGTCTCTCGCCACAACGGTCGTTCCGGCTAGCCGTGTACGGAACCATAGTGCTCAATACCGCCTGCACGCTCGCCATCTGGCTGCTGTTCTGCTTCCAGTGCATACCTATGAAAGCCTTCTGGTCCCCGATGAGAGAGGCTAAATGCTTGCCACCCGTGCTTCTCTGGTTCCTCCCGGCTTCGCTGGTGGGTGCGCCCTTAGAGCTTCTCATCCCAGGCCCACACCGATGGATGGCTGTGGCTGACATCGAAGGTGCAGAACATCGCAACGGACGTCGTCATCCTCATCCTGCCGTTACCGACACTGTTCAAGCTCCAGACCAGTCTTCGGCGGCGGGTGGTGGTGATATCGATAATGAGCGTCGGCGGCGTCTCCCTGATCGTGTCCTGTCTCCGGCTCATCGTGTAGTTCCTCCCTCCCTCCTATCCCATCTTCCCCCGCGGCACCCCCACCCTCGCTGACTGCATTGCACCGCGCAGCATCCACCAATTCGCTGCCGACTTCGACTTCGCCTACCTCCTGGGCAAGGTGGCGATCCTGTCGGCCGCGGAGCTGGAGACGATGATCGTGGCCGCGAACATCCCCTCGTACAAGGCGTTGTGGGCGTATGGACTGGGCTGCAGAGTGTCCCGGGGCAGCGCCGGCCGGGGGGAGGACGGCGGCGCGGGAGAAAACGGCGGAGGTCCGGCGCAGAATAAGCTCAACGAGTACGAGCTCACTCCGCGCCGCCACCCCCTCCGCAGCCTTAGTAGCTGCGTCGGCCGCGCGCCGCGTGCGCCCACGGAAAACAAGGACATCGGAGTCGACACGGAGGTAGGCCTCCACAACTCCCAAGAGGAGTTGTGCAAAGACGGCGGCGGCATACAGGTCTTGCGAGACTTTACCGTCACCAGCGCTGCCTGCGACGAGAGCGATGTCCGCAGGCTCGACGGGGCCAGGATTCGCGCGTACTATGATTTCGGCACCGGCTGAGTGTGCGTGGCTGCATGGCGGGTGGGTGGGAGGGAGATGGCATTTTCTTTGCCCCGTGTTTGGTGGCGTAGATACTTCTTGCTTCTTTACCTAACAACATGGCATTTCAATTCCCGTAATAAGAGCGGAAGTCCAGTCCCCCCCACGTCAATCGGCGGATTTTTTTTTTTTTTGTTTATTCATTACTCGCGTGCGACCTATGGAGATCATGGCGAAATTATGTACAGCCCAGTTCCTGTCCGCTGTCCGCGCAGTGGTGGCACGTTGCTAGCACCCCTTTTGCCCTCCGCCCAGGCCTATCCCGTGAAGATATGAAGCGCACCAAGGAAAAGACAACGAGAAAGCGCGAAAGAACAAATGAAAAAGTCTAAACCTCGCCGGCGGACGCCATGAAGTCGGGTGTGGGCAGGAACAGTGGCGGTTCCCCCTCAGCGCCCGACTCCTCGGCCCCCGCTTCCTGCTCCTCCAACCACTCCCGCACCTCCAGCTCCGACACCGCGCTCACGGCGTCATCCTCCACAACCGGCACCCGCCTGCCCACGTCCGTGGTCGAAAGGAAGTCCAGCACCGCCCGGCTGCACCTCCCGTCGGCCAGTAAGTCCCGCACCTTCCACCGGTCCTTCCACCTCCCCGTCTCCTTCTTTGCCTCCGCCCACAGAATCTTCTGCTGCGGTTTCCATTCCGGGCACTCCTTGAAGAGGTGGTCCCGGGTCTGCGTTCGGTACCGGCACCACCAGCATTGCGGGGTGAGGCGGCTCTTTGTCCAGTTGAGGTATTGCGCGGTCAGGCAGTGCCCCGTCTTGAGCTGGTAGAACCGCGAGCCTTTTGGCGCTCCCTGCTACCGTACCATCGGGCCGCTGGCTCACAGGCAACCGGTACTTCTTGGAGGTTCGGCCCCCCGCCCATTGGCGTGCCTCGGCCCATTTCTTCTCCGAGATTTCCCGCACGTCAATCGGCGGAAGGGCAACGGGAAACGTGATCACGCACATCTCTTCTCCGGAAGCGACGGGATTAACTCACTCTCGCTCTCTCACGTCTCGAGCGGTCACTCGATTTTTGGCCCCCTTCGGTGCCCCCTTTGCGTCCAAAAGGGAAGATCTAGCGCGGGATTTGCGTGAGATCCCGTAGTGGGGCGGTATTGGTGCTACGTTTGAACTCTCAATGCTGCCTTATTGCAGCAGAGCTGGGTAAAAAGAACGACATTAGCACCGGCATGTATGTACACACCCCGTGTTTTTTGCTACTGTAGTGTTGCTGTTCACTCTTCGGAGCGTCACTGTCGGAAGCAAATGGTATTCATTTCACCCACAACACCCAACGCCACTTCCCCCAACCAGCACTACGACTACGCAACGACAAAACTTCCATGAAATCCCAACATGACCGCGCACTGCATCTCAGCGCGCGCTACTTCTGTCAGCGTTCTGGCATCGAGGACGAGGAGGTAGCTCAACCCCGTTCTCCCGTTCAGAACGACGCTGATCAGCACTCCGTCGTCCTCCTCCGTGCTCGCGGGGTTCGGGACGAAGATGGCTTCGCCGGGGGTGTGTGCGTGTTCTTCCCACAGCACGTGCTGCCCCGAGAAACTGTCGTGCTTGATTATCGCATCCAGCAACGTCGATTTGAGACGGTTGGTTAGGCCGTATGTGTAGCTTAGGCAGCGAATCAGTAGCGAAAAGCAGGTGGGGAAACGGGGTGACGCACCGAGTGGGCCGGGTAGAGAATTGCGGGTTGATCTTCGGGAGCTCCATCGACATGTCCTCCTCCCGCGCCCATACCAGCTGTGCTTTCCCCTCGCCGCCCGCGCCACCTTCCACCCCCGGCAACCAGAACCGGCTGAATTTTGACCGTCCCTTGGTGGCCCACTTCCTCGCCTCCTCCGTCTCGCCCTTGAGGTTGTGGAGGTAGAACTTCTTGATGATGTCGATATTCTCGTACGCGGGAACCTCGGCGACGATGCCGCCACCCTCCTCCCATGCATTGGCGGAATGGAACGCAAAGAAGGCGTCGGAGGTGTACTTCCTGACCACGCCGCGTCCGTTCCGCCGGTCGACGACGTACCACCTCGCCATTCGGTCAGCGGAGACATCGTCGAGTGCGTCCAGCATGTTCCTGTGGTACAGGATCCTGATCCCGCCCATGCCAAAGTGTGCCGAATACACGCACAGTACGACGAAGTTCCTGGTCAGAAAAAAGGAGTGGATGTACGCGGGTGGCGCGTCCGTGATCGTCCCTAGGATCTCCGTCTTCCCCGTCGCCCTGGACGTCCTGAACACGCGATACGTGACCGCCCAGCTGATCTCGAGGTTGTAGTTGAAGACATCACCCGTTTCCGGATCGACGTGCGCGTGCGCCGACGACATCTGTCCCTTCAGTTCCGGATGCAACGAGGACTGACTCGCGATCCCTACCGGCTCCAGCGTGTCCGGATCCAGCCCTTGCAGGACGGACGCATCCGTGCCGGTGTACAGACTCCGCTTGCCGTCCTTCGCCGTCGCAGGCAGGCCGGGGACATCGCGCGATACCGTGACTGAGATATTCACGCCGTCCACCTTCCCCTCCAGCTCCGACGTCATCGGCACGAACGAGGTCAGGAACATGCGCCAGAGACTCTGGCAGGGGTCGCGGCGCTGCGCGAAGGTGAAGGTGTTCGGGATGTTGCCGGTTCGCCGCACGTAGGCCACGAGGCTGTCCGTCGAGTACCGCGAGTTGTACACAACCCGCGTTGGCGAGAGAAGCTGGAACCGGTGCGTCTGCCCGAAGCCATCGAACCAGTGGCTGACGCTGATGGTTGTGCCTTTTGAGGTTGGGACTTTGGTGCTGCCGAGTCTGTCAGTGCGAAGGCGGGCAGGACGGTTGGACGAAATCCCCGCACCCCCCGGGTCCAGTTCTGTACAGCACACCGCTGAGAAACAACGTTAGCAGAGGTAATCGTCGTAGTGAAGACGGTGGGGGAAGCCCACCGGACATATTCCGGTATCCGCCCCTTCACCACCAGGTCGATTGGCGTTGTCTCTTCGTGGAAACCGTCAAACTGGACACGGAGTTAGACGCAGAGCAAGGAGGGAAGGAGAATTGCTTACGCCGGTGGCGTTTGGCCAGTCGTTATAGGCCTCCACCTTCTCGTCGAGGTCAGGGCTCCCCCCAGCATCGAGCCTAAACGTCATGACTTCCAGTTTGACACGGAAAAAGAGACGGCAAAGCAACGGGTGTATAGTATTGGATGCGAGCGTCCAAAGAGGAGCCTCCTTCTCTGTCTTCCTTCGGTCCCAACCGCATAGCAGAGAGCCATCGGGCTTTACATGTCCAGTGTATGGCTAGATAGAGGCGATTGCGCACGTGGCGTATACGCGACAGCCATCACCTGGGACCAGCGGAATCGCATCCCGTGGTGGAGTGTCATGACGGTGATGGTCTGGCAATGGCGATCGCGGAACGCCATTGTTCCATCCGAACATCCGACATCGCCCTCTCACCATCAATTATCTCTTTCCCTCTCGTGGAGAAGGAAGAAGGAAGAAGGAAGAAAGGGCTCGGTCTCATGCAATGTTCCACCATTCTCACACCGTTTGCACACCTCGCTTCCAATTCGACCGCTCTAGCGAATGGGGAAGAGCTGCTCCGCTTTGCTGCAAGAACAACCGAAGTTTCTCCGTCTCCATTTGCGGTGGAGCATAGCAGGCATCGTAGGAGCTCGCCGAAAATAGCTGCTTATGGGATCGATTGGAGATGCGAGGGACTGGAGGGAGGAAGTTCTCGTTCTTTTCTCTTCCTCTTGAATCAGGTCACCCATGATTGGCCCACTTAGCGAGTCACCGCACCCCGATCGGATATTTTTCAGGTTTTTGTTGTTTCATTTTTATCTTCGGCAGATATATAAAACCTGGGTACTTAGATAAGATACACTATGAGCAGATATTCGCGTATCGCCGGCCAATCGTTTTCGTGAGCGAGTAGTTACGAACACATCGAGTGGAGTAGAGTATGCCATAGCCATTAGTGTTCAGTGGAGATGGATGGCAAGAGGATGGCCACTAAAATCGTGAGCGGCGATTGGGACACATGTGTACCTTGTGAACAATTGCTTCCGGACTCCCGAGCAGTATGTACCTACTCACCTACTCAGGCACTCGCAGAATAAACCAGCAGTGGACCGCAAGTGCGACAGACAGCGGCGGTGGAGGCGAATAATCTGCAGTGCTTTTTCAAGTAGTGACCCATGGCACGTCGGCCACGCCGAACCCACGAACTCATGATCCCACGGCATATGTAGCTCAGCAGGGAGTGGGCCCGAGTGCCCAAACAGTATATACAAAGGGTGTGTGCTTCAGGGATCCAGTTCAGGGTCCCGGTCCTTTTTCTGGAAGACTTCTTTACCGTTGAATACCGTCTAAGACTGGCAGCCCAATGCGTGCCGGAGTACCGCCTCCGCGGGAGTGGCCGACCCAAGATCAATGAGCGTTTTTTTTCACATCACTCCGCCTCGTCCGTAAGTGTGGGTCAAAGAATCACATCGCCATCGTGAGTCTCATTCAGAATCGTATCATACCGTACCGTTATCATTTCTTCTTCTCCCCACCTCCCAGATACGCCTTGATGGCCTTGGAGCTCTCATGTGCGACACGAAACACTATCCATCTCAGCAAGAGTCCCCCAACGTTGCGTAGAAGAAGCAAAAAAGAAAGAAAGAAGATACTCACAAAGTTTCTCCTCTTCATCGAGGCCCCTCATGAACGCAGCAGCCTCGCCACCTATAGCGCCGTGGGGATTATGAGCGAGATCCGCGATCTCGGCCGCCCTGAGTTTATATGTCTACTGCTGATCAGCGCCAACCCCCCCTCCCCCTTTCCCCATTCCCACCCCACCACCCCACTCCCCATCTGCGTGGAGACATACGTTGATGAGGACATCACACAGCACCTCCTCCTCGAACAACGCGAGCACGCGCTCGCCAAGGCCGTAGAAGTGCGTCGCCAGCGCGCGCAGCTCGACGGTGCGGGGGTTGGCTTTGAGCGCGTTCTGCACGCGCGCCGACAGCGCCACGGGGATGTCGAGCGTGATCACGTCCGACAGTGTCCCCAGCCGCTGCGACACCGCCAGCATCTCCGCCAGCCACACCGGCAGCTGCAGCCGCGTGCCCGCCTTGATATCTGGCGAGCTCGACGACGACTCCAGGTAACCCAGCCCCGCAACGTCGTGCTCGAATGTGCATGGAAGTTTCTGGGGAAACGTAAGTTAGCTCGGAGCAATGAGGGAGAGCGGGGGAGAGCAAGGGATAGCTACTTGTGCGTCTGTTAGGATCGCATCAATGTCGTAGTATTTGCTCATGGTTGCAGCGGGCGAATGAATGGGACGCACTGATGCTGGGGAGACGCGACGGATGGTGCGCACGGAAAGTGCCGTCGAGAAGTAGTTACATAGGGCGTTTGGCGGGAGGTGTCCGTTTACTTCCGTCCACGTGACTAGCGTCCGTTTTTTTTGTTTTTTTTTGGGGGGGGGGGGGGGAAGCCATGT
>Ga0307508_10000425_pt1 | contig 50122 bp, 33 predicted proteins | sample 9_EM_MG_FD_203089 | JGI IMG/M metagenome (GOLD analysis project Ga0307508, IMG submission 203089) | Populus trichocarpa ectomycorrhiza microbial communities from riparian zone in the Pacific Northwest, United States - 9_EM | ecosystem: Host-associated > Plants > Roots > Unclassified | place... | reverse complement strand
CAAATTTTTCGATTTCGGAATTGATGTGATTGATCGCCGGTACCACGGCAGGATTGTCGTTTCGCGGAAAAATCGCCGTCAGCACGATCGTAGCCGCGGGTGCCTTTCGTTGGCAGAGATCGATTAAATTTTTCATGCCCTGCACAATGTCCGCCTGCGTCGCATCGTCCGGTGGCACCTTTCCTACATTGTTGGTTCCAGCGAGAATCACGATGACCTTGGGATTGACGCCATCAAGTTCGCCCTCCTGCACCCGCCACAGAATATTCTGAATGCCATCCGCGCCCCAGCCGAAGTCGCCCGCGTTCCAGCCGTAAAAGTTCTTTTTCCAATGAGCCAGAAATTCCGGATAGTCGGTCGCTCCCCAGCGACGCGTAATGGAGTCGCCGAGAAAATACAGGTCGATCCCGCCCGCCCGGGCTTTTTTCAGCAAGTCCTCGTGGGCGAGCCGGGAATTCCCGTCGGTGCGCGGAGCCGGCGTGCTGTTGCCGGGCGAAGAGGTCTGGGCCTGGCAGGACGCACTGATGGCGAGCGCAATCGCACAAAGGGTGATGCATTTCATTGTATGAGGAGAATAACCGCAGGGAGAGGACCGTCTTTCAAATTTCACGGCAAGACTTGACTAGAAAATTCGCCCGTAGCGTGTGCTCGAATGTCGTTCCACGCAAAGCGCGGCGGCATTCTAACCTTTGAATGGAATTTCGGGAACGGCCTCCTCACCCCAATTACTGCCGTAAAGCACCAGACCTCCGCCAATCATCAAGAGATTCTTAAGAATGAACTCCCCGTTGGTCGTGAGTATCCAGGGGATTTTCACGAAACATATTTCAGGCACGACGAAAAGCGGGAGAAAAGTCCCGGGTATTTGGAGCGCCATCAAGAGTAGCGCCAACTTCACCGTCGGCCGTAGCAAAAATAAAATCCCTGTCGCCAGCTCCCGGACGCCCAGTCCCAAATTGACGACATGTGGCGGAAAGATCGCAAAGGCGCGCGTCACTAATTCGTACGCCGGACTTACGCCAAAGATTTTCAGTGCACCGAACCAAATGAAAAGGACCGCGAACGAAAACTGGAAAAAAGACCGCAAAAACTGCCCACTGAAAACACCTGCACGGCAAGGTTTGGAGGTATCGCTCCCAAAATCCGCATCGGATTCTTTCATCACTCTTGGACCAATAACGCATTTGTCCTGTTCCAAGTGATCGCCACACATCAATGGGATCATAACCTGCCGGTGTACTCGGCGTGATATTTTCATTATTCGATGCCGGAATCATTTGGCATCTCAGAGAAAATATGTGCTGAAGGTTCTGCCGGTCTCCATCGTTTCGCACAGAAAACCCCACGCGAACAGCGTCCGGAAGCCCGCTAGCCAGTGAAGATCTATTCACGGAATATTCCCCACTGCGGCGGGAGATGAAATTCCCGTTTCAAGGAAAACATTACCGAGCACGGCAATGGAAAGTCAGGTCACTCAGGTCTTGTGCTCGAGCTGGAGGACGACGTCTGCGCGTTGAGAAGATCATTCTGTCCGGGCTCCCGCCGCTCTTCTTTTGGATCCACGGATTGTTCGCACCGACACACCAAGCTTCCGCCACTCCACGGGAACTGGCTTCCCGAAGAGGGCGGCGTATCGCGCGCGATAAAGTGCTGCGGACCATCCCACGATGCGCGCCTGCCAACATACTTCCATCGAATGGCGTCAGCCTTGGGCTTCCCGTTGTCGACGTCGGTGACGAAATAAAACTTCTCACCGTCCCTCAGATCCAAGAGGGGCAGACCTTGCGACGTGTCACGCCGAAAATCCATATGAGGAAAATACCAGTCGCCTTTGCTTTTGCAAATCCGTTTAGGGCGCCGATTGCAACAATTCGACCGACATGATCGCGCGACCTTCGGTGTAATGATAGCCCAGGATTTTGACCCTCTGTCTCTGCCGATCATCATCCCCGATTTCCCAGGCACCCGCTGACGGATTAATGCCGAAGTTGCTGGGTGCCTCAACGATCAGGGAAAGCTGGGCTGCACTCGTCGCGGCGGCAAAATGGGGATTTTTGGAGTCGCGCAACGAAAACAGGCTCGAATAAATAACCGCCCCTACTTTTTCCCCATTTAGATAAAGTGTTTTCCCTACCTCCATTTCCGTTAAGAGCGCAGCGGCGTTGCGTGGTTCCCCTAAAGAAGGTCGCACGCCAGAGCCATGCCGGATCCGCCGTGCCAATAAGGGCGACTCCGACGTCGGTCTAATCGAATACCCGATGCCGGCGTACCGCGTAAATAGATTGGCGCGTCCGATAAACGACGAACGCCCCTCGCCCCTTATCGCTTAACGACCCGCTCGCTGCGGACAGCTCCGCTTCGTCGTGCGCATCCCTGATTCGAGAGTTCTTGAAATTAAAGTCCGTTTCGGATTCGGCGGTTAGCTGTCTGTACTCAAGACGCATTATTGCAGCGACAATGGCTGACCTTCCCCGGCTGCACTTATTTGTGTCATCCACCTAAAAAAAGAAACCATCCATATGAAAAATCGAACCCACATTCCGGCTCAAACACCGCAAGAACTTTTGACTGATCTGCGCAACCTCGTGGTTGAAGCCGAAAAAATGGCAGCGGATTCAGTTACGAACCACTCACGCGAGGCCTTCGATGCCATCCGCGAGCGATTCGGCTCCGCCCAGTCGAGCCTCTCTGATTTTTACGACGGTACCAAAAAGAAAGTCAGCGCGGGAGCCCACTACACCGACGAAGCAATTCGCGAAAGACCCTATCAAGCGCTCGCAATCGCCGCAGGCGTCGCCGCATTGGTCGGTATACTGGTTGGCCGCCGAAGCAGGTAATTTCCGCAATGATCGTCAGAATCGCACCCAGCGCCCGTGTTCACGCGGGCGCTGGGTTTGCGATGCAACGTTTAGAGCCCTCGCGCCGCAAACTTCGTGTGCCCGGAAGTACTGACGCCGCCAGATCGTTTTGATTCAGGCAGGGAACCTTCGCGGCGGGACCATTGCGCCCCCAACTCGTCTCGTGATTGGTGCCCGGAGTGGGACTCGAACCCACACACCCTTACGGGTCACAGATTTTAAGTCTGTTGCGTATACCATTCCGCCATCCGGGCAAACTTCAGGGATTCTTTAATGTGACTCCGGGCGTTCGTGGCGAGCCAAACCTCGCGCCCATCTTGAAATCCATTCGCGCCCAAGTCTTGGCAATAAAACGCCGCATCCAATGCCGTGCTGAAAGTTTGGGTGGCCAAAAAGATCCTGCTTCGTAGCTTGGCTGTAGCTCACTTCAGCCCATTCGCATAAAAAATCCCGACTTTCCTTCGTCGCCCCATGAATTCTCCGATTCCCCCGGTTAATGCCGACGCTCAGATGCCGGCCGACTTGCAGGGAGTGAAACAAAAACATCCGCATACCACGGCGGCAGGATTAAAGGCGCTCACGGAAGTCGCGGAGTACGGCATTCGCCACTCGGGAATGCTGAACACCGTGCGCACCGGCCTGAAACTGAACCAATTCGGAGGCTTCGACTGCCAGAGCTGTGCGTGGCCAAATCCGGATGAAAAGCGCAGCGTCGCAGAATTCTGCGAAAACGGCTTCAAAGCGGTCACCTACGAAGTAACCAAAAAGAAAATCACCCCTGATTTTTTCCGCGAGCACTCCGTAGCTGAACTTGCCGGCAAATCGGATTACTGGCTCGGCAACCAAGGCCGCATCACCGAACCGTTTGTGCTGCGTCCGGCTGGTTCTCACTATGAACCGATCAGTTGGGACGACGCCTTTCAACTCGTCGCTACGGAATTGAACGGGTTGGCCTCCCCTCACGAAGCGATCTTCTACACCTCCGGCCGGACCAGCAATGAGGCGGCCTTTCTCTACCAGCTTTTCATCCGCGCGTTCGGCACCAACAATCTGCCGGATTGCTCGAACATGTGCCACGAGTCGACCAGCGTCGCGTTGCCACCGATGATCGGCATCGGCAAGGGCTGCGTGAAGCTCACCGACTTCGACCATGCCGACGCTATTTTTATTCTTGGTCAAAATCCCGGCACCAATCACCCGCGCATGCTCACCGCTTTGCAACAAGCGAAGGAGCATGGCTGCAAGATCGTCACGGTGAATCCGCTGCAGGAAGTCGGCTCGTCCCGATTTAAGAATCCCCAGGACTTGCTCCATCCCACCAAGATTCCGCGCTTCATTTTTGGCCGCGGCACGACGCTGACGGATCTCTGGCTGCCCGTCCGCATCAATGGCGACATGGCGTTCCTTCAGGGCTTGATGAAAGAATTACTGGCCGATGAAGATCGGGCGCCGGGCACGGTATTCGATCACGCGTTCATCCGTGAGCACACGCAGGATTACGAACAACTCATCGCGCAACTTCGGCAAACCTCGTGGGATGAAATCACCGCCGATTCCGGACTCACCCGTGAGCAAATCCGCGCGGCGGCGGAAATCGCCCTCAAAGCAAAAAGCATAATTGTCTGCTGGTGCATGGGACTCACCCAGCACAAGAACGCCGTCGCCACGATTCAAGAGGTCATTAATTTTCTGCTGCTGCGCGGAAATATCGGCCGACCCGGCGCCGGTCCTTGTCCCGTGCGCGGTCATTCGAACGTGCAAGGCGACCGCACGATGGGAATCTGGGACAAACCAAAAAAAGAATTCCTCGACAAACTGGGCGCAGAGTTCGGTTTCAATCCGCCGCGTGAACACGGCTTCGACGTGGTGCAATCGATCCAGGCGATGCATGAAGGCCGCGCGAAAGTGTTTTTTGCGATGGGCGGAAATTTTCTTTCGGCACCGGCCGACACGGACTTCACCACGGCCGCGTTGCCGCGCTGCAGTCTCACGGCGCATGTGTCGATCAAACTGAATCGTTCACACTTTGTCACCGGTCGCACCGCGCTGATTTTGCCGTGCCTCGGCCGGACCGAGATCGACCGTCAGGCGGGTATCGAGCAATTCCAGACGTGTGAAGACAGCATGGGCGTGGTCAACCCGACGCGTGGCAGCCTGGAACCGTGCTCGCCAAATTTACGGAGTGAAGTCGCCATCGTCGCGGGTCTCGCGAAAGCGGTGCTGGGGCAGAACAGCGCGATCGACTGGGATCGTTTGGCCGCCAACTACGATTTGATTCGCGAGAAGATCGAGGCGGTTGTTCCGGGTTTCAAAGATTACAACCAGCGTATTCGTCAGGGGACTTTCTATCTCCCCAATGGCCCGCGCGACGAAAGAAAATTCGCGACGCCTTCGGGCAAGGCGGTGTTCATCGCCCATCCGCTCAGCCGCGTGACGGTACGCCCCGGACAGTTTATTCTCACCACACTGCGCAGCCACGATCAGTTCAACACTTCCATCTATGGCCTCGATGACCGCTACCGCGGGATCTATAATGGCCGTCGCGTGCTATTCATGAATGAGGAAGACATGCGCGACAGTGGATTCGTGCAGGGTCAGCTGGTCGATCTCACCAGCCATTTCCGAGGGCAACAGCGCCACGCTCCTTCATTCATGGTCGCGCCGTATTCGATCCCGCGCGGTTGCACCGCCACCTATTTTCCCGAGGGAAACGTGCTCGTTCCACTGGACAGTGTCGCTGACAAAAGCAATTGCCCAACTTCCAAATCGGTCATCATCACCATCGCCGCGTCGCCGAATCAGACGAAGTTCAACTGGCGGTAGGGCGCGTATCCCTAACGCGCCGTCAGGACCGCCGTCTAGCAACCTAAGCCGGCGGATTAATCAGCCTGACAAACGGCAGAGCTGGGGCTCGGCGGTCCCGAGAGGCGATCCATTGCGAGAAAAATCGATCAACCTGTTTTTGTTTTGAATCGTTCGCGGGTAGGGGCCGTTGCCCTCAACGGCCCGTGGGATGCGACGCCGCCAACCGGAAGGCCGTTGGCACCGTTGATGCGCGCTCGCATCCCGGTACTTGTCCCCTCGCCCACGCGAGACGCAAGGGGCAACGGCCCCTACGGAAAACCTCTTTTTAGTACGCGTGTGTTCCGTGTTATACGTGGGCAGTTTTCGTGATTCCCACCCGCGATTGCGACGTTCGAAAACCTTCCGGAGCATTAGCGCCAGCCGCCCAATCGCGCGTAATCTTCCGGTGTGTTGATGTTGTCGAACAACTGCGCCTCGCCATCGCTTACTTCGCGAACAGTGACGAGATTCGCTTTCGCGAGCATCGCGCAAATGCTCTGGAGTGAGCGGTTCGCTGAGCCAAAAAATTCTCCCACACACGAGCGATGCCACGCCGCCACGAGCGGCTCATAACGCCCGGCCAGCATCGGAATGACCGAACGTTCCTGCTGCAGCGCAGCGAGCGCGAGTTCACGCAAATATTCGGCGGGAATCCGTGGCGAATCCACCCCGAGCGCAATCAACACGTTCGAGGTGGTCTCGCGCCACGTATCCGCGAGAGCGGCTGCAGGACCCGCCTCCACTTCGGTGTCGGTGACAAGCGTGAATCCCTCCACGAGGGAAATTTGTTCGACCCGTCCCGACAAGAGCAATTGCTGCGCACCCGTCAGTCGTAAAATTGCGGCCTGGTGCTCGAGCAACGACGTGCCATTCCAGTAAAGCGTGGATTTATCGCGCCCCATCCGGCGCGACGCACCTCCCGCGAGCAATACAGCGGAACAATTCACGACTGCGCCTCCGTGCGCAAGGCACCATCCGACAAGATTCGCGCCCGCAACCCGCCGTGGCCCTGCAGCCATTTTTCGGCGCCGGGAATGACGGCGCGATCCATCCAGTAGCATGGCTTGCATTCGCTATAGCCGAAAAATTTCACGCCCTGCACTTCAAATTCCTGGCCGATCAACTCATTCAAATCACTACCCTGCGTTACAATGTTCCGCCGATAGACACTCGTCGGCACTTCCTGTAGCTGGAAATTCCGACACAATTCTTCGTGTACTTCCTGGGCAAAAAAACTGACCTGTCCCGAATAACCCGGCTTATAATTGAAAAACCGGTCTCCCTTCAGTCCCTGCCCTGCCACGCATTCCACTTCTGCGACGGGAACGATCGGGTGCTCACCGGGTTCTTCTCCGTGGTGCCCAAAGAAATTGTGTCCCGGAGAAATGTACAGCGCCACGATCTTCACGGCACCCCCTCCAGTTCGGCCATCGCTGCCAGCCCCAAGCGCTTCGCTCCCGCATAAACGTTCATCCGGTCCGCGCGCAAAAATCCCACCAGCGTCTGGCCGCCGCGTTGGGCGCACTCGACTGCGAGCGAACTCGGTGCACCGATGCCGGCGATCAGTGGGATACCGGCGACAAGCGCTTTTTGCACCAGCTCAAATGACACCCGTCCACTCACGAGGAGCATCGTATCACGCAACGGAGACTTATTCATATCGCCGGCGAGTAGCGCGTGGCCGATGACTTTATCAAGTGCGTTATGCCGTCCGACGTCTTCGCGGATCACGCGCAATTGACCCTCGTTGTTGAAAAGAGCGCTCGCATGCAAACCGCCCGTACTGTCGAAGCCGGGTTGCATCGCTTGAATTCGCCGCGGCAATGTCGTCACCACCGCCGGGTCAAATGTCGCGTCGGAATCGACTGGCGGTGTGCTTTGAAAGACGGAGTCGAGCGTCGCCTTGCCACAAAGTCCGCAACTCGACGTACCGAATACGTGGCGGGTCAAACGGTCGAAATCGATCGCGAGTTCCCGTCGCACCTGGGCATCGATAATGTTTCCCTGCTGCCCATCGGGCAAATCCCGGCAAACGAGCAAATCCAGCAAATCGTCTGCGCTGCGAATCACACCTTCGGTAAACAAAAATCCCGCCGCCAGTTCGCGATCATAGCCTGGCGTGCGCATCGTGACGGCGACGCTCCGACCGTTAACGCGAATCTCAAGCGGCTCCTCGACCGCGAGTTCGTCTGCAATCGCCTCCGCCACTTTGGCGCTCTGCCAGCGAAGAATGGAAACGGAGGTGGAAAACATGGAAACAGGGGGCAGCAAAGTAATGATATGAGGATATGCTCATGCTTCAATTCAAGTTTTCGCGTTGAGCAAGCAAGGTCGTTCACACTCATCTGCACCTATTCATGTGTGCTCCCCTCTCAGAAAGTAGCCCTGCGCGGGAGCGCAGGGTCCCGCGCCTCCCGGCGCGGGCTACATTCACGCCGGCCGATTCGATTTCGCATCTGAAATATTTAACGGGCACGCGGCCCTGCTCTCGACAGCGCCGCTGCGGCGTGCCATTGGTCAGCGAAGTCCTCCTGCCATTGAATTTCCTCCCGTCATCGGGTTTCGGTTTTGCCGGCGACAACGCCACGCGTACCGCGTGCGCCTCTTCGCCAGCGTGGCGGCGTTTTCGCCGCCATCCATGAGCGCCGGCACCCGCTTTCGTGCGGCGCTCGCCGCGGAAAAACCCCTGCAAATTGCGGGGGCGATCAATGCTTACGCGGCCTTGCTTGCTCAGCGCGCCGGATTTCGTGCGCTCTACCTTTCCGGTGCCGGCGTCGCGAACCACTCCTTTGGCATTCCGGATGTCGGCAACACCACGCTCGCTGACGTGCGGGTCGATGCCGGGCGCATGACCAGCCGCGTGGATTTGCCGCTGCTGGTCGATATCGACACCGGTTGGGACGATCCAGCCCGAGCTGTGCGCGAACTGGCGGCAGTCGGAGTGGCAGCGGTGCATCTCGAAGACCAGGTGCCCGCCAAGCTCTGTGGTCATTTGCCGGGCAAGCAAATCGTGCCGACAAGCGAAATGGTGGCCCGGATTCATGCCGCCGTCAGAGGCAAACCCGACGCGGATTTTGTGGTCATGGCGCGCACCGATGCTGCGGCAAATGAAGGACTGACGGGGGCCATTGCTCGCTCCCAAGCGTATGTCGCTGCGGGCGCAGATATGATTTTCGCCGAAGCTCTCGGCTCGCTTGAGGACTACCGCACGTTCACCGCAGCGGTAAAAGTGCCAGTGCTCGCCAATCTCACCGAGTTCGGACAAACGCCCTATTTCACGGTGGACGAACTCCGCAGCGCGGGTGTCAGCCTCGTTTTGTACCCGCTTTCCGCCTCGCGCGCGGCCGCCGCTTCGGCGCTCGACGTTTATCGGACAATCCGGACCGAGCATACGCAGAAATCCGTCGTGGCGAAAATGCAGACGCGAACCGAGCTCTATGAGACGCTTGGTTATACGCCTCCCCCGAAAACGGAGTCCACTCCGGTAAAGGCAGATCCTCCGCCCATCGCGCCGGTCACGCCGCCGCCGGTCGCAAAACCTAAAAAGTCCGTAGCCCTTTCCGGCGTTGTCGCGGGAGACACCGCAATTTGTACAGTAGGTCACACCGGCAACGATCTTCATTATCGCGGTTACGACATCGCTGAAATCGCCACGCAGGCCAACTATGAGGAAACCGCCCACCTGCTGATTCATGGCCACCTGCCGAATGCCGCCGAACTCGACACATACCGGCTGAAATTGCGCGGGCAGCGCGGCCTGCCGCCGGCGTTGCGCACCATGCTCGAACAAATCCCCGCCAGTGCACATCCGATGGATGTGCTACGGACGGGTTGCTCGTTCCTCGGCACGCTGGAACCCGAAATCTTGCCCGCAACGTGGAGCGAACCGTCCGCGACGACCAATGCGCGGGCAATTGCAGATCGTTTGCTCGCCTGTTTTCCCTCGATGTTGCTTTACTGGCATCACTTCGCCTCCACCGGGAAACGAATTGCGTTGGTAAGCGACTCGCCATCCGCCGCCGGCCATTTTCTTGAATTATTGCGCCAACAAACGCCGCCCGCGAGTGAGGTCGAAGCGCTGGATCGCTCACTCACGCTTTACGCCGAACACGAGTTCAACGCCTCCACGTTTACGGCCCGCGTGATCGCGGGCACCGGCTCGGACATGTATTCGGCCATTGCGGGAGCGATCGGCGCGTTGCGCGGCCCCAAGCACGGCGGGGCCAACGAGGTCGCGCTCGATATTCAGCAGCGTTATCGCACGCCCGACGAAGCCGTCGCCGACATCCGCGCCCGCATGGCCCGGAAGGAAATCGTCATTGGATTCGGTCATCCCGTCTACACGATCGGCGATCCTCGCAATCCCCTGATCAAGGACATCGCCCTTCGACTTTGCGATGCCGCCGGTCATCGGACTGCGTACCAGATTGCGGAGAAAATCGAAGAATTGATGTGGAACGAGAAAAAGATGTTTCCCAACCTCGATTGGTACAGCGCGGTCGCGTATCATGAACTCGGTATTCCCAAACTAATGTTTACTCCCCTGTTCGTTATCGCTCGCAACGCCGGCTGGGCGGCGCACATCATCGAACAGCGACTCGACGGAAAAATCATCCGACCCGGCGCCAATTACACCGGCCCGGCACCCCGTCCTTTCATTCCCCTCTCACAAAGAAATTGAACCCGACCCGGCAATAGCGTTAGCCCATATCGCGCGGATTTCCTTTCTCATGTCTTCCACTCTCAGCAACGCCCGTCCTTCGCCTGACAAAATTCTCGTCGAACTGGCTGACTACGTGTTGACCGCACGCACTCCCGGCGACGAAGCACTCGACACCGCCCGGTGGTGTCTGGCCGACACCATCGCGTGCGGTATCATGGCGCTCGCTTACCCCGCGTGCACGAAATTGCTCGGCCCGATCGTGCCCGGCACGACGCTCGCCAATGGCGCCCGCGTCCCGGGCACCCGCTTCGAACTCGATCCTGTGCAGGGTGCTTTCAACATTGGCACGATCGTTCGCTGGCTCGATTTCAACGACACCTGGCTCGCCGCGGAATGGGGCCATCCTTCGGACAACCTGGGCGCCATCCTCGCGACGGCCGACTGGCTGTCGCGCAATCAAGCTGCCGGCCAGCGCCTGACCGCCTTTGGGTCGCAACCGCCGATCCAGCGACCACCGCTGACCATGCGTGATGTGCTGATTGCGATGATCAAAGCCCATGAAATTCAGGGCGTCCTCGCGCTCGACAACGCCTTTAATCGGGTCGGTCTCGATCACGTGTTGCTGGTTCGGGTCGCTTCGACCGCGGTTACCACGGCGATGCTCGGCGGGAGCCGCGACCAGATTATCAACGCCGTTTCGCATGCCTGGCTCGATGGATCGGCGCTGCGCACTTATCGCCATACACCCAATACGGGCTCGCGCAAATCCTGGGCCGCGGGCGACGCCACAAGCCGTGCGGTGCGTCTCGCGCTCATCGCCATGACGGGCGAAATGGGCTATCCCTCGGCGCTGACCGCAAAAACATGGGGCTTCAACGATGTGTGCTTCAAAGGCAATCTCGTGCGCCTCATTAGGCCGCTCGGGACGTACGTGATGGAAAACATTCTGTTTAAGATTTCCTATCCGGCGGAATTCCATGCGCAGACCGCAGTCGAATGCGCGGTGTTGTTGAATCCGATCGCCAAGCAACGGTTGGACAAGATCGATCGCATCGAAATCAACACGCATGAATCAGCCATGCGGATCATCGATAAGAGCGGCCCGCTGAACAATCCCGCCGACCGCGATCACTGCCTGCAGTACATGACCGCCGTGGCCCTGATCTACGGCACGCTCACGGCCGAGCATTACGAAGACAAGTTTGCCGGCGATCCGCGCATCGACGCACTGCGGGGAAAGATGGTCGTCACCGAGGACAAGCAATACTCCAAGGACTACCTCGATCCGGAAAAGCGTTCGATTCCGAACGCAATGCAGATTTTCTACAAGGACGGCACCAAGACGGAGAAGGTCGTGGTGGAATATCCGCTCGGCCATCGCCGGCGGCGCAAGGAAGGCATCCCGCTGCTCCAAAAGAAAGCGGAAGCCGCTTTTGTGGCGCACTATGGCGAAGAGAAGGCCAAACAGCTGACGTCGCTTTTCGCGAATCGGGCGAAATTGGAATCGATGCACGTGCATGATTTCTCAGCGGGTTTGGTGAAGTAAAGATCCTCGGAGCAAGTCGTAGCAGCCGTCGTCAGACGGCTGGCCAGCGGTGTTACCACCGCTGCTACATCCAAGCCAGAGCCGATCGATGGAGCTCATGCCGCGAACTTCCACGGACTCGCACATGGCAACTCCTTCGCGGCATGCCGACAAGCGGCAGCCCTACATAATCTTCCGATCGAGGCATGCAGACACAATCGACGACCGCCGGTGCGCGCTGGCGCGAAAAACCGAACCGGACACCGGTTCAGCTGTCGCAATTCCTCATGCCCCCAGTCGGAGAATTTTGCGACAAAAGCGGAAGCGCGCGTGTCACTGCTTGCGGACGGACGCCGCTTCGATCAATTTGGCCTTCCCCCGATAATGAATAGTTACGCAGACACCAACGACGACCAACAGCCCGTAATGTGGCTGCGAGGTTATCCCGTGTATGCGGCACACTTTATCGTACTGGTGTTTGTCGCATCGATGATTGCCACCACGATTGTGCTGGCTGGCAACTTCGGAGGAATCCTCAGTTGGGCGACCTTCCAGAGTTCTGATGTGCTGAAGGGACAGGTCTGGCGCGTGATAACCTATGGATTGGTCAATCCGCCGAGTTTTAATTTCGCAATAGATATGGTGATGATCGTCTGGTTCGGACGGGAACTGGAAAAGTTTTTTGGCCGCAGAGTTTTTCTCGGTCTTTACACTGGGCTCTACCTGCTGACGCCATTGCTGTTCACGCTTTTGGGCTTGCGCTGGTCCATGGCACTCGCCGGGGAAACTGGCGCGTTTGCCTTGTTTGTCGCATTTGCGACGCTCTATCCGGACGCCATGATGATGTTCAACATCCTGGCAAAATGGGCCGCAGTGGTGTTGGTCAGTATTTTTAGCCTGATCTACCTGGCCAATCACAACTGGATTGAATTGATTTCGCTTTGGGTGACCACCGCCTACGCCTATTGCTTTGTACGCTTTCAGCAGGGTCGCTTTACTTTGCCTTCATTCAGTTTCAATCAACGCAAACCCAAGCTACGCGTACTGCCCGATCTTCAGAAGGATGAAACCATCAGTATCAATCTTGCGAAGGATGACTCGATGGCGGAAATGGATGCCTTGCTCGACAAGATCGCGCGCTCGGGCATGTCCAGTTTGACGACGAAAGAACGCTCCAAACTCGCCAAGGCCCGCGAGGAGCTGATGCAGAAGAAAACCGAGCGGAGTTAGCCCGAACAAATTGCCCTCTGAGGTGTGAATTGTTCACACGGTAGGGTCCGTTGCTCTCAACGGACCGTTCGGTGCTCGCTTCAAATTCAGCGCGCCAAAAACCTTGGTCGCATTCGCCACCATATGGGTGGTCGTCGATTTCCACATCGACGATTTCCGGGGCGACGCCACTGGCCCGAGCAAGCGGGACGCCCGCTGCCACCTCGCTGATTTACGCCCACTACTTCGCCGCAGGCGTCGCTGCGGAGACCACACGCAGCACATAATAAGTCGCCATTCCGTCGCCCGCGTTCTTCATGCCGTGTTCGTCGTTGGAGGCATAAAAAATAACCGAACCGGCACCGGCGCGCTCGGCGTGTCCGTTGATGGTGGCCTCAACTACACCCTCTTTCACGAGGATGATCTCCTCGTCGGGATGATGATGAGGCGCGTGCGATGCTTGTCCGGGTCGCAACGTCGTGACGTGGCATTCGAGATTTTTCAGCGTGGCAGTTGGAAGATTCGTGACCTCGCGGCGTTCGCCCACGGCCGTGGGTTTCGCCGAAAGCTTATCCCATTCAAATACCGACGAACCCAGCCGACCTTCCACCGGAGCGGGGGCAGGTTGTCCTTTTAGCGCCACCGTCGCCGCCGTGGTGAAATTGAAAACCGTGTACATCGCAGGTTTATCGCCGATGTTGCGCACCGCGTGGGGATTGCCGGAGGCGAAGAAGATCACCGAACCCGCGCCGGCTTTTTGTGTCGTTCCATTGACCATCACCTCGAGTGTGCCTTCGCGCAGGATGATCATTTCCTCCTGGGGATGCGTGTGCGGCAAATGCGACGCCTTGCCAGGATTCAACGTGCTGATGTGAGACTCAAAAACCTCGAGGGTCGGCGTCGGATTATCCGCCACATCGCGCCGTTCGCCCACCGCGGTCGACTTCACCTTGAAATCTTCCCACTTAAAAACCGATGAGCCCAGTTTTGCGGGCACAGCCTTTTCGTCGGCCGCGCGAACACTGGCGAATGGAGCCATCGCCAGTATCGCGAAAAGAGAGCAGTGGAAAAATTTCACGGTGCGTCAGATGTCGTCCATCAATTAATGAGCGGCGGCGGTCGCCGGCTTTTTCCGCCAGGCGATGAAAAGAATGAGGAACACCACCGCGAGTGCGGCTGGAAGAATGGCGCACTTGCCCAACGCCTCCAGACCGGCGCTCACCTGAATATTGGCCCACCGCGTAGCGGCCTCGGTGCCGGGAGCGGCAGCGATGAACGCTTCCGTTGTCTCGCCCGTCTTGAGTTGCGCAGCGATACCGGTGTCGTAGAAGCGACCGACATACGGCACCACGAAACTGGCGCTCAGCATGCCCGCGCCGCCCATGATGGCGAGACCGAGTGCGCCGGTATTAGGGAAACGCTCGCTGACCGTGCCCAACATCGTGGGCCAGAAAAAGCAAACGCCGAGGGCGAAGATCGCTGCCGAAACGAACAGCATGGGTCCGGAAGCATGACTCATGAGATAAAGACCAACCGCAGCGAGGATCGCGCTGAGCAACAACATGCCGGGAGCGGAAACCCGGTGAACGAACACGCCGGCAATTTGACGGCCGCCCCACATCAGACCGGTGATTAGTGTCAGCACCAAGGTTCCGGAGACGCCGGCATTGTCCATGATCGCTGGAATCCAGCTTTGCGGTCCGAATTCGGTGGCCGCTGTGAAAAGCATGCAAGCGACCATCACGAGAAACAATGGATTCAAGCAGGCCTTGAACATGGAACCGGTGGACACACCCTGTTCGACCCGCTCGGTCCGGGGAAACTTCTGTCCCAGGAACATGAACGCGTAGATCGCGGTTGGGACGAGCATGGTGGCGAACTGCACTTTCCAGCCGAATCCCCCTTTCACAAAAGCCAGGTTCACCAGGGTGCCGATTACGATACCGCCCGGAAACCAGGCGTGAAAGTGATTCAGTTTGGTTGTCTTATCCTTGGGATAAAGTGTCGCGATCAGCGGATTGCAGGCAGCTTCCACGGAACCGTTGGCAATGCCGAAAATCAGGCTGCCGGCAAAGAGAGAATTGTAGTCCCACGCGAAAATCGTGAGCAAAATACCCACGATATGACCGAGGATCGCGACGGCGACCATGCGGCCCAGACCGATGGCGTCGACCAACGGCCCACCCAATACCATGGCAGCAGTGAAGCCCCACAATGCGGCACCGTTGGCCCAACCGATGCGTTCGTTCGTTTCGTGAAATTGAACCACCCAGGAGGCGGTCGACGTGGTTCGCAGGGCAAAACTCATCGCCGTGACGATGAGCGCAATCTGACTGGCGCGGAATAACCGATCTGAATTCATAAGAACTGGGGGTGGATTTGGAATCCGGCCCGCTGCGGCCGGCTAAGAATCGGGCGTCAATGCAGCAGCCCGCCGCTTCGTTGTCGAAAAAGAAAAGCGTTTGAAAGAAGATTTTTGGGGTATGCCGAGCGGATCGTGTCCCCAATTCCCGGGACAAACTCCTGATCGGATCGCGATGGATTAACCCGGATATTTCACCCCATGAACTTCCATCCATCAGAAAAATATCCGACAGGGCGAACAATTCACACCTCAGAGTGTGCTTTGTTCGGATTAACTCCCATTCGGCTGACGCGACCCTTCGACGACTTCATGGATAAACCGGAGTTTTTCGATCGCAGCCGCCGACAACACAAAGGGATAAAGATCCGACAATCCCATGCCTCGATTCAACGAATTCAGCGCATACGTCAGCGGAAACCACGTGTTCAGGATCAAATCAAATCCGGCCTCTTCCTTGGCGGCCTTCTTGGGATCCGCCGTCATCGATTCGGCCGCGGGATGACGGGGTTTTAATGTCAGTCCAAACCCGGCCGCTGTCTCGATCGTGTCCACGATATGCAGATAATGCGCCCATGTTTCCGCCCAATCCTCCCAAGGATGTGAACTCGCGTAAGCGCTGACACTTCTCTCCAGCCAGTCCGGTGACGGACCTTGATCGTAATGTCGCTGCAGCGCCTTGGCGTAATCGTCGCGCTCATCGCCAAAAAGCGCACGAAACCGCTCGAGCCACGGCGAGTCGGCGATCAGCCGATCCCAATAATAGTGGGCAATCTCATGACGGAAATGCCCCAGCAACGTCCGCAATGGCTCATGCAAGCTCACGCGACGTTGCTCGCGCACGGCATCGTCCGCTTCGACGATGTTCACCGTAATCACGCCGGAAGCATGACCGGTCAAAACCGGCGCGGCCGCACCGTTGTCGCCCAAAAAGCGAAAACGCAACGCGGGCCTCCCCTCCGTGGCCACGGCGTCGAGGGGCAAACGGAGTTTTAAAAGCGTGTAGACGAGTCGTCGCTTCGCTTTTTCCAGCCGTGCCCAACGCTCCTTGTTACCCGCCACGGACAAATCAGGAATTACTTCATTCAACCGGCACGCCGCGCAAAATGGTTGCGGGTCATCGGCCGGCACCAGCCAGTTGCATAAATCATGCTGGCGGCCGTTGGCGCACAATCGATGCCGCTGACCCTTCGCCGCCGGCGCGAGCGACTCAAACAAATCGCCCCCGACCGGCTCGAGCGCGCTGAGATCCAGCAGTTCCGGCAGAAAGCCGAGCGCATGCCCGCATTTCACGCAGGTGTTGTTCTCAAAAAACACCAGTCCACCGCAGGCATCACAATGGAATGGTTTCATAGATCAGGAAGATTGGCGGATCGCACTGGGAAGTTACAGAGGTGTTCGTGAAAGTAGTATGCCGCCGCGACTGATGGTTCCCTGATTGGCGTGGCTACGCGGTTAGCCTGTAGGTTTCGGAACGTCCTCAAAAACCGCAGGCGAGGCCGCCCGCGGCTACACCAGCGACCATCCGAAAAGCCGACAGACAGCCCTGTGTAGCCCGCGCCGGGAGGCGCGTGACCCTGCGCTTCGGCCTTCGCCAGGCCACGGCCCGACAAGCCCGCGCATGGCTACGTCACTAAATAGGATGAAGCACACGAATACGTGCGAAATATCCAGCTAGCGCGACTCGACTTTCGCAGCGCCCGGCGCGAGGACCATCGCGCCGTTTACCGTCACGTTGCGCAGAACCAAATTCTCAACAACGCCGGTATCGAGCTTCGGTTCCTTCAATTCAACCTGGATGTTCTCCAGCGTAATATCGCGAAGTACGTCACCGGGATTTCCCTGAATCCGGCCAAAAGCGCGATAGGTTCCTGTCACGTTGCGCAGGGTAATGTTGTTCACCTGGCGCGTTGGCGCAGGCAGACCCTTGAGATCGAAGAACTGCGACCACGGCGCCACGTTCAACAAACGTCCGCCGCCCGCGAGCTTCACCCCGTCGATGGTGATATTTTCATAGTGTTGTGGCGTGTCAGGACGCAGTTTCAGCGTCAGCACCGTGGCACGACCAGACATAATGCAATTCCTCACCGTCACATTCCGCACGATGGTCGCTTCGCTGCCACAAGTAATCAGCCCGTTGCCGTCGCCGACTTCGCAATCCTCGACCAGAATATTTTCAACCGGCGGACTGTCGATAGCCCGGTCGGCGAGCGGCCCTTTGCTCCCCTTGAGCGCAATGTCATCGTCACCCGTGGAAATATAGCATTTCCGGATCGTCACGTTTTGCGAACTATCGACATCGATGCCGTCCGTGCTCGGCCCGCGCAAATCGGGTCCGGCGCTTGGAATGGTGATGCGCAATCCCTCGATCACCACATCGCGACATTTATAAAGATGCAGATTCCAAAAACCGGAATCGCGGAGTTGCACGTTCTCGATGCGCACGTCGCGGCATCGGTCGATAAACAACAAACGCGGTCGCTCGACTTCCAGGTTGGTGCATTTCGGATTCTCTTTCCGTCGTTGCCAAAAGGCCTTCCAAAAAATCGGCCCGCGCCCATCGATCGCTCCAGGACCGAAAATACGAAGACCATCGACGCTTTCTGCATTCACCAGCGCCATACGCCACGGCTCGAAGTGCCCTTCGATGCGCGTCAGCTTCTTCGGGTAGTCCTCAATATTTTCGGATCCTGCCAGCACGGCATTCGCTTCGAGAAAAAGCGCCACACCTCGCTTGAGAAAAATTGAACCACTGCGAAACGTGCCCGCCGGCACAACCACGGTACCGCCGCCGCGCTCCGCCGCGGTATCAATCGCAGTCTGAATCGCCTTCGTATTCAGCTGGGTCTCGCCAGCCAGCGCTCCGAAATCCGTGATCACATATTTCGCCTGGCTCTCACCAAACAGCACCGTTCGGAACAAAAGCGCAGCAAAACAGTAGAAGATTAATTTCGGAGTATTCATGCGAAATCCAAATATGCCGCTTCGGGTTCAAAAAGTAAAAGCGCACCGGACCGGACAGTCCTGATTTGGATTTTTTACCGCTAATGGATTCACCCGGTTAGGCAACCGGGTGAATCCTACGAAGTGCACGCCGACTGATCGTCGGCATGGATTGGATGCTAAGAGCCTGCTAATCGCAGGCTAAAATCCAATTCGAAATTTACGCAGAGTCGACGGAGATAAGACAGAGATCTCAGAGAAGGCCTTGGGGGAAATACTCTTTCGGCTCAGCCAGCTCTGTGTTCCCGGTGACAAAAAGAGAGAAATCCCGGCCGCGATCAGCACCGTTGCTGCGTGCTCGCGTCCCGGTATTTGTCCCGCACCTACCTGCGAGGCAATCGGCCACCTCTGTCCCAAAACCGGAGACGATTAGTCGCAGGTGACTTCGAAAGTTTCGCCTTCCCATTTGGCGAAACTATTAGCGGTCAACGCTCCCAGCGGTGTTACCACCGCTGCTACGTTACCCCATCAAAAAAACGGCGCGGAAATCCGCGCCGTGAGCAACATCTGGCAACCGGAAATCGATACTGTTATTGCCAGTAGCCCTCGTAGAACTGGTAGCTGCCGTCGGTGCGGCGCTCCCAGCGCGGAGCAACCCATACGGAGCTGGAGCTCGGTGGAACTTCCCAGTGGCCCGCCATCCACTCATAGCGGCTGTTGCGCCAGGTCCAATAACCAGGCACCCATTTATGATCAGACGAAGGTTGCGCGAGCACCACTTCCTGTTGTGGCGAAGGCGGAGCTTGAGTGACGATAATGGTGCCGTTCGCAGTTTGTACCGCCGATTGCACGGGCTGGGTCACAATCACCTGCTGAGTGGTGGGATTCGGTGGCGGCGGAGCGGATACGACATGGGAATCAGGTTCAGAAGCGCAGCCTGCAAAAAAAGCGAGCCCGCCGGAAATCAATGATGCTTGCACTAACAGCCGGATCGACCGGCCAGGTTGGGGATATCTGTGGTTCATGCCTGATAGACCGGATTCACACCAAGCCGGTTGCTGTAAAAACAAGGCAACCATGGAAATTTTCAGCGCATTTTTCGCGACACCGTCGTTCACATCGACTGTCAACGCGCAGGCCATCCCGGTCATTCCGATTTGCTAAAGCCGTACTGATTCCCTTGATTACCACTCCGACCATGGCACGTACACTCGTCAAAGACGCCCTCAACGCCACCAGCCCGAACGATGCGATTTTCCTTCAGGGCTGGGTTCGCACCCGACGCGACGCCAAGGCGTTTTCGTTCCTCGAACTCAACGACGGCTCCTGCCTGAAAGGCCTGCAAGTCATCGTCGACGCCACCCTGCCCGACTATCCCGAAGTCGCGCGCGCCCACACCGGCGCCTCCGTCGAAGTGCGGGGAAAATTGGTTGAATCCAAGGGTCAGGGACAGAAATGGGAGGTCGTCGCGGAAAAGTTTACCGTCCTGGGCGAAGCCGACGCCACTTACCCGCTCCAGAAAAAAGGCCACACGCTGGAGTTTCTCCGGGAGATCGCACACTTGCGGCCGCGGTCGAATCTCTTCGGCGCCGTTTTCCGCGTCCGCAGCCGGCTCGCCTACGCGGTACATCAGTTTTTTCAGGAACGTAATTTCTATTACGTGCACGCGCCGATCATTACCGCCAGCGACGCCGAGGGCGCGGGCGAAATGTTTCGTGTGACGACGCTCGACGTGGGCAATCCGCCGAAAAATGAACAGGGAGCGGTGGATAACACGAAGGATTTTTTTGGGAAGAAAACTTTTCTTACCGTGAGCGGCCAGCTCGAAGGCGAGATTTTTGCGACTGCGCTTTCAAACATCTACACCTTCGGTCCGACGTTTCGCGCGGAAAATTCGCACACGTCACGCCACGCGGCCGAGTTCTGGATGATCGAGCCGGAAATCGCGTTCTGCGATCTGGCCGGCGACATGGCGCTCGCCGAGGAATTCGTGAAGTACCTGATTCGCGACGCTCGCGAACACTGTGCGGCCGATCTGGAATTCTTCGGCAAATTCGTTGATAAAGACCTGCTCACGCGCCTCGACTTCGTCCTTGAACGTCCGTTTCAGCGCTGCAGCTACACGGAAGCGGTCGAAATTCTCGCGAAGAGCGGAAAGACGTGGGAACATCCCGTCGCTTGGGGCGACAACTTGCAATCCGAGCACGAGCGATTCCTCACCGAGGAGCACTTCAAATGTCCGGTGACCGTCTATAATTATCCGCGTGCGATCAAAGCCTTCTACATGCGCGTCAACGAGGGTGACACCCCGGAGCGCCAGACAGTCGCGGCGATGGATCTGCTGGTGCCGGGAATTGGCGAAATCATAGGCGGCAGCCAGCGCGAAGAGCGTCTGGAAATCCTCAAGGAAGGCATGGCGCTGCATCATCTTTCTGAAAAAGATTATTGGTGGTATCTCGACCTTCGTCGTTATGGCAGCGTGCCGCACGCGGGTTTCGGTCTGGGCTTTGAACGCATGCTGATGTTCGTCACCGGCGTTGCAAATATCCGCGACGTCATCCCGTTTGCACGCACGCCCGGCACTGCGGAATTCTGAGCCGTCACTCGTCTTCTCTTTGTGTAGGGCTGGCGCTTGCCGCCATGCCGCGCACTTCCACTGACTTGCGCATGCCATTCCTTCGCGTGGTCCCGGCGAGCGGCAGCCCACGCGACGATCCTGCTCAGCCAATCGGAAGGATCAGCACGAACGTCGCTCCAGAACCATTCGGCGAATCTTCGCACCACACCCGACCGCCCATTGCTTCCGCAAGCGAACGCACGATCGATAAACCGAGCCCCGTTGACTTCTCGCCGCCGGTGGGCTTCGCACTTCCACGAACATATTTGGTGAAAATCTTCTCCCGTTCTGTCGCGGGCACACCGGGTCCATCATCACACACGCGAATCCTGGCCTCCGCCGGCGTTTTCCGGTCGAGCAGCAGGCAAATCCTCCCACCGGGCGGAGTGAACTTCACCGCGTTGGACAGCAAATTGTCGAGGATCTGACGCAAGGCCAGCTCGTCGGCTTGCACCGTCACCGGTTGATCCGGTGACGAAAACTCCACTTCAATATTCTTCCGGGCGGCCTCCGCACGAACGAAACCAAGCAAACTTGAAAGCACTGAACCGAGGTCGACGGCTGCAAGCCGCAGCTCGCGCCGGCCTGTCTCAATTGCCTCCAAGTCGAGAATATCGTTCAAGAGAAACGCCATCTGTTTTACTTTTCCTTCAATGAGCAGCAACGCTTCGTCACCCGGCATGGCACGAAGGCGAAGGCTGGTGTCGACCACAAGTTGCATGCCCGCCAGGGGTCCTCGCAAATCATGGGCCGCCATCTGCAGGAGCGCACTGCGATCATCATTGATTCTCGTCAGTTCGAAATGCGCTTTCTCAACGGCCTTTTGCAATCGAATGCGTTCGGCCAGTTCACGCTTCAAACTGCGGTTGTGCCACATGAAGAATCCGATTATCGTCGCCAGCACGATGAGCACGATCGCCGAGGTTTTCCATACCAGGTCCCAGCGCACCACGCGGGCGTAATCGACGCGAATCCAACGGTGATTCAAGGCCTGCAAATCCGATTTGGAGATGGTCGCAATACCCTTGTCGAGAATCGCCACGAGCTCCGGCCAATCCTGCCTCACAGCATAACGCAGTTCGAACACCTGCGGCATGATCCCGGCGATTTTCAGGGAGGAAAGTCCGCGCGTCTTGATGATAAAACTCGCATTCACGAGATTGGTGATCGCGGCATCCGCCTTGCGGTCGGCGACCAGTTCCAAAGCGTCAGCCATGCTGGCCGTGTAGCGTAATTTCACCTCGGGATACTCGCGCGCCAGTTCGGTCATCGTCACATAACCGCGCGGACCCGCCACGGTTTTACCCTCGAGATCGTACACCGACCACATGAACGGCTGGTCTCCGCGGGTGACGATACCCGCAGGGCACGACTGGTAGGGAATCGTGAAATGAAAACTCTGTTCCCGCTCGGGGGTTCTCGCCGTGCCTGCGAGAACATCGATCTCGCCCCGCCTCGCGCGCGCATATGTTTCAGTCCAATCTGGACCATGCAACGGCTCAAACTTCAGCCCGAGCCGCTCCGAGAGGAGCAGAAGAATATCTCCATCAATCCCGGACAATCCGCCGGCCGGGCGTTCAAAACTGAATGGAGGCCAGTCAGCATCATAGCCAACACGAATCGTGGGATGAGCCGAAATCCACGCGCGTTCCGCGGCCGTTAAATCCACGACGGTTGCCGTATCCGCCGCAAGGATCCGGGCGGTTAGTCCGAGAAACGCGAAGCAAAGAAAATAACGACAAAATATTCCTCGGAGATGAAGCGCCCTTTTCACTCGGTGTTTAAATCAGGCTACGGACCGCCTCCCGCGGTAGCAAGCTCACGGTGGCGTCACGCGGATACGCGGCAGCGGCGGCAGAAGCGACACACGTCAGCGCTCATTGCCGGTTCGTGAAATCCGAACCGCAGCGACCTGAATATTTCAGACTATTCACAATCTCCGCACCTTTCAGGGACGTAGTTGCGCGGGCTACACTACAATGCGACTTGACCTCGCATGTGGGGTGAAACATTCAGGCCAGAGCCGCTAGAACGGAAATGATACCGTACACTTCGTGTGTGATCGCTCCCCGGGAACGCCGAGCCATGCGCGCGGCTACATTAAACTTCAGTCGGTCTAGACCTTTATTTCCACGCGCTTGCCGCTCACGGCGGAGGCAAAGACCGCCTCGATGACGACCAGATCACGACGTCCCATTTCGCCGGGAACTCGCGACGGTTCACTGTTTTTCACACACTTGGCAAAGTCGTCCATCTGAAGAGCCTGCTGACTCCTAGGCGGAACTATTTCAATGGGACCTTTGCTCGTGCTGGCCTTGAGCCCGCGATAACCAAAGGCGGGCGATACTTCATACCAGCCTTTATCGGCATCGGCCCGGAAACGATCATAAGAGTCATTATAACTCGTGTAACATTCGCTGCGCTCGCCACCCGGGAATTCAAGGGTCCATTCGATCGTTTCCTCGACGTCACGAAAGAGTTCGGGTCGCTTTTTCGGGAGTTCGCGCGCGGTCACCGCCACGGGCGCGGCATCCGCACCCATGCACGACTCCTGAATTAAATAGACTCCGAGGTCCATGGTCGGCCCGCCACCCGCGAGCTTTTTGTCGGCGCGCCATTGCGGACCGCCCATGCGAAACGCAAACTTGCCCGTCATCTTCATGAAGGGCCCGAATTCCTTGCTCCGCGCCAGTCGCCGCAATTCCTCGTGAAACGGATCGAAATGAACGCGATATCCAATCGACAACCTCACCCCCGCGTCTTTGCAGGCAGCAATGATCGCATCGCATTCGGCCACGGTGTTGGCCATCGGTTTCTCACAGATGACATGCTTCCCCGCTTTCGCCGCCGCGATACAATGCTCGGCGTGGAGACCATTGGGCGTGACTGCGTATACGATATCGATGTCGCGATTGTCCGCCATCCGGGCCATCGTATCGTACCCATACACACTCGTTTCAGGAAAATCATATTCCGCTGCCCATTTGGCACCTTTGGCCCGGTTACCAGTAACAACACCTGCCAACTTGCAATGCTCGGTGAGACGCAGCGCCGGCGCCAGTTCGTGGGTCGAATAATAGCCCAGACCCACTAGCGCGACGCCGAGTTTGCGACCCTCCGCCGGACGATCGACTGCCCGGCTGATTTTTGGAGCCAGTGCGATCGCAGCAGCAGCCGAGGAAACTTGGCCAATGAACCGACGGCGGGAGAGCGGGGAATTTTTCATGGCAACAGGGGTTAACGATCTTCACCAACGACGACGAAATCTACGCTATGGTTTCTCCTTGTACAAGGTTCACCTGATGCTCGCGGCAAAAAGCCGGGGATTCCCTGATCGCGCCGCCCTGCCCCCGTCGGAAGGTTTCGTTACCGCAAAACGGATCAAAACGAATCGTGCCGTCCTGCGTAGCCCGCGCCGGGAGGCGCAGGGCTACTCCCCGAGTGAGATGGACCACACAACAAGCGCGAAATTTCCACTTGAAGAGTCTTCGATTCGAAGACCGTTGCGCTCGGGGCCATTCTCATGGGAGTGAATAGACCATGAAATCGTTTTGGGTATTCTCCATTTTGATTCTGTTGTGCACGGTGCGAGCGGCGGATGCTCCTGCAAGTGTGACCGAACTCTTCGCCACGCCTGAGATTCTGAATGTGGTGCGATCGCCGGAGAAAGTGGAGGCCTGCATTCTGCGTCATGTCGCTGCCGTCACCCGCGCCGACGGTAGCGTGGATCACAGCACCGAACGATACGAGGAAACTTCCTTCACCCCGGTGCCTGCCACGATCGCGACCAGTCTGCGCGATATCCTCGTCAACGGGAAAACCTACGACTGGAAAACCGGCAATGGCGGCCGCCGCCCGCAATTTTATCTTCGTCTTCGCTATCATCGCGCCGCGGAAATCGTCGCGATCGATTTTTGTTTTATGTGTCACGTGCTGAGCATCACACACAAAGGCCGGGAAGTCGGTCACGCCAACTTCAGCCCAAACTCCGATCTGTTTTTACAGGCGTTCCTGAAACTATTTCCCGATGATGAGCCATTAAAACAGGTGGCGAAGGAAGCGGGCCTGCCGCTGTAATCTGTTCTGCAATGTAGCCCCGCGCGGAAGCACAAAATCCCGCGCCTCCCGGCGTGAGCCACCTCTACAAGGGTGCTTCCGCCTCAAGCCACCGATGGCGCGGGGGGCGGCATCAGCGGCACCTCGACAATAAACGCCGCACCCACCCCACCTGGACCGGGCTCACACCAAACGTGTCCGTGCAACGCCATCGCAAACCGTCGCACAATCCAAAGGCCAAGCCCAATCGATTCCTCTCCCTGGGTCGGAAGAGCGCTCCCACGACCGAATTTCTCAAAAATCTTTTCACGCTCCTCAGGCTTTACGCCGGGACCTTGATCGCGCACCTCGATGCGACAACTGTTGTTTTTGGTCGCTACCGCGATCTCCACCCGGCTGCCGCAGGGTGAATATTTGAGCGCATTGGACAATAAATTATCGACGACCTGTTGCAGCGCGCCGAAATCGGTCGTCAAAGGCACAGGCTTTTCGGGCAGGCGCGCCTCCACGGCGATGTGCTTGTGCTGGGCAACGGTGGAAAGGGAAGACACGGCGGCTCGCGCCAGATGCAATGCATCCCCCGCCACATAATTCATGGCAAAGCGCCCTTCATCGACGTTTTGCGCGGAAAGCAAATCGCTGATCAATCGCGCCATGTGGTCGGCCGACTCATTGATTCGATCCGTGGTGGTTGCGCGGCTCGCCGCATTCAACGGTGGATCGAGTTGCAGTAATTCCACGCCCAATTGAATCGCCGTCAGCGGACCGCGTAAATCGTGGGCGACCATGTGCATGAGTTCGCTTTTTTCCTGGCTGGCTTTCACCAGCCGATCCCGCGTCTTTTCCAATTCCGCCTGGATTTTCCGGCGCTCGGCCAGTTCGCGAGCAAGGAGCCGGTTGTGGAAAAAGATCATCAGGAAAATGACAATGGCGACACCTGCAACGATCGCGCTGATCTTAAACGCCTTGGCCCAGCGATGGTACGCGGTGGTATCGACGGCGATCCAGCGGTTGTTAATGCGTTCGCGATCCTCGGGAGTGATGGCCGCCAGCGCCTTGTTCATGATTTGCACGAGCATGGGCCAGTCTTTGCGAACGCCAACATATAGCGCCGTCGAAGTGGAAATCACGCTTCCGAGGCGGAGGTTCGTCCACCCGTGGGTTTTGATCAGGTAGGATGCATTGGCGACTTCACCGACAGCGCCATACGCCGCGCCCTGCGCGACCGCTTGATAGCATTCGAGCGGCGTATCGTATTCGACCACGATATTTCCCGGCACATTTTCGTTGAGGTCGCGACGCAACCCCGGCGAATCCCGCGGGATCGCAATAATGCGGCCTTTCAATTCCGCCAGCGCAAACAAGTACGGCGAATCGCTTCGAGTGATAATCACGTTGGGCGCCGACGCGTAAGGTTGGGTATAAGTCAGATAATTTTCCCGATCTCCCGTCCGCGCCAAGCTCAATAAGACGTCGATATTCCCCGCCTTGAAGTCCTGGATGATTTTCCCCCAATCACTGCGCACTTCGTTTTGAAATTTCAGGCCCGTGCGACTTCCGATGAGCTCCAAATAGTCCGGATCAATTCCGACGATGACCCCCGCCGCATCCTGCATCGCGTAGGGCGAATAGGTGGCATCGTGGCCTGCGCGGATCATGGGATGGGCTGCAATCCAAGCCTGTTCCTCCGGCGTGAGTACCACCCGTTCTGTGGTCCCTCCCGATGCCTGATCTCCCGTCGTCTGCGCCCGTCCGGCAACCGCTCCGTAAAACGGAGCGATAACGATCAATAATATGACGACAACAAAACGGCGCATGAAGTGAGCAAAGGAAAATGCGTCTGCCAGCCTCTGGCAATGTCGTAACGCACGTTTTCCATCATCAGATCGCAATAGTCCTGCAACAGAAACCGCATGGGGACGTCTGCTCACTTGAGGGTGGCGATCCGAGTATCGACGCTGATCGCCGACGCGCAAATCGGCGACCGCCTTTCACTCAGATTATCAGCCCGTTCTGTTTTTGGGACAAGCCACTCCCCACTCACTTAAAACCACGAGAATTTCTCGGGCACGTAAACGACATCGGACGGCTTTAGATAGAAAGGCTCGGTCTGTTTGCCTTCGAGAACCTGCTTCAGGTCGACAGTATAATTTTTGTACTGGCCGTTTTCCTGGCGGGTGATGACGACCGCTCGCATGTCGGCCTTGGTGCTTTCAAAGCCGCCCGCTTCCATGATCGCCTCGAGCACCGCCATCGGGTGATCGGAAGTCACTTTTCCCGGACGAATCACCGATCCGCTAACGAAAACCGTAAAAGTAGACGATACGACCGTCACTGATACTTCCTTGGAGACCAGTTGCGAAGCGTAGGTTTTGACCAACTCCTGCTCCAATCCGTTCGGGGTCATCCCGGCAGCGACAATCTCGCCCCCCAGCGGCATGGTGACCCGGCCGTCCCGCCGCACTTGCTGTTGCGTGTCCAGGTTGGGTGCACCGGGGAAGGAGATTTTTAATACGTCACCCGCGCGAATGGTGAGTACCTCAGGTGTCTTGTCGGCGGCGGTAATCGGCGATGGAGGCGGTGGAGTCTGACAGCCAGCGAAAATTCCGAGCAACGCGAGACCGGCAAGACCGACTGCGATCCGCGTCAGCCGAAGGATGGAATGGTTATCCTTAACATTTTCGCGCGAGCCTGATGCAGGGGAACCGGTGATCATAAGAGTAGGAGTTACGGGTTAATTCGCTGGGTTGAATGCTATTCCGTCGCCAAACGGATAGCCGCCCCACTCCCAACCATCAAGCTGAAAGCCACGATTCAAACGATCACGCCCGCTAATCACGCGAATAGGCGCGAATCCGGAAACCCCTTACAATCATACTCCATCGAAAATAACGCGCAGGACGAAGCGGACGGCATGGCCAAAAGAGCGGTCCTACAGTCCAGTGAAGCGCCCGTCCGAGCGTAGGGCTGGCCCTCGTGGCCACGCCGTCCGATTTGATCGCTATGCTTTCGCTCCCTCCATGATCCAGAGAAAGCTCCGGCCCAACCGAATTCCGGGTTGAATTTTTCCCGTTTTTAATCACGTTTTTTTCGCGACGGAATGAGTACCAGTCCATCAACCGGGTTCGAGACCTTTGTCCCGGGGCGTCAGGACGGCTTCGGCCATAAATCCCGCTTGCGGGAGCGCCCATCTCAATGTGCCTTCCGTCGCACTTTTTTTGTGCCCTTCGTGGCCATCTTTAAGTGGCCGCCATTCCTATCGCTAGCCCCGTCCGAAAATCTGACTGCGCCGGATCTTCTTCAAAAATGGTGGACTCAACTGGACTCGAACCAGTGACCCCCTGCGTGTGAAGCAGGTGCTCTAACCAACTGAGCTATGAGTCCGAAACGAACGTTCACCGATAACGGTCGTCGGCCGCGAATCAACCTTGTTTTATTTTCGTGTTTTAACCGGCCGTTTTCGCTCGGGGAACAGGGTCCGGCAGATCTCACATACCGTGCCGTTACAGCCATGCGCAGTGCAAAATTCACGACCATAGTAAATGATCCGCAGGTGCAGTGCATTCCAATGTTCTTCCGGGAAAAGGCGTTTCAGATCGCGCTCCGTTTGTACCACGCCCGACCCATCCGTCAATTTCCAGCGCTGGGCGAGACGGTGGATGTGCGTATCGACCGGAAACGCCGGAAATCCCCACACCTGGCTCATCACCACCGACGCGGTTTTATGCCCCACCCCCGGCAAACTTTCCAACTCTTCAAATGTTCGCGGCACCGCCCCGCCGTGACGTTCGATTAAAAGCTGGGAAAGACCCACGATGGCCCTGGCTTTCTGCGGGGACAACCCACAAGGCCGGATAATTTCCTGCACCTTCGCCACCGGGACCTGGGCCATGTCCTTCGGATTGTCTGCCAATTTCCACAGGTGCGGCGTGACCAGATTCACCCGTTTGTCCGTGCATTGCGCTGACAACAACACGGCCACGAGGAGACTGTAACCGTCCTTATGATCCAGTGGAATCGGCGGCTCGGGATAAAGTTCCGCAAGACGCGGATCGATGTAATCGGCGCGGTTTTGCTTGGTGGAAAAATCCGGCGGAAGAGACACAGTCAAAACACGACGCACTTTCTTCCAAGGAAACAATCTCAATCCAAAGCCGGAATTTTTAACCACTATCGAAGTACTCCGACATTAGTGGGATATTAGTGAAGATTAGTGGTTAAAGTATGTCGCGCCGGACACTTCAACTTTTCGCGGGCGCCGCGGGCGGCGCGAAAACGAACGGCATCGTCGCCCACGACTCGACCGGATGCCCGTCCCTCATCTGCGGCAGGAAACACCATTGGTGTACCGCCGCGATAGCCGCCTCACCAAACGCGGGATCAGTGGTGTGCTCCACCTTCGTTTCCAAAACGATGCCGGTTGAAGCAATGCGGATCTTCATCACGGCGTCACCCTTCGTCCCCGCCTTAAGCAATGCGTTGGGATATTCGGGATCAGGACCAAAGAAAGGCTTCGGCGGCGCGTCCTTCACGCCGGAAATCCGCTGGGCGACAATCGCCGCGATCGCTGCTTCGCGAAAAGCAGGGGATTGTTGCGAATGAAGTACCTCCGCCCCATCCGCGAAAAGATGAAGCTGATACTGGCCGTCACCCAAATCTTCGCGCAGCTTCACCGTTAGTTCCACGGGAAGTGACTTGCCCGGCTCGAGGTCGCCGATCTCATAGTACAAAACCACCTTGCCTGACTGGTCTGTATCAAATTCGAGCGCAAAAAAGACGTTCTTCAGAGTATCGAGGGTCTCGAAATTAGCTTGGAAATGAAGCTCGTGATTAAGATCGGTGCCGGTATCGCCATTACTTCGATGTTTTCTTACGAGATCCAGGTTCCTCACCGAAATGAAAGCCGGCAGGAACGACTTCGCCGGCGTCAACACACAGCGCTTGCTCACGGCGGACACCAATTTCCCATTCTCCATCACATAGGGATCGCCACCGCGCACCTGGCGAACGACGTACCCTTTCCCGTGATAGTCCACACACAGCAGGCTTTGTGCGGCCAGTGGAACAGAAAGAGAAGCTGCTACGGTCAACAGCGAGAGCATGCGCAAACCCGGCGAAAAGAGCGGCGTCATGGGCGGAAGTTAATGTCCGCACGCCACGCAATGGCAAGTCCGCCGCCGCGACCAACAGCGACGCTTTCGCTGTACCCATCCGCGTTTAACCCGAACAAATCACCCTCTGAGGTGTGAATTGTTCGCCCTGTCGGGCCGACTCTGTCGGGGTTACCCGCGACAAGGTCGCTTTTCTCCGACGCTGTGTCGGAGAAAACGGATGTTTTCTGACAGAGGGGATTTCATGGTGTGAAATATCCGCGTTAATAGCAAAATTTCCGCCTAAATCGAAGTTGCCCCACTCCACCCCGCGCCTACCGTGCGACCATGGTATCCCCCCGCGACTTGATCGCCCCGCTCGACACCTTTGAACGCCGCCACACCGGCTCTTCCGACGCTGACGTCGCTGCGATGCTGGCCACGATCAATGAAGCGTCGCTCGACACCCTCGCCGCTGCTGCCGTCCCCGCCAATATCCGCCTGCCTCGCCCGCTCGATCTGCCAGCTGCCGCCAGTGAAACCTCCGCGCTTGCCGAACTTCGCGGCATTGCGTCGCGCAACAAAGTTTATCGCAGCTTCATCGGCATGGGTTACTACGACACCGTGACACCGGGCGTGATTCAGCGCAATGTTCTCGAAAATCCCGGCTGGTACACCGCCTACACGCCTTATCAGGCCGAAATTTCCCAAGGTCGTCTCGAAGCGCTGCTCAATTTCCAAACGCTCATCACCGATCTGACCGGACTCGAAATCGCCAACGCCTCGATGCTCGACGAGGGCACCGCCGCGGCCGAGGCCATGATGCTGGCCCATCGCGTGAAACTCGGCGAAAGTCACGACGCCTCCGTGTTTTTTGTGTCGGACAAATGTCATCCGCAGACGATCGACATCGTCCGCACCCGTGCCAAGCCACTCAATGTTTCCGTCGTCGTGGGCGATCATCGCAATTATGATTTCACCGGAAAAATCTTTGGCGTGCTCGTGCAATATCCGGACACGAGTGGCAGTATTCACGATTTCGCGGCGTTTTTCGAAAAAGCCCATGCCGCCGGTGCGCTTTGCATCGTGGCGACAGACTTGCTCGCCCTCACGCTGCTCCGCTCTCCTGGTGAATTCGGGGCCGACGTTGCTGTCGGCTCTGCGCAGCGGTTCGGTGTGCCCATGGGTTTCGGTGGACCGCACGCTGGTTTTCTCGCGACGAAAGACGAGTTCAAACGCCAGATGCCCGGGCGACTTGTCGGCGTTTCGAAAGACGTCCATGGCAATCCCGCCATGCGCCTCGCGCTCGGCACGCGCGAACAACATATCCGCCGCGACAAAGCCACGTCGAACATTTGCACGGCCCAAGTGCTGCTCGCCGTCATGGCATCCATGTACGCCGTTTACCACGGGCCCGAAGGGCTGAAGCGCATCGCGCAGCGCACCCGCCTGCTCACACAATTGCTTGCCGCCGGTGTGAAAGAGACCGGCGCCACGATCAACGCCGAGCCGACTTTCGATACCCTCACCATCGGCAACGTCGCGGCCGAGCGCGTGCACGCAATCGCCGCCGTGAGAAAATTCAATCTCCGCATCGTCGACACCTACACCGTCGGCATTTCCCTCGACGAGACGACATCCCTTGAAGAGGTAGAAACACTCCTCACTTGCTTCCGGGAATCTGCAAATTTGGGCTCTCAACTCTCAACTCTCAGCTCTCAGCTCTCCGACTATCCCCCTCCCCATGCCCGCACGTCGCCATTTCTCACCGCGGCGGTATTTAATAAATTCCACACCGAACACGAAATGTTGCGGTATATCCGCCGGCTCGAAGCTAAGGATTTGTCGCTGTGTCACTCGATGATCTCGCTCGGCTCGTGCACGATGAAGCTGAATGCCACGAGCGAAATGTTTCCGGTCACGTGGCCGGAGTTCGGCAAACTCCATCCGTTCGCACCAGCCAGTCAGACGGAAGGCTACGCAAAACTCTTCGAAGAATTGGAAAAATGGCTCTCGGAAATCACGGGCTTCGCCGCCGTCTCGTTGCAACCGAACGCCGGCTCGCAAGGCGAGTACGCCGGACTGCTCGTGATCCGCGCTTATCACGAATCCCGGGGTGAAGGACATCGCAATATCTGCCTCATTCCGACTTCCGCACACGGCACAAATCCCGCCACGGCCGCGATGTGTAATTTCAAAGTCGTGCCGGTTGCCTGCGATACGAACGGCAACATCGACGTCACCGATTTGAAGGCGAAAGCGGCCCAACACGCCACCAATCTTGCCGCGTTGATGGTTACCTATCCGTCAACGCATGGTGTGTTTGAAACTTCGATTCAGGATATTTGCGCCACGATCCACACACACGGCGGCCAGGTTTACATGGATGGTGCGAACATGAACGCCCAAGTGGGACTGACCTCGCCAGGATTCATCGGCGCGGACGTCTGCCATCTGAATCTTCACAAAACTTTCTGCATTCCCCACGGCGGCGGCGGTCCCGGCATGGGCCCGATCGGCGTCGCGAAACATCTGGTGGAATTCCTGCCCGGCCACGTTTTTGCGCCACAGAATCGCGACGAATGGCGCGCGAGTTCTGAGGACGCATCCCGGGCGGCGAGCACGCCGCAACGGGACAGCTCTCAGCACTCCGCACTCCGCACTCGGCAAAACGGCGCCGTTTCCGCCGCGCCATGGGGCTCCGCGAGCATCCTCGTAATCTCGTGGATGTACATCCGCATGATGGGCGGCGAAGGCGTCACCCGCGCCACGAAGTTCGCCATTCTCAACGCAAACTACGTTGCCAAACGCCTCGAAAATTATTTCCCGGTACTCTATCGCGGCAACGCCGGACTGGTCGCGCACGAATGTATTCTCGAATTTCGCCCATGGAAAAAGCACGGCCTCGAAGTGGAAGACGTGGCCAAGCGCCTCATGGATTACGGTTATCACGCGCCCACCATGTCGTTTCCGGTTCCCGGCACGTTGATGATCGAGCCAACCGAAAGTGAAACCAAGGGCGAGCTCGACCGTTTCTGCGATGCATTGATTTCCATCCACGGCGAAATGGCCGCGGTGGCGAGCGGCGAAAGCGACAAACTCAACAATCCTCTCAAGCACGCGCCACACACCGCCGGCGCGGTCTGCGCCAGCGAATGGCCGCATCCGTATTCCCGCGAAGTAGCGGCGTTCCCCGACAAACACACCCGCGCCAGCAAATTCTGGCCCGCCGTCGGCCGCGTCGACAACGTCTACGGCGACCGCAATCTCGTGTGCAGCTGCGCCGGGATGGAAGCCTACGCCACGCCAAGCGCGGCGAGTTGAGAGTTAAGGGTTGAGAGTTGAGAGATTGCGCTTTCTTCCGCCAAGGGGCGGCGGAATTCCGTGCGGCAGGGGCCGTCTTGGGAGCCGTAGCCTCGGCGAAGGTTGCTGCCCTCAACGGCCCGGGGTTGAAACACACCCGATACTTTAGAGCCAATCGCACCCGTAATCGTGATTCGATCGGTAGGCGTCGGTTTCCATACCGACGCTGGTGTTACTGAAAGCGGACTGCTTTTTGCAACGGATACCGAGAAGTTTTCCCGATCCGGTTTGTAACGTATTACGTTACAAACCGGATTGGAGCCAACCGCAAACTGACGGCCAACCAAGCAGACGGCCTTAACTACTCAGGTTTTTTCTAGGTAATTTTTCCGCCCAGTTTTTGCCTGTTCGTGACAGTGCGACTCTGGACTTTAACGGAGCGCCGTCCTGTCATCACCGCATGACTTCACTACGCGGTTGGTTGGGCGTCTTGTTCACGGTGCTGTCCCTGCAGGTGATCACGCAGGCACAGATCTCTTATGCTGGCGGAAGCTACACCCAAAACTTCGACACGTTGCCCACGAGCGGTACGTTCACTTTAACGGGCGCGGGCCCATTCGCGCTCGACTCCGCTCCGATCAATGCCGCCGGACTGACCGGATGGAGTCTCGCGAAATATGCCGGCACCGGCGCGAACCCCACGTTTCTGGTTGGTACTGGTTCCGCCAATAATGGCGCCGCATATTCCTTCGGCGCGGCGAGTGCCCCCGATCGTGCGCTTGGCTCGGTGAGCAGCGGCACGGTGATTTCCCGCTTCGGCGTTTCTTTCACCAACACGACCGGCGTGACCATTACTCAATTCACCCTCGCCTACACTGGTGAGCAATGGCGCCACGCGGGCGCAGCCGTCGCGAACAAACTCAATTTTTCCTACGCCATTGGTGCGACCGATATCAACACGGGAACATTCACCAACGTAACGGCGCTCGATTTTACCGGACTCGTAACCACCACGACCACCTCGGCACTCGACGGAAACGCCGCAGCGAACCGAACGGCAATCACCACCACCGTTAACGGACTAAACTGGGCGTCAGGACAAACCTTGGTGCTGCGATGGACTGACATCGATGACTCCGGGAGCGATGATGGGCTGGCGATCGACGACTTAACTTTCACCACGGATGCTGGGTCGGGGCCAGTGACTCCCGCAGTCGTCGCCACCACTCCCGTCGATGGTGCGGTGAATGTGGTCTCGGGCACCAACCCCACCGTAACCTTTAATACTTCCGTGTTGGCCAGCGGATCTTCTTTCACTCTAACCGGGAGCACGAGCGGAGCTCACACCGCAACCGTGATGGGCGGGCCGACGACTTTCACGCTCGTGCCCGCACCTGCCTTCGGCGACGGCGAAACGGTTACGATCACGGCGTTAGCCTCACAAATAACCGACGCGTCCACTGGCACCCTCCACCCGACGGGAGATTTTCCATTCTCATACACCCTGCAAACGCTCGCACCGCTGCCGATCCACACGGTGCAAGGCGGCGGAACCACGAGTGCCTATGTCGGGCAAACCATTTCCCTCGATGGCGTGGTGACTGCGACCTTTCAGGGCGCGAGTGGCCTGGGCGGTTTCTACGTGCAAGCACTCGAAGCTGACTACGACAACGACCCCGCGACCTCCGAAGGTATTTTTGTTTTCAACAACACCTTCACCGTCGCGCAAGGCGACCTCGTGCGCGTGACGGGAACGGTCGCGGAGTTCGGCACCGCCCCCAGTACGCAAACGGAAATCACCAACGTCAGCAATGTGATCAAACTGGGCGTCGCCGCGCTGCCCTCGCCAGCGGAAGTCAGTCTGCCGTTTGCGAGCACCACTTTCGCCGAGCGCTACGAGGGCATGCGCGTAACCTTGTCGCAAACGCTGACGGTCACGGACAACTTCGATCTCGGTCATTTTGGCGAAATTATCCTCAGCAACGGACGTCTTCCCGCACCCACGAACATCGTTGCCCCCGGCGCACCCGCCGTCGCGCAAAGTGTGGCTAATTTCCTCAATCAAATCCTCGTCGATGACGGCACGAGCGCGACCTATCCCTCGCCTACGCCCTATCTCGCCGACAGCGGCGGACGCGGATTGACGCGGCGCACGGGCAGCACCGTCGCCGGCACGACCGGTATTCTCGATGAGAAATTCGGCAGCTATATCATCGAACCGACCAGCGCACTCGCGTTGATCGATTCAAATCCGCGCGGCGATGCACCGGCGGTCGGCGGCACGCTGCACATTGCGATTGGCAACGTGCTCAATTTTTTTAACGGCGATGGCGCAGGCGGCGGATTTCCCACGTCGCGCGGCGCAGACACCCTCGCTGAATATCAACGGCAACGAGCGAAGATGATCGCCGGCATCACGGGACTCGCACCCGACATCATCGGCCTCACCGAGGTGGAAAACGATCGCATCACCAATGGGTCTCCCGATAGCTATGGGACCACCAGTGCGATTGCCGACATCGTCAACGGCCTGAATGCCGCCGCCCCGGCGGGCACCACCTATGCCTTCATCAACGCGGCGGCCGTCGATATCGTCACCGATGAAATCCACTGTGCTTTCATTTACCGCGTGGAAACCGTGCAGCCGGTGGGACTGCCCGCGATGTTGAACGATCCTTCTTTCAACAGCCTCGCCCGCAATCCGCTCGCACAAACTTTCGTGGAAGTCTCCACCGGCGAAAAACTCACGGTGTGCATCAACCATTTCAAATCGAAAGGCAGCGCCTCCACGGGCACCGCTGCGACGGACGGCATCGTTCCCAATCCCAACCTCGACCAAGGCGACGGCCAGGGTCAGAGCAATTACGTCCGGAAAAAGCAGGCGACCGCCCTTGTCCAATGGCTCGCCACCGATCCCACCGCGAGCGGTGATCCTGACTTCCTGATTATTGGCGATCTCAATTCCTACGCAAAGGAGGATCCGATCGCCCTCATCGAAAATGCCGGCTACATCAATCTCACTGAAGCGTCTGAAGGCACTGGCGGCTATTCGTATACCTTCGGCGGAGAGTTCGGTCATCTCGATCACGCCCTCGGCAACAACCACCTCTCCACGCAGGTCACCAGTGCGGCGACCTGGCACGTGAATTCCGACGAACCCGTCTACTACGACTACAACGTCGAAAACAAAAACGCCGCTCAGCAGGCGATCAACACGGACGTCGCCTATCGTTATTCCGATCACGATCCCGTCGTGGTCGGTTTGAGTCTGCACCCCGATCCCTCGGCGCCGGTGTTCACCATTCAACCAACATCTCAAACGGTTACCGTCGGAGATTCGGTCACCTTTACCGCGGCGGCGGCTGGCTATCCGGCTCCGACGCTTCAGTGGCAAAAAGATGGCGCGGATCTACCCGGAGCCACGGGCAACACGCTCACCTTGAACTCGGTCACGACGGCAAATGCCGGAAGCTACGCCGCGATCGCGACAAATTCAGTCGGAACCACGGCAAGTTCTCCTGCGGTTCTCACGGTTAATCCCGCAACGGCCAGCATCACGCTGTCCGGTCTCTCGTACACCTATGACGGCTCGCCAAAATCCGCCACTGCGACCGCGACGCCGAACGGATTGAACACCACTATCACCTACGATGGCAGCGCGAGCGCGCCTGTAAACGTCGGCACCTACACCGTCGTGGCGACGATCAATGACAGTAACTACGTTGGCTCGGCCACGGACATGCTCACCATCGCGCAAGCGACTGCGTCGATCACTCTCGGAAATTTAACCCGAACGTATGACGGCACACCCAAGCCGGTCAGCGTTTCGACCGCACCCGCCGCTCTCACAGTTAACGTCACGTACGACGGCAGTGCCACCGCACCCTCTGCGGTGGGAAGTTATTCGGTCGTCGCGACGGTCTCCGATCAAAACTACACGGGAACGGCGAGCGCCACGCTCACCATCCAGCCAGCACCGGTCGTAGGCGGACAGATCGTCGTGCGGCACGCGCCACTCATCTACGCCACGGTGGACGGTTCGCTTCAATTCCTGCTCGGTGAAAGCATCACGTTCAACAGCGGCGCTTCGCTTTCGGGCGATCTGTTTGTGCCCGGCACACCCGCCGTGCGGATCAATGGACATCCGCATTACTTGGGGCTGGTCACGGGAGCTGGCAGCGCATCGCCCGCTGGCTACACGATCACACTCAACAGCGGCAGTTCGATCCAGCACATCGTTTCGCGCACCGATCCAGTTTCGCTGCCTGTCGTAGCTGCGCCGCCATCACCGACTGGAACGCGGAATGTTTCGCTCAATAATTCCAGTCAGAGTCCGAGCGACTTCGCGACGCTCCGCAATCTGACGCTCAACAGCAACGTCGGACCCATCGCCGTTCCGCCCGGCACGTACGGCACGTTCACCGCAAACAAGAACAGCGGTTTTGTGCTCGGCGTTGTCGGAGCGACCACCCCGTCGATCTACAATCTCCAGGGCCTCACGCTCAACAGCAACACGTCGCTGCAAGTCGTCGGCCCGGTCATTCTGGTCGTCGCGAACAGCGTGGTGGTTAACGATGCCGCCGGTTCATCGGCGCATCCCGAATGGCTCCGCCTCAAAATCGCCAACGGCGGACTCACCCTCAACAGCGGCGCGGTCGTCAACGCTTATGTCGAAGCGCCCAACGGAACCATCACCCTCAACAGCGCCAAACTCAGCGGCGGAGTGGCCAGCGACCGGCTGACCTTAAACAGCAACTCCCTCCTGAAAGCAATCGATCTGCCGTAGGAATACACTTTGGATAATTCAACCGGAGCGCCAAGCTAAAGCTGGCAATCTTGATTTGGTGCTGACGAACACACGGAATCTGTAACACCAAAAATTTTCCAGTACTGGGCGGGCCCTCGGCGGCGATCCACAGGTTCAAAGTCGACTGCTACTGACGGATCATGTTCTCTGGCTCGTCCGACCATGCAGACCTCCCCGCTTCGCTTTATTCAGGCTGATCTCGAAAACCCCGATCACCAGTCCGCGATCCTGTCTCTCGTCGACGCTTACTCCCGCGATCCGATGGGGGATGGCGCTCCACTCGCGACTGAGGTTCGCGAACGGCTGATTCCCGGGTTACGGCAGCATCCCACCACCTTGGTCTTTCTCGCTTTTGAAGAGAATGCTGCCGTTGGTGTCGCCGTTTGTTTTTTAGGTTTCTCCACCTTCGCGGCCAGGCCGCTCGTCAATCTGCACGATGTCGCGATTTTGCCGGCGCATCGCGGACGCGGTATCGGTCGTGGTCTGCTTGCTTCCGTCGAGACGCGAGCTCGCGAACTCGGGTGCTGCAAACTTACCCTGGAGGTGTTGGACAAAAACGATCGGGCGCTGCGCACCTACACCGCTGCCGGTTTCAAGCGCTACTCCCTTCAACCCGGTGCAGGTGAGGCGATCTTTCTGACAAAATCGCTGGATTGATCATCATTTTTCCAATGTAAGCGCAAGCAATCGGACGGGCGCTTGAGGGCAAGCGCCCCTACCTTCGACAATGACGCAACAGTGGGGATAAAAATCACCCACGTTCGTTTGTAGGAACGGCTTTATGCCGCGATCAGGATGTTCGATCACACGTAACCCACTCTCGCGAAGTACCCGTGAATTTTTCTCTTCGTCAGAATGACCAACTGCGAATGGAACGCTCGAGGCGCTTATCGGCGCTCGAAAATCATGCGCCTGCTGAAATAAATATTCTTTGCGACTCTTCGTGGCCATACCTGCCTTGAATTGAACTTCTCCTCTCACCAGTCCTCTGTCATTTCACCTTAAAGTCACAGGCCCTGCACGGCTCATGCTGTATTCTCAGGCATCCGATGCCCACCTATCGCGCCACTCTCCGCAGCTCCACCTACTCGTTTCCCGATTTGCGTGTGCTGTTGGCGAAAGCCAGTCCCGCTCGCTCAGGCGATGAACTCGCCGGCGTGGCAGCTTCCAGTGCGGTGGAACGCGTCGCGGCACAGCACGCCCTCGCCGAGGTGCCACTCGCGCAATTCCTGATCGAGCCAGTCGTGCCTTACGAAACCGATGAGGTGACCCGGCTCATCGTTGACTCCCATGATCGCGCCGCGTTCGCCCCCATTGCCAGTCTCACCGTCGGGGCTTTTCGCGACTGGCTCCTGCGCTACGAGACTGACTCCGCGACGCTGACCGCCCTCGCTCCGGGGCTCACGCCCGAGATGGTCGCCGCAGTCAGCAAGCTCATGCGCAACCAGGATCTCATCCTCATCGCCGCCAAATGCGAAGTCGTCACCCGTTTTCGCAATACCCTCGGTCGCCGCGGCACACTCTCGGTCCGGTTGCAACCCAACCATCCCACCGACGATCCGCATGGAATCGCCGCTTCCATCCTCGACGGCCTGCTCTATGGCTGCGGTGACGCCTGCATCGGGATCAATCCCGCCACTGATTCCCCGACACAGGTCGGCGAACTGCTTCGCCTCGTGGACCGGCTCATCACGACCTACGGCATCCCCACCCAGTCCTGTGTCCTCGCCCACGTCACCACTCAGCTCGCGGCGCTGAAGCAGGGCGCTCCGCTTGATCTGCTATTTCAAAGTATCGCCGGAACTGAGATGGCCAACCGCAGTTTTGGAGTGAACCTCGCGCTGCTCCGCGAGGCGCACGAAGCAGTGCTCGCGCAGAAACGCGGCGGATTATTTTCTGATTCTGCGCACAGTTCCCCGCCAGCGACTCTCAGCTCCGCCCTCCCCAACGTCATGTATTTCGAGACCGGCCAGGGCTCGTGCCTATCCGCCGGAGCGCATCATGGCGTTGACCAGCAGACCCTCGAGACCCGGGCCTACGCAGTGGCGCGCGCGTTTTCGCCTCTGCTTGTCAACACCGTCGTCGGCTTCATCGGCCCGGAATATCTTTATGACGGCAAGCAAATCATCCGCGCCGGACTGGAAGACCATTTTTGCGGCAAACTCCTTGGCCTACCAATGGGAGTGGATGTTTGCTACACCAACCACGCCGAGGCCGACCAGGACGACATGGACACTCTCCTCACCCTCCTCGGTACCGCGGGAGTAAACTACATCATGGGTGTCCCCGGCGCAGACGATATCATGCTCGGCTATCAGAGCACGAGTTTCCACGACGCCCACTACCTGCGCCAGCTTCTCGGCCGGCGACCCGCGCCGGAATTCGAGGCTTGGCTGCAGCAGATGCAGATCACCGGACGCGACCACCGTCTGCGCGGCATCCCCTCCGATCACCCGTTGTTCTCCCGCCATGAACTTGGAAACAATCCCCTCTGACCCTTGGATGAAGTTGCGCCGGTTCACCGCGGCACGGATTGCTCTGGGGCGCACAGGCGGCAGTCTGCTCACGCCAGCCGTGCTGGGATTCGCTCACGACCATGCGCTCGCGCGAGATGCCGTACACGCACCCTTCGATCCGGGTGCGCTTGCCATCAAACTCCGCGTCTTGCATCCCGACGTGCTTGTCCTGGCCAGCGCCGCAATTGATCGCGCCACTTACCTGCGTCGCCCCGATCTTGGCCGGCGGTTGTCCGATGAATCACGCACGCAACTCTCCGCCTCGCCACTTTTTCCTTGTGACTTGCTCCTGCTAATCAGCGACGGTCTGTCCGCTCTCGCCGCGCAACGGCAGGCTTCGCCCTTGCTCGCTGCTCTCCTGCCCCGGCTGCATGAGGCCGACTTTAAACTCGGTCCGCTTTGCATCGTCCGCCATGCCCGCGTCGCACTGCAAGACGAGGTCGGTGGTCTGTTCCAGGCCCGCCAGTCACTCATGCTCCTTGGCGAGCGCCCCGGCTTGGGGACACCCGACAGTCTCGGCGCCTATCTGACCTACGGCCCGCGGCCCGGTCGCAGCGATGCCGAGCGTAATTGTGTCTCCAACATTCGTCCCGACGGATTATCTCCGGCGCGAGCCGCCGAAAAAATCGCCACGCTACTGATTGCCTCTCGTCGTCTGCAGCTCAGCGGCATCCCATTGAAAGAGGACCCCACCCTGCCAAGTCCGCATTTCCCGACGACCCCCATCGATTGAACTCAGCGTCTTGAATCAGCGAAAGGCGACGCATTAAAAAAATTGTGCCGGTAAAAAAGCACTTGAGGCCCGCGCTCCCATCCCAATTGCAGCGCCGTGCGTGCGCGTTTTTTTAACTCACCGAAACACGCGGCGTCGGCGGCAAGGCGCATTTCGTCAAAAACACAACGGTTGACTCGGCGGCCTAGGATTTCCAAATACGGTCATTATGCGCTATCTGATGTTTCGATTGTTCGTGCCGGTGGTTTTGATGTTCGCGGCGGTCAGAGGCCGCGCTGAGATGACGCAGGCCTGGATCATCGAGAGCAGCGATTTTCAAGCAACCATCGTTTCCACCAATCCGACCGAAAAGGATTCGCTGGTAAAAGAGGGTTGGAAAATCGATGGGGCCGGCATGATCAGAACGGATTGGGCGACCGGAGCAGGTGCGCTCCATCGCTTGTCACGAAAGACCGACAAGGGAGTTGAGCGAACGCTTGAGACCGATGCCCGGCAGTTGCCGGTTTTGGAGAAAGCGGGTTATACCGACGAAGGCGTCGTCGGATTTGTCGCCGATTCAGACGGGCCGGAGCGAATCCCGGTGATTCAATTCAGCAAAGGAACCCAGAGACTTTGGGTTATCAGCAAGGAATCGCAGGCGAAAATCCAGCAGGAGGGATGGTCCCGGCAAGGTATTCATTTCTGGCTCTGGCCGGTGACTGCGAAGTAGCAGGACGGGTGTATCAGTGCTGGTTAATCGCCGACGTGGAAATCGGCGACCACCCGCGTGGTTCTTGGAGTTGAATCGCGAACGCGCAAAAATACCGAGCTCGCGGGAGAAACCGGTTTCATCAGTGGGATGCGCCACGACCTGATGACATGGCATCATAAAAACGCAGTTGAAACGCGAAGCACCCGGAGCGCGCAGAGGAGGAAATAAAGAATTGGATTCAGCGGGCAGCTCACCTGAGAGGTGAACGCCACACGGTAGCGTACTGGAACTCAGGTTTCTGATTTTGCGCTTCTTGCGCTTTTTGTGGCCGACTCATCTGCGGAATCCGGGATCAATTAATTTCGTCCTTTGCGCATTGATGCCTCTGTGGTGAATCCGATCCATCGAGCTCGCGGTAACTAGACGCGCCCTGATCGGCCGCAGTGTAGCGCTGCATGATCGGTAAATCAGTTTCACCGGCAATGGCGGGTTAATGGGCGCCAGTTGTCTGATGAATATGTGAACCCCCTCAAACTATTCCTCAGATGAAACTATCGTGCGTTTTCAGAACCGTGCTGTGTGGTTTGGCCCTCTCCCTGTCGAGGGGCAGCCTGGTTGCCGCACAATTGGATTTTACCGTCACCCCCTTCGCCGGCTCGGCCAGCGTTGGTAGTGCCGATGGTCGCGGAGCGGATGCCCGATTCAAAAGCCCCGAAGGCATCATGCTGGATACAGCAGGCAATCTGTTCGTCGCTGACACTGGCAACCGGACGATTCGAAAAATTAGTCCATCAGGCCAGGTTACAACTTATTCCGGCGTCGTTGGAAAATCTGAAATGCTCAATGGTCCCATCGGCAGCGCCCGGTTCATCGGACCAACGGGCCTCGCCCAGGACAGTGCAGGAAATCTCTTTGTCGCCGACGACATCATGGTCCGCAAAATTACTCCAGACGGTGTGGTTTCCACTTTTGCCGGATGGCCCTTTATTCCCCACGTCAATCCTCCCCCTCTTTTCACGGGCACTTTTGGCCTCGCGCCCGATTTAGCAGGAAATGTCTATATCGCCGCCTACTACGGAACCCAAAACTATAGCGTGATCCGCCTTTCCAGCGACGGAAAGGCCACTCCACTCTATATCGGCGGGAACGACTGGCCATCGGGTGTAGCGCTGGACGCGACCGGAAAAATTTTCTATACCACCTCGGCAAATGGCTACAGCGAGGGCGTCTCCAGTTTGTCATCTGACAACACCCCGACGCGGTTCGCCGGCAGAGGCCCCTATGGCTCCGAGGATGGTGAAGGGAATGTCGCCTCTTTCAGAAACCCCGTCGGCTTGAAGTTCGCGACGAACGGAAACCTTTATGTCGCTGATTCGGGCAACAACGAGATTCGTATCGTCACGCCGGGCGGAGTCGTTTCGACCCTGACGGGACAGGCGATACCTCAAAGCAATGGGTCTTATTTTAACCAGGGAGATATGGTGGACGGACCAAAGAGCGTGGCCCGTTTCTGGGGACCGGTTGATATCGCGATCGATGCGACGAATAATGTTTTTGTCGTCGACGCCGGGAACAACGCGGTTCGGAAAGTCACTCCCACGGGCGAAACTTCGACCGTCGCAGGTCTCTATCCCGCTTCGGGAGGCAACCTCAATGCCATCGGTACCGCTGCGAGATTCCGCGATCCGCGCGGCATCGCCGTGGGTCCGGCAGGGGAACTTTATGTCGCCGACGCCGGCAATCGCGCCATTCGCAAAGTGAGTGCAGCGGGAGCCGTCACCGCGCTTGCGACCACCTCCGGTGTTCCCTTGTGGACCGCGGTTGACGCCGCAGGCAATGTCTATGTCAGCGAAGCCAACGGAGTGGTCGAAAAAATTTCCCGCGATGGCTCCGTATCCACTCTGGCCACATCCTTGGAAAGCGCAGCCGGATTGGCTGTGGATTTAGCCGGCAACGTGTTCGTGGCAGATACCACCGCGAATATCATCCGCAAGATCACGCCGGGCGGTTCTGTTTCGACTCTGGCTTTAACCGCTGATGGAAGTTCCAGCTCAATATTACTGAAGCACCCGCTCGGCCTTGCGCTGGATGCGGCGGGCAATTTGTACGTGGTCAATCAGGGAACGCAAAGCACGGAGCCACAATACGGCGGCCTTTATTTTGCCTACATCAGCAAGATCAGCCCCTCGGGTGTAACGTCGGTAATCGCTGGACTGCCCACCGGATGGTCCGTGCAGACCGATCCCAACGATCCACAACGAAGCCTGACCATCTCCACGCCCCGTGGAATTGCAGTCGATCCTGCAGGCAATGTCTACGTCACCGGCGGATGGCCTGACTCCGTCGCATCCGAACAAAAATTGTTCAGGATAACCCCCGCGGGCGAGCTGACACTCGTCACGCTCCACGGATCGGATGGGAGAAATGAGGGCTTGTTTGGCAGCCTTAACGGCGTAGCGAGCGACCGGTCGGGCGTTCTTTATGTGACCGACAATGCGACCAATTTTAATACCGTGAGTCGGATAACGTCTTCCGGCACGCTTCCGGTAATCACCGCGCAACCACAAAGTTTGACCGCGGCCGCCGGCGGCAGCGCAAAAATTTCCGTGAGCGCAACCGGAAACCCAGCTCCCACCTATCAATGGTATTTCAATCAGACCACAATCAGCGGGGCGACGGGCGATTCCTACTCCCTGCCCAACGTGCAGGCAAAGGATGCGGGAGACTATTCCGTGGCCGTCACCAACACGTGGGGTACCATCACCAGCACCAAAGCGACGCTCACCCTCGGCACGGTCACGACACCACCCTCACCCACCCCTCCCGCAAATAGTTCAACCGGAGGCGGCGGAAGTATTCAGGTTTGGTTTGCACTCGTGATCCTTGGCTTGGGCGCTGCCCGTTTTCGTTTGGCGGGCGGTGAGTAATTTTGAACCGGAATTTTCGCCACAAAAGTCATGTCTCCGTGCCTTTGTAGTGAATTTGATGCGCTACAGAAGGTTTACACCAAGATCGCCAAGGGAGCAAAGGTGGGATTCGCACCTTTGTGAACTTAGCGTTCTTGGTGTAATATTTCAGTCTGCCATCAGCACCGTTGCTGCGTGCTGCTTTCCGGAATTTGTGTCCGGCACCTAGTGCGAGGCAACCAGACTCCCCAGAACCCGCCTTCGCAAAAACTTCGGCGCGGCAAGCCGGAGTCGATCAGTCGAAGGGGTATCTTTGAGTTTCGCCTCGGCCATTTGGCGAAACTATTAGCGGTTAAAAAAACCTTGGTACCGCTGATCTGATTTCACGGCGCCCAATTTCATCGGCGCAGGGCTTTGAACATTTTGATTTCGTCCCGGATTTGTTTTCGCTCTTCGTCGGTCTTCGCCGCCACGAGCGCGATCAGCAGCATTCGCTCCCAGTTCATAATCTCAACCCGCTCCTTGGCGCGTTTGACGCGGGCGTTTGCGAAGCCTTTCCCATTCAGGAGCGCTTCCAGCCAGCTCAGTTTGGTGCCCCGCTCCTCCCAAGCTTGCTCCTGGTCCAACTCCTCCAGTTTCTTTTCAAATGGGGTTAACTTTGGCGCCGTCACCTCCACTTTGGGCAACACCAGAACTTCCGGATCTTCGTCGTGATCTGTTTTGCCTTCCTCCGGCGTCGGATGAATCACGGGCTTGGGACCTTTCGGAACCGACTTCCCGCCCGACTTCACATCGTCGGCAATCAACCGCAACGCTTCATCCCGGACGTTTTCCGCCCTGCCCTCCACCGTCATCACCACCAGCGCCACAGCCAAAGCACGGGGAACGTTTCTCATGAGGGGAAGTGCCTTCCGACCACGCCGACTGCATTCCGGTTCCAATCGAAAGCACAGTTGAACCACAAAGTCACAAAGACGGAATGAAGATTCACGAACGAGCCGCATCACGTCCTGGCTCCGTTCAATTCTTCATGCCTCCGTGCCATTGTGGTGAATCCGATCCTTTTATGCTGAATTTTTTAAACCACTAATGGCTTCCTCTACCGAGGAATCCTACCTGGTGTATGCCGACTAATCGTCGTCATGGATTAGTTCCGGGGGCCCGCTAATCGCAGGCTGGGAAATTCAAGCCTCGCTTGAAGGCGGAGTTTGCAGAGCAGCGCAGAGGATTTTTTGAAATTCCTAATTCGTGCCCTTTCGTGTGTTTCGTGGGCAACTTCAGTCTCATTTCGACGGTAGCGCGTGGTCCGCTGGCAAGTCATCTCCCGCCCACGCTTTTTCCCACGTGGTTTTTTCGGCAGGCGTACTCCAGAAGGGATCGGCCGCCGGCAGACCGAGAGGGAGCAGTGCCATGCTGCAAAGATAGAGACTGCCGGTCGAAATATACGGTTCACCGAGCGCAGGCTGACGACCCGCGAGGCCAATCCGCAACCAGCCCTTTTCATCAAATGAACCAGGAGCGCCGAGCGTGCGTTGAATGACGCGACTCAATGCCACCCGTGTCTGCGCCGGAGTGATCTCCGCCGGAAGCTGGTGCCGCAGTGCAGCGAGAGCCAGCGCTTGAAATGCCCCACAACGATACGCGATGGAGCGGCCGATCGCCGGATAAGAACCATCCGGCGCGATCAGTCTTTCCTGAACGGCAGCATAACGCGTCAGCCGCACGCGAGCCGTGTCGCGAAAGACCTGCCACTCCGGCGCCTCGCCGCCGACCACGTCGAGCGCCTCGACCAGCATGGGCTGAATGACGAACGCATTGTAGTAGTCCCAGTGGAATTCCGGGCCGTCACCATACATCCCGTCGCCCAAGTACCAATCGCGATGTTTGCGAATTCCCTCGAAGAGACGCGCTTCGTCGCGTTTTTCGCCGACCGATTGGAAAAAAACCTCAACCGTGGTAGCGAAAAGTTTCCAGTTATTTTCTCCCGGTTGGATCACGCGTGAAGACTGTAGCGCCGCGATCACGTTGCGCTGAACCCGCACATCAAGTTTGCGCCACAACTCAGCCGGCGCACGCAGGAGCGCCTGCGCGAGGAACGCGGCGTCAACCAGTGGTTGTTTCCCGCGGGAGAAATTCATGAAATCGGGCGACGCCGGATCCGTCGCCGCATCAACACCCGCCCGCGCAAGCGCGACTAGTTCGGAGCGAAGCTTTTCCTCCCCGGGATTGCCTCCAGCAGTTTCAAACCACGGCGCAAGCCCCGCGATGAGGCGTCCGAAGCCTTCCAAGTGCGTGAAGTCCGGGCGATCGTGAGACGACGGATGCGACTCCACCGGCATAAGCAGCTTCAGTTTCCGTTCGGCCAGCGCTGACAACAGAGGCGTGGCCAGACGCGCGGCCATCTGTGTCCACGCGGCCCGATCCTCCAATCCAGTGCGACCGGAAACCAGCGGAGTGATGGGAGCGGAAGCAACTTTCTCCGTGGCGCGCACCAACGAGGCACCGAGCAGGCTGGCAGACGCAGTCAGCTTCAAGAAATCGCGGCGGGTATTCATGGACCGAACATGCAGAAAGTTCGCCCGCTAATCACGCGAATTGACGCGAACTAATTACCCGAACACAGAATTGGTTTTAACCACTAATGAATTCCCCAACGGTGGAATTCTACTTGGTGTATGCCGACCGATCGTCGGCAAAGATTGGCTCCGGGGCATGCTAACCGCAGGCTTGGATCAAACAGAAATTAACCACGGAATACACAGAACATACGGAAATAGAAATAGGTTCCGAAGGCAGGGGCCGTGGCCCGGCTTGGAAGGATCGCTTCCTACCGACGCGCTTTCGAACACGGGCCGGGTGAGATTCGGGATTTACACCGAGCGCACCGAGACGACTTTGGGAGTTCTTATTTCGCGCTCTTTCGCGTATTTCGCGGGCAACAACGCTGTGGACGGATGATTGGCGTTTCGTCCGGTCGAGCTGAATCGCTTGGTGATTTACGATGTTGTGACCAATAATAGTTAGCTCCGATCCGTTTCATTGGGCCTAATACCGGGCCTGTGTTTTGCTCTCTTTTTGCACACAAAACACAGGCCCGAAATTATTCAACAATTCCCATTGAACGATGAAACGCGTAATCCTGCTGATGCTTGCCGTTGAGATGGGCTCCTTAGCGGTGAGCGCCAAGACCATCACCTGCCCCACCTGCTCACAGAGTGATTTCGAGCACGCCTACTACGTCGATTCCCAACCCGGCGACACCATTGTTTTGCCCGCGGGCTCCGCGACGTGGGGCAACTCCTCGCGGGGAAATAACGGCGTAATCTATATCATCACGAACGTCACCGTAGTCGGCCAGGGCGACTCCACTGTCATCACGCTGGATGATAGCGGGAAGACTTATAGCGAGGGCGTCATTGCGCTTTGGAGCGCGGCTACCTTCAAGCATTTCAAAATTATCGGGAGTAACGTTAATCCAGTGACGGCATTTAACGTCTCTTCTTACAACAATCCAACGACGGGAATAAATTTCACCGATGGTTTCCGTATCAGTGATATCACTTATGTGGGCGGAACCTCTGGCGCTTACTTCGCCTACATTAATTCCGGTGTTAATTCCGGTTTGATCGACAATTGCCGGATCACGGGAAACAGCCAGCAAGCCGAGCTCATTCTCGGGCGCGGTCCGGCCAATGCGTGGCAATCGAACAACACCCTCGGTACGGCGGACAATATTTTCATCGAGGACTGCACCTACAACACCTACGGATACGTTTGCGATGCGAACTCCAATGCGCGTTTTGTGGTGCGTTTCTGTACAGTCAACGGCGCCAATAAAGTGGATGGTCACGGTCTGGCCAGTAACAGCCCCGCCCGGAGTTTTAGAAACATGGAGGTGTACGATAACAGCTGGACCATGACGGGCGCGGGCAATTGGCAGAACATTGAAATTCGTGGTGGGACCTCGATGATTTTTGATAACACCTCGATTGTGGGTTGGGCGCTTTTGACTGAGTATGCCTACAACGCCGCTCCGCAACCCTGGCCAAATTTTGGCTCGTACAGTCCGTCGCTCAACGCGGGAAATCCGACCACGATCACAACCAGTTCTCCGCATGGTTATTCGACCGGGTGGCCGGTCTGGGTTCAGGCACCCTTGGGCGTGGTCTACGGATTTTATAATATAACGGTCACAAGCCCGACCACCTTCACGATTCCGGTTTCCACCTCAACGAACGAAACCGCCGATTTCTGCACCACGTACAAGACGCCGTATGATTATCCGATCAAAGACCAGGTGGGAAATGGTCGGGACGGTGCTGCCCGGGAACCGTCATATCTGATCCATAACACGCAAGGCGGCGCCGCCTGGCCACGCTCCACTTGGAATGTTGCGGCTGGCGCACTCGCTTTTTATCGCGCCCAAACGGGAAATGGCGCGGCCACATTTACGGAAAAAGATGTCATTCAATCCAACCGGGATTTTTTTGCCGATGCCGGATTCGACACCAACACCGGCGCCGGACGTGGCACCAAAGCCGCGATGAACGCCACGACGCCAAGTGTGACCGGTTATGGTTGGTGGGTGACGGATGAGGGGAGCTGGAACACCAAACTGTCGCCGAACACTTCCGGTCAGCTCTACACCTGGAACGGCTCGGCGTGGGTGCTGAAATACACACCTTACATCTACCCTCATCCGCTGCAGGGAGGCACGATTGTGCCACCGACGAATGCCATTATCAGTGTCGAAGTGATCCCTTCTGCAAACTGACGCGGAGGAACGCAGCACCATTAGAGCGATTTCATAAAAACTATGGCCGCTCGTTCCTTCATTCGTCGTGAGAAAATCACAATGGTAGCCCTGCGCGGGAGCGCAGGGTCCCGCTGCTCCCCAGACTGTGTGGAAACTCTTTCGTAGTTCTGAGCGATGAACGCCGACGGGATTATTTTGGATCTCCGCAATTATTCGGTGCGTGAAAACGCGGAGAACCGTATT